>Ga0222713_10000667_pt1 | contig 38675 bp, 33 predicted proteins | sample C33_649DmetaG_FD_165061 | JGI IMG/M metagenome (GOLD analysis project Ga0222713, IMG submission 165061) | Estuarine water microbial communities from San Francisco Bay, California, United States - C33_649D | ecosystem: Environmental > Aquatic > Marine > Unclassified | place: USA: California... | reverse complement strand
ATTTGCAAATATTGCAAAACCTTTTTTATCAAAACCAACCGCTTTATCTAAAACATATCCCGGTCTACGCAATGCATCTGTACCACGTAAGTTACCTGGATTATTTCTAGGATCAACAAACTGTTGTCCTGGTTGTAACCCGCTGTCAGGATATCTTTGACTTGGACGTGGTTCAGTGGCAGGAGTAATTGCCGGTAGTTCTTGATTCTGTGATTGTGCGCGTAATTTATTAAGTAAATCTATATTACCTTGGTAATCTCTTGGTCTATTTTTGTACGCTTCCGGATCTAATCTGCGTATTTCAGCACCTACTTTACCATAACGTTCTTCATCGCTCAAACCATCTTCTTTAAGTTTTTCTAAATTTTGAGCATGAACAAAATATGTTTCCCCATCGTCAGCCTTAATAAGAGTTTTCTTAGTTTTAGTATCAAAATCTACTACAACACCCTTTACATTAGGAGTTCTGTCACTAAATTTAGTTACTATCTTATCCCCTTGTTTATACAAAGGTGTAGTGCCAAATATCTTCTTAAACTCATCGTCTTTTTGACGCAATGCTAAAAAGTTACTAACTTCGCCTAATCCAACACCGCCTGCTGCACCTGCGCTATAGCCTTCATTTTGTTGATTACCTAGATAGATTATACCGCTACTATCTTCCGGATCTATGTCAGTATAACCTAATTCCATAGCATCATCAATTTCCATGATCTTAGCACCTAATGCTTTCTCTATAAGTTCCCACTGATCAAGACCTTCTTCTACTAGCATTAAATCATAGCCATAATACTTGCCACCGCCCAAGTTTTTAAACAAATGTCTTAACATATCATCTTGATCGGGATGTAGTTTTGTAGTACCACCAGGTCCTGGGCTTTTTTCTATTTTGCCAAATCCTCCCTCGGGGGCTACTAATTCATATGCTTTATAAGGTGGATTGTCATGAGCACCGGCTGTTAAAACATAAGTTGGTAGCATTCTTGTTTCAGGAGTCATACCACTACTTCTGATGCGTATTTCATACAATTTGCTGTCCCATCTATCACCACCTAAGATATTAGCAACCATTTTATTATTGCGTAGATCATATACATTCCAATTGAAAGGATGTCCTGCAACAACTAATGGAGTCTTTCTTGCTTGCATTGATACGACTTCACCTTCTTCTAATCTATTGAATCCTGCTTCTTTAATGCCGCGTCCTATCGCAGTCTGCGGCGTTTTTTTCATATCTTTTGCTATATCTTTTGCAATAGTTAATGCATCCAATCCGCCACCTACCCATTGTCCGGGTCCCGGTACAGCATATGCAACTGTTGCTGCTCCTTGTAACCCTGCACCAACATAATCTTTATTTTTATATCTTTCGGCTGCATCTGCTGCTGCTAGAGGAACGCCTACAAATGGAATTGCCTTTGCACCTAACTTACCTAAACCCTTTGCACCTAACTTAACTGGAGTAACTATATCTGCGGGTGTTTCATTGGTCATTTCTGGTTGTTTATAAATTTCGCTAGGCTTTCTTATTCTAGTTCTATTTCTATCAATTGGATCTACAGGTTCGGATGTGTCTGCTCCGGGTCCTCCTAAAATATCAGGTTCGGACGAGGCGCCTACAGGAGGTCTACCCCCGGTGGGTCCGTCTAAAGGCGTAATGCGTTCTGCTGTATCTGATCCCGGGGCTCCTAAAATATCGGTTGGTGGTGCTGGTGGTGCAGAATCTACCTCTAAATCACGATTACGATTTCTTTCTACCTCAGCGGCTGCATCTAACTCTGCTTGAGTGTCGGGTGCTATAAATCCTGCAGGCTCTTCAGGTTTTCTTTCTGGTGGTTTAGCATTACTTGCTGGTTTGACTTCAGGCTTGACTTTAGCAGCATCAGTTCCTGTAACAAGTCCATAACCTAATGTACCTAATGTACCAAGCGCGCCTAATCCTGCCGCAATTTTCCTACCTATCGGTGTTTTTGTTGCAGCCTTTGCTAAATCATCTGCATACTGACTACCCGGTACATTTCTCCAAGTTCTTATATCTGGCTCATGTCCTGGTTTAAGTATTTGTTGACCTAATGTTTGAGGAGGCTCTATTGAAGGTGCAGGTGTTTTTCCTGCAAATCTGCCTGTTTTTGGATCTCTTGTTTTGGTAGATTTAGTTTTTGTTTGTACTGGTTCAAAAGAACCGGTTGAAGGATTAACTCTTACTCTTGGCTTATCAGTGATAGAAGGAACTTCTGGTTTAAAAGGATCAGGTTGTTTATAAGGACCAGGACGACTTGCATTAGGATCTACGGGATTTACGCCAGGAGGTACTTGTAATCTATCTGGCTGAACTTGGTTGCCGAATTTATCATATAACTTTTTACCAGCATAGGCGCCACCTAGTGAGAATGCTAATGGATCTGGAACTAATGGTACAACGTTGGTATCTTGAAATGCTTTATCATGTATAGTACCACCTACAGCAGCACCGCCCAATGCTGAAAGAGCCTTACCTTTCCAATTTTCTTCTAATTGCCCTTGCTTTGCTAAAAAATCTTCATACATTTTTGCTGCTAAAGAATTTACATCAGATAAGTCTAGTTCAGGAAATTCATTTGCTAATTTTTCTTTTTTCGTTTCTAACCATACTGCTAGTTGTTCAACCCAATCTTGTCCATTTAAATCATGACCTAATGGGGTACTCATAAAACGATTTAAAACAATCTTTTCAGCAGCACTGCCTGCAGGGTGTTGCGCCATGATGTTTTTAATTTGACGATTGAAATTAGGATTACTAATTGCTTCTTTTATAACGCCCTTTAAAATACTGCTCATTTACTATCTCTCTTGCTTTTTGTTGCAACGTTTTTTGCAGCGCCGCTACGATTTGGATTTGGATCTTCTCTGCGCTTACGTGCTGCTGCACTAGCACGCTTTTTCTTACCTAGTGCGTGCGCTTTCTTTTGTGGCAAACATTTTGGCTTGCCTTCTTTCTCGCTACCACGTGCGCAAGGACCTTTGATCTTTCCGTCAGGCCCGAAACGAACCCACTTTTCTTTGAACCAATCACGTAGATTTTCTTCAAGTTCTTGCTCAGTTACTTTTACACAGTTTGGAACCATACGACCACCTTTGGGTTTCATGCCTTTTTGTGTGTATCCTTTCCAACATGCTTCAAGAATTTGACGATATCTCATTTTTTACTCTTATTGCCCCAGTTGCTTGCACCTACTTTACGGCACTTGCTTAATGCACCGCTAGCATATGCTGAAGGCCATACTTTATAACGACTTTTTACTTTGCTGTAACACGCATCTTTCTTTTCATCAAGTTTTGATTCAGGAGTGAACATAGGTGCTTGTTCTTCATTTGTATTAGGACTTGCACCGGTAACATATACTTCTGCCTTTTTACCCTTAGCACGTAACTTTCTTGCTACTGCGTCTGCGTGTGCTTTGTCAGCAAATACTTTCCAAGTACGACCGTCAATGCTAACTTGATAATTATTCTTAGGTTCATTGCGTAATTCAAATTCTATTTCTTTACGCTTAAAATTGCTAATTTCATTTACAGTATCTTCTTCAAAATTGCTCATGCCGCCGGCAATCACACCTTCGTCTGCAACTTGATTATATTCAAGGCTATCTGCTACACTATTCAAGTAATCACTAGCAAGTGTAATATAACTCTGCTGCCAGCCCATTAGACCTTCATCTTCTGTTCTATTTGCTAAAAGATGAAAAATACGCATAGCATCTTTAGCAGCAGCATATAAATCGCTACGTGCCATTTCAACTTCATGGTCACGACGATCTAATTCTTTAGGGATAAAACTTTTGTCTTTACCGCGAATCATTCCTGGAAGTATAATTAAATCTTCTTCGTTTAATTCATCTTCTTTAATTGGTTCTTCGGCTTGTTTTGCTGCGTTTTTATCTGTATATCCAGTATCATGCCAAACTTTTGATCCAGTCTTTGAAGATGCAGCAGGTGATTTAGGTTCTGCTGGTTTTGCAGTCTTTGTGAAAAAATCTTTTGTCTGTTTATAGACTTTCTGAAACTCATCTGGACCCATATTAGCCAAATCATAGGCTAGTTGTTTAACTGCACCCTCACTAATACTATTAGCATAAGGTCCTTTCTTTTTAGTTTTGCCAGTCATGACTTTTTCAGCAGGAACTAAGCCAGGAACTTTTGTTCTTTCTTTAAGTTTTCCTAAAGGTTTTGCAACTGAAGCGACTGCCCCTGCTACTGTACTTTCTGATAATTCTTCAACGCGCATATGGAATCCCGTTATTTTATATATTTATCAGAATATACACAAGTCTGCTAAATGAAAAAGCCCCTTTCGGGGCTCTTTCTGTTACTTACCCTCTTGGGCTTTCTTACGTTCTTGCTCTTGAACATACATCGGGCCGATGTTATCCATGAGATATTGCTGATTCTCCATGCAGAATACATAAGAACCACTATGACGTAAAAGAACTCGCTTATCAACCCAAATGCGGCCACCAAGATCGCGCCAGTTCTCACAGAAAGTCCAATCCTCAGAATAGTAACGGTTCTGACGGACTGCCGTATCAAAATAAGTCTTTAGGTACTTGTCATACTTAGGATCTAATCCGATATCATTCTTGTACTGCTTCACCGCAGGGTGAGCATTCATCTTTTCAAATACATGCTTCTTCATCAATAAGAAGCCTGTACCAGCCTTGCTAACTTCTTGTAGACCATCTGGGCCTTCTTCTGCTCCATCAAATCCATTGACTACCCACTTGATTGGCATAGTCTTCATTGGATATAATCCGCCGATAACATCAACGTTGCGATTCAATAGAACTAACAAGTGCCATGGTTCCCAACCAATGTCTGCGTCAACAAAGAACAGGTGAGTAGCGTCTGGCATATCTAGGAACTTTGCTGTGAGCGTGTTACGCGCACGGCTAATCAAACTTTCGTTGACCATTGTTTCTAGTGTCCAGTCGATACCCAACTGACGGGCAGTATTTGCCCATTTGATAAAACTCATAAATGTTGATTCAGTCAACATACCACCATAACATGGCATAGCGATATGTACGCGAGTGGTGCGTAAGAAATCAACGTTTACTTGTACTTGATTCTGTCCAGGCTGTGCTGGTTGTTGAGATTGATCAGTAGCGGCTTGTTGCTGCTCTACAATCTCTTGTACCTTTTCTACGGGTACGGTCTTTTCTGCTTTAGTTTTCTTAGTGGCCATAAATCCTCTCAAAATGTATGAATATTTACATCATGAAAAGACTATGAAATTATTTTTCTGGGAGATAATCTAGAGTTTCAGCAACATCTGCTTTAGGTTTTTTTCCCTGTTTTTTCATATTAATTGCTATTGCTGCTTGCTGTGCAGGGCTACTGGCTTCATCTACTTTATCTTGATTAGCCTGACCGTTCATACCAACATCTAATAACTTAACAACATTTTTTGCTAATGGTTGATTTTGTTGAGTAGCAGGATATAGACTCATTACTAATGCTGTTTTTTGTCTATCACTTAGTGATGGCCAGATATTTCTTATTTCAGTTGCGCTTGATATTCCAGGTCCAAATTCTATAGTTGGCAAATATGCCATATATGCTTGTTTACTAAAAGGTAGCATATCTTTTCCAGTATAAGGTTGAAAATAACTCGGGGTACCGTCTTTCTTTGTACCGCCTGCTTTTGGACTTTCGTTCTTATCTTTTTCGCTACGTACAAATATTACTACATCTTCATTAGGATTAAACTTATCTGTAATTTCTAATGGTCTAAAAGGACTTTTAACTTGTACAAAATGACTAGGATCTACTCCTGCCACCTTTGCTAGTTTTTCTTTTATACTAAAAGGAAATGGTCTTTCTTTTTGATCGTTAGTTGCTGCAACAAAAATTTCAGCATCGGGGAATGCCTTTTGTGCGGATTGATATAGGCTATAATGCCCTGCATGAAAAGGATGAAATCCACCTGGCATTATAACTATCTGTTTCATATTAATAACTTAATTTTACAAAGTTAACTATACCGCCAGCAAAATCAACAATTTTTGCTCGTAGATATACAAAATTTCCTTCTACATTAGTATAGATACTAGCATTGCTGGCATCAAAGGTTTCACTACCTGTACCTGCATTAGCATTTGCTACAAGTTCATAAACCTTGAACCATTCTGCATTAGCACTATTGCTATTCAATGATGCCTCAATTACTATATTAGCACTAACATTTGTTAATTTCAGATTTACAGTTTGTAAATTCTGATTACCTAGATAATATGCGGCAGCAGGTTGCGCGTTCCCTGTGACTGTATAGACATTCGCTGTGCCGCCCCCGTCATATGTAGTTTGGGGCAATAATTCTAAAATAGTTACCTGACTCATTAAGGTTTCATAGCCTCAACGACTATGCCCTCACCTGCTAATTCTTGGGCCACTTGCTCTAATGCGGCAAGTGTTTCATTGTTAGCAATAACTACTGATTCTTTTTCGTTGTCTTTAATGATTTTACTAAACTTAATTACAACGACATCTTCAACAATCTTAGCCATAAAAACTCCATTTTTGTTAGAGTATTTATCAGTTTTACGGTTCTTTGGCTAAAGAATATGTTTTGGCCAACATGTTAGGGAACCACATAGCCAAAATTGTAATCATTTGCTCATCGTTATATTCTACGAAATATGAGCCGTGCATATATCTAAAAGGGTGCCAATTATTATGGAAAAGTGACTTAAATAGACCTTCACTAAAGTGAATAGAACTATACATACCTTGTAATGAACGGATATTCTCACTAAAGTCTTTGGGCATACGCTTACCCTTGAAGTATGTTCTATACTTGTATTTGGGCTGTTTCTTGAAATACATCACATCAGGACTTAGACATTCTGCTTGATAAAATAATAGGTTTGGATCAATAACTTCTAACGTCTGTAAAAGGGACAAATCATCACTAAAGAAACTTACATGGTCACCCTGAATTCTATGTAAGCATTTATCCTTGTTGACAACGTTGCGCCAAGTTATAAACTGACTAATTTGGTCAAGATTGACTTCATCCCAGTATTCATTCCATTCATCTGTTAAAACTCTTACGCCATATCTAGGCTTATTATCACGTAGTTTTTCCATACGTGATACAAATGTGTCTAAATCATGGGTATAATAGGTATAGGTAGCCCCTTGAATTTTACAGACTGCCTTATACTTAAACTTATTGAAATAAAGTTTGTTGCGCTTTTCAACTTTCAACTTGAATGATTCCATCGTCTCCGACCTTTGCAGTGACCTTATTAGTAACAGCAAATTCAATTTCACCGGCAACAAGATTTACCATAATATTAGCATTATTGATCTTTTCAAAGAGAATCTTCTTTGAAAGAGGCACACGAATCAACTCATCAATCTTACGTGCTAGTGGACGTGCGCCCATCTTGCTGTCATAACCCTTCTCGGCGAGATATTCAACAACAGGCTCGCTAAGGTTAAGTGTGATATTATGCTTTTCAAGTAACAATCTTTTAATATCCTCAGTAAACTTAACGACAATTTTCTTGATTGAAAGCATGTCCAACTTCTTGAACTTACAGACCTTATCAAGACGATTTCTAAACTCAGGCTTAAAGAAGTCCTTGAATGCCTTATCATCTTCGCCAGTTTTTTGTAAGTCACCGAATCCAATGTTGTTGCGTTCACCGTCAGCACTACCCAAGTTACTAGTTAGAATGATAATAGTGTTCTTGCATGACACTTCCTTACCATTGCTACCCGTGACACGACCTTCATCAAGAATCTGCAAGAAGATATTAAAGATATCTGGATGCGCCTTCTCAACTTCGTCAAACAACATGACGCTATGTGGGTTCTTGCTCAAGTCGCTAATCAAACGACCACCTTGCACTTGACTATCGCCGAAACCAACATATCCGGGAGGGGGACCAATCAATGAGCTTACACTGTGTTTCTCACTATATTCACTCATGTCATACTTCAACAGTGGCATGTCAAGATTTTTACTCAATAATTTTGCCAGTTCAGTCTTGCCAGTACCGGTTGGACCTAAGAACAAGAAACTTGCAATAGGCTTTGTTTCGCTGTTGATTCCGGCGAACGATACATAAACTCTATCAAGTACTTCAGCAACAGCCTCGTCCTGACCATATAACTTATCTTTAACATTTCCTTCTAGGTTATGAATGCGATCAAAATTATCGCCATTTAGTTTATCAGCAGGTACTCCTGCATATTTTTCAACCTGTTCAAAAACAAATTCTTTTGTAATTTCAATGTCCTTATTTTCAAGAACACGTTGCTTTGCACAGGCTGCGTCAAGCAAGTCAATACTCTTATCAGGATTCTTACGATCATGAATATAACGATCAGCGTTATCTACCGCCGCCTTAATTGCGTCATCAGTAATTTTTACACTATGGAAATCGTTAAGTCTATCGCGCAATCCATTTAGGATTCTAATAGTAGTATCATGACTTGGCTCATCAATAGCAACCTTAAAGAATCTACGCATCAATGCGCGATCCTTCTCAAAACTTTCGTAGAATTCTTCCCACGTAGTTGAAGCAATAACCTTAAGTGTACCCTTAGTGATTGCCGGCTTAATCATGTTAGCAAAGTCAACACTACCATTATTACTACTACCAGCACCGCTCATAGTATGTGCTTCATCAATAAACAATATTGCTTTCTTTTTAGTATTAAGTGCTTCAATAACTTGCTTGACCTTTTCTTCAAAGTCACCGCGATATCGTGAGCCTGCCAACAAACTACCGATCTCAAGGCTATAAAGTTCATGTCCGCTCAAAAAGTCAGGAACTTCTTCGTTGACAATAGCACGGGCAATACCTTCAGCGATAGCAGTCTTACCAACGCCGGGGTCACCGACCATCAATACGTTACTCTTGAAACGCTTTGCCAATACATTAATGATATCGTTAATTTCTTGATGACGCCCGATAACAGGCTCTAACTTATCTTGTCTTGCTAGATCAGTTAAATTAGTTGTGAATTGCTCAAGAATTTCATCTGCTTGATTGTCTGTAAGGTTGTTATATTCACCGCCCTTATAATGCTTCTGCCAATATGCCAAAAATTCTTGTTTAGTCAAACCATATTTTAATAAGAAATAATGTGCGTGACTATTTGATTCACTTACAATACTCAAGTATAAGTCAATGGTTGTGACTTGGCGTCGTCCAGTAAACAACACTTGAGTTACACTACGATTCATTACACGTTCTAGTGCATTAGTTTTTCTTGGTGTTGTATAATCTTCATTTTCAATGCTAGTAAGGCTTTGTAGATAAGACCTAATCTCATCAATCATCAAATCAGTTTCGCATCCAAAACCATTTAAACATTTCTTAAATGGGGCAAAAGTAATCAAACCTAATAATAAATGCTCAATGGTTACATACTCATGCTTTAATTCCTTAGCATAAGAAATGGATTGTTCAATAATATTTTCAATTTCGGGTGAGTTATTCATAAGCCTCTCTAAAATATTTATTTTGTGCGATTTCGCAATATAGTATCAACAATTTCGTTACTTATATTATCAGGAATATAGGGTTTTAGCAAGATGTATTGGTCTCCATAATTATTACTATTAGGTATGGGCATTCCTTGTCCAGATAATTTAACTTGCATATAGGGCTGTGTTTTGGGTCTTATAGTGACGTTTAATTTTTTGTTGGAAATTGTTGTAAATTCAATATTAGAGCCTACAATCAAATCTAATACATCAATGCTATGATTACAAAATAAATCATGCCCTCTACGTTCAAATTTCAAATCCGGCATCACATTAAATTCTATCAATAAAGATGCACCATCTAATATGTTATCATATCTAACCTGGTCTCCGTTATTAACGCCCTGAGGAACTTTAATATCAATTATCTTTTTTTCGTTATTTGTGTTTATTTCTAGTATTTTATTAGTTCCGTTATATGCTTCGACTAAAGACAACCCGATCTGAGTGCGATATATATGTTTTTGATGTCGTTGTCCAAAATTTTGATTGAACATCTGACCAAAAATATCATTGATATCAAACCCATTCATATGCATTTGAAATCCGCCCGGGCCTGTATTATATCCTTGCGGTCGCGGATTATCATACATTTGACGCTTTTGAGGATCGCTCAATGTATCATATGCAGTTTGTATTTCTTGGAACTTAGTAGTGTCCCCGCCCTTGTCAGGGTGGTGCTGACTGGCTAATTTACGATAGGCTTTTTTAATTTGATCGGGTGTTGCGTCCTTAGTTACACCCAATGCAGCATAGAGATCCATGCTTTATTTTATAACATTATAATTGTAGTGTCAACCAATATTTTGATTTTCTACTTTAGGTTGTATTGAGAATTTTCCAGCAAATTTTTCCAACCCAGTAAAACCTAATCCTGATATCACTATCCACATCATGCTATCAAAAATTGATTGTGTAATTTGATAGTCGCTAAAGAGGTCTACAAAAAACCCAATCATGCAGCAAATAAATGCTAGTAATGCTATAACTCTTTTTGAGGACAATGCACTAATATCATCACTGTCGGCAAGCATTGTTTTTAAATTTTTCATAAAATTCATTTTAAAGCCCTGCATTCTGTATGTATTTTCTGATTTCTTCATCTATGTTATGTATATTTTTATTTGACAAACCAGCAATTTGTCTCATTTCATTCAATTCTTCTTCGCTACCTTTTTCTAAAGAATATTGTTTTGGATTAGTAATAATAACTTGTTTTAATATATCAACGTTAGCATCATGTGTATGGTCATCAACCTTTACGTCCCAATCTTTTAATTTTAAATCTGTTAATGTTTCTAAATCTTGTAAAATTTCAATTATTTTGTTAGGAACATTACTACGTCTTTTCATTTCAACAAACACAAGCCATTTGTTAGGTTCTAGTTCACCCTCACTCACACTAGCATCTAATATAAAATCATATCCTAATTCTAACCAACTTACTAAATCTTCAGCAGCGGATTTATTTTTTACAATAAAGGTAACAGTAACAACTTCGCTATCGTCACCCATTCTTGCTGCATATTCATCAACTGATACAATACTTTCTATCATGTTTTTCATGTCATGATAATCTAATCCTTCATTTAACTGTTTAAACATGGCTTTTATCCTTATTATGCTGGAGGACCGGGTTGCTGAGCCATTTGCATATTTTGTTGAGTTTTCTGAGGAATATCTTGATCTAATCCTTCTTTGTCAAGATCCTCATCATATGCGTCATCCAACTCTTGTAAGTCAACTGTTGATCCTGCTAGATCAACTGATCCTTCTTTAATATCATCCATAATATGTAAAGGAATAGTAATTTCAACTAACCAAACTTTTCTTTTTGCGCTCTTAGGATAATTTGTTCCTTGTATAAAATCGTCAGGATTAGTAACTTTAACTGGAACTTCTATTTCTGTCTTATCCCATTTAACATCACAACCCATTTTTAATAAACGTTTAACTGCGTTGGGATCCGGCATTAATTTATAAGGCCACATAAATGTGCAACTCGCGGTATAGCGTCCCACATCAGGACCTTGTACTAATTCGCCGTTAATCCAGTTTTTAAATGCGTATAAGTCACTTTGGTCTAAAACTCTCTCAAAATCCAATAATACCGACATTGTTCCATCACTGGTCATGACACCTTTTATAGTATCAATAATACTTACAAAGTCTATATCATCAAACCATTTATCTGCAATCTTCTGGGTCATATTGTATTTATCGGATAATAGTGATATTATAAAGGAAGCTATTGGACAATAGTACTATATTTATTCATTAAATTACAACAATTACTGTGTTATTATTGCACTTATGTAATCTTTAAATATTTTATGAGATAAGAATTTATCTCATCTATAAAGGAGATTTAACTTGAGCAAGAGAAAAACCGGCGCTTTACGAAAAGAACAACACATGAAAAATCACCAAAAAAATTCACTGTACGTTATAGATACAATAGATTTTAATCAAGAAAATTATAAACGACAACGAAAACCAATAGAACTGCTACCGCAGTCAGTCAATCAAGAAAAATACATCCTATCACTAATCGACAGAGACTTAGACATCGTAGTTGTATCCGGACCTGCGGGCACCGGCAAGACATACTTGGCGATGCTAGCCGCGATCAAGTCCCTAAGGAACGGAGACTGCGATAAGATCATATTGACTAGACCTGCGGTAGCAGTCGACGATGAAAAGCACGGTTTTTTACCGGGGGACTTAAACAGCAAGATGGAGCCATGGATACGTCCATTATTAGATGTTTTAAAAGAATATTATAGTATGAAAGAATTAATCCATATGTTGAATGAGCAAACCATTGAAATAACTCCATTGGCATTCTGCCGCGGTAGGAACTTTAAGAACAGTTGGATCATACTTGATGAAGCCCAAAATGCCACACCTAGCCAATTAAAGATGCTGATGACACGTATTGCTGAGGGCAGCAAAATAGTTATCACGGGGGATATAGAACAAACAGATAGACGAACTATGGATAACGGTTTATTAGACCTTAATAACAAATTACAATATAATCCAGTAAAGGGTATAAGTGTCTGTCAATTTGAAACTAAGGACATTAGACGCCATAGAATTATTGAAGATATACTAAAATTGTACAGTTAAGCGTTTTTACGTTTAGCGATCTCTGGACCTTCTTTTTCCAGTTGTAGTACAATTTGTGGATATATTTTTTTGTAGTACTCACTAAGTTCGTCAAAAGATTTGGATAGTTTTTTACCTTCCACTACACATTTCTCTATCTTGCGTGTGCCATAGTCCATGATAATGTTACTCATGGAGATATCGCTATTACGAATGCGCTTTACAAACCGGGCCTGCTCATCAATTTGCCCACCTGGCTTACGATAAAATGTAATTAATAGATATCTCATAGGAATATTTATGATGTAAGTTCAACTAAAGTTGCTGCAATACTTATCTCAGCGATACCGACTAATGGCAAATTTGCTAGACCGTTCCTGATATGTAGAATTGCTGCATCTTTTTGTTCATTAGTCCTGCCCCACAAGTCAAGATTTTCATACATCCACTTATAGATATCTTCGGCTCTAGTAGGATATAATTTCATGTAATCTTGTAACATTTGACGCCCTTCTTTAATATTACCTGCTTTGAAAAATTCTGTAGCATTGATTAGTAAACTATCTTCATTGCTAACGGAAGTATCAGGTTCTGATAATTTACCAGATTGGCTATTAACCTGCAACTGATTTAAACATTTACGCAAATCAGGATAAGTTGCACGAACATATGTGTCTAATATGTCTAGGTCAAACTCTACATTTTCACTTACAAGTACAGTAGCGGCACGTGCTGTAAATTCAGTAATATCTGTACTTGAAATATGCATTTCATGACAACGACTCTTGAGTGCAGGAATGATCTTGTACCCATAGTTACAAGTGAGGATAAAGCGTACTGTCATATGGTACGCCTCCATATCATTTCTCAAGGCTGCTTGCGCTGGCGGCGTGAGATAGTCCGCTTCGTCTAACAGCACTACCTTGAACTTGCCAAATGGCATAGTCTGCACGAAATTGTTAATCTGATCACGTATAACATCAATACCTCTAGTTTTAGAAGCATTGACTTCAAAAACATCAAAATCTTCAATGCCTAGTTCATGAATTAGAATTTTGGCAAGCGTAGTCTTGCCTGTACCCGGATCGCCGCTTAACAACAGATGCGGGATACTTTCATCCTTAATCCAATTCTCCACCATTGATTTTTGCTTTTGATCAACAAAAACATAATCGGCTACAGTTATAGGTCTGTATTTTTCAACCCAGAGATTATTCTTCATGTAGTTAGTTTATAGGAAATATAGAATGAAGTCAACAGATTAGATTTCCTTATCGCTAAGTGTAGCGTCATTTACAAGTTCGTCGCTAACAAGCAATATATCTTTTGGGTCTACCTTACGAATGGTTAATTCACCATTTTCATCTTCAATCTTAATACCGCGAGTCCAACGACCATGACTTATACAAATATATTGACCCACTTGTATATCTTTTACTTTGGGTCCCACAGCATATACCTTACCCCAACGAGGACGAATACCTGCGCTTTTAGTATCGTCATTACGCAGTACGATACCACCTGCACTTATACGCTCACCGAAATACATATCTGACACAATGATTGTGTCACTAAGTGCTTTTAGTTTGTCTACCTTATAAGGGTTAATGTTTGCCATATTATTTCTTAGTCTCCTTAGCTTTTATTTTTTCAATTTCCAGATCTTCAGCCAAATTTTCATCTAGTTCATATTCTTCTTTAGTTTTTTCTGGCTGTTTATTTGTTTTTTTAACTTGAGCAGACTTATTACCCACTGTTGCTTGATAGGCTGCTCCTACTTTTTGAGTGACTGGAGTAATTACTTTTCCATAATCATCAATCGTGTCGCCTCTTGCATTTACTTTCATATTGCCCACGGCGCGCACACGTTCGTTTTTGGTCATGAGTGCTGTCATATCTATAACTTTACCTTGTGCTGAACGATGTTGTTTCATATAATTACCTCACTTTAAAAATTCGTCAATTGACAAATCGTAATAAAGACTATTTATTTTGTGTATACCAATAAGATAAAGAACAAAACTTGCTACGCTACTGCCACGACCTACACCCCAAACTATGTTATTTTGTCGCATAGTATCAACTAGATATTTGAGATATTGTAATAACGGGAACATATCACGTTCTTGAAATAATAATAGTTCCTGTCCTGCACGTTGCAATTCACTATCATTTTTGCATTGTTCAAGCACAAACTTAGCAATGTCAAACGTTTTGTATTCTATGGGCATGTGCCAATTATTTTGATTTTGTGAGTCAAAATCTTCAATGGAAAGTTCAGATGAGATATATGATTTTAGTAATGGGCTATCTATATCCAAATTTCTATCAAAACTTATTTGGCTATCTGTAAGTATTTCTTTAAAAGTTATATCCGGACGTTTCAAATACAACTCACATATATCATCTTCGTTCAAGATGATTTGTCCATACTTGTCTACATTCATTTAAGTATTATAGATAGAATTTACTTCCAAGTCAATCCTAATTCTGCCCAAGTATTTGTATCAAACAGATTGACAATCTTATCTTTTTTACCCTTATCTACGACAGATAATGTACTTTTATTATACCAAGAAGTTTCTGGATATTCTAATTTGGCTACTTCACCATCGATATTAAATTTAATTAGGGCACTCAATTTACTTCCAAAAGTAATATCATTAATGACTATTCTATCTTCCATTATAGCATTACACTTGTTTATTAAGATCATACCTATAATTTGATCATATGGTTCTTCTGGAACAACGCAAGTCTTGATTCCCGCTGTATTATAGTTTTGTATTGCTTCTTTTTCTATATCTTGTATAAAAATTGCATCTTCTATATAAGTACCTAAAAAGTAATTCATGCGTTCTATAGCAATGTTTTGCTCTCTGACGTTCTCTGTAAGTACTTCCATTTTAGCATTAAGTTCATATAAATTTAACATGAACTTTTTTTCAAAATGTATTGCTGCCAAAAACGTAAAATCTTTTTCAATTTGAATATTCATTTAGATTTTTTATCTATAACCACTTGAGTTTGAATGTTTTGCTTTTTAATCAATTCGTCCATTTTTTTCTGATGGGCATTTTTATAACTTTCTAATGCCATTTGAATTTGCCTTATCATGTCGCCATTATTGCTACGATATGCAAAATTAAGTTTGGTAGACAAACTACTTATAGAAGTTTGAAGTTCTTCTAAACTTTTGTTAGACAGATCATTTATGAACGGATGTTCCATAAATTAGAACGGCTGTAGTGGAATCCTGCGGAAAATATCTGGTCCGTCAAATACAGTATAATCAACATCTACATTACCTGAAGTAACTGTTGTTACACCCTGATATTCTGGACCTGCAACACCATTATATCTAGTGGTACTTAATGTAAGATTTGGCCCTGCAACAGTCTTTATATAATAAACTGTATCTACACTTAATCCTGCCATGTTACCGGTGACATCTGTAGCTGTAAAAATGATAGGATAATTAGCAACTAAATTTGCGGTGCTGCCTGAAACCGTAATAATATTAGGCGCCGCTGTACTCTCAATATTACGATTTACAGCGTTAGCACTATAGTCATCAACCGCAACATAAATGTAACTAATAGGGTTAGCATACATATTTCCTGCAGCAGTAGATAATATTAAATTAGAAGCAACACTTGTTGTATCTGAAACTGTAAATGTGGTATTTGAAACTATATTTCGTACATAATAAGTGTTTGATGTATCTACACCGCCAAATACTGAACCAGTAAACATCAAAGGCATACCAGTATATAGTGATGATGTGTCAGCAGTAGTTAAAACATCAGTGCTTGTTGTAGTGTCTGTTATCTCTAACTGAGTAACACTTTCCGGCATATAAATCGTGCCGTTAGTATCGCCCAATCTGCCGGTGCTTGGTGGAACACCATATTGAATAGATGTACTTTTAAATGGTCTATTGCTAGGCATTAGTGATATACTATTACCGCAATCTGTAGTTGTTAGTAACAAGTTTAATCTTGTTGAACCATATGGGAAAGTAATTGCAGGGGTGTTATTTACTACAGTATAATTTTCTAATAATTCAATACTTTCAAATGGAGTATCGCTAGGGAAAAATATGTAAACATTTGCGTTAGCGTTGGCTCTAGACAAATTTAATTGTACATGCCCTTCTGTATTAGTAGGGGCCCAACTACCAAAATTTAATGTGATATTACCCGATAATGTACCATATTGAACATCACCCAATGTACAATCAACTAACACATTACCAACTAATGCATTGCCCAAATTATAAGTTGTGGCACGGAACTGTAGTGTACTGGCATTGGCAATCAATGTATTGGCCATGTCATTGTTTAATACTGAGTTGGCCAATGCTGACTTTAATACAGCCTTGTTTTGTAAGTCGCTTATTTCATTACCTGCAATATCAAGATTTTGTTTGATATTGGTAAAATTATTACGAAATCCCTGGGTGCTATTATTCTGTCCAGGAATTGGATAATTGACATCTAAACTGTTTGTATTAATGCTGCTCATTGTTTATTTCCGTACTGTATTTATAATTTCTCAAAATGCTATAAATTATATTGGGTCTTTTTAGGTAATATAGTTTTATTCGGGAATATAACGTAAAAGTCATTTGAATTAGTTGGGTTAGGTGTAGGGGTAGCACTAGGATACTCACTCCACGTGGGTGTTGCTAGTAACGTATCATAGTCATATGTTATTTCTTTATTCACAGTAAATCTATCAATTTCAAAGTCTATTAAGTTTAACGTGAATGGCCAATCAGTTTCAATTCTTTCTTTAATAATTTCAGCATAACTTATGGGGTCAAATACACCATTCATATTTCCTGTTTCTGTTACTAATTTATAAGTTATACCATCTATACTAGTACTTAACACGATTGCATTAGGATATCCCGGTGCACCTATTTGCTTAATATAATATGTCGCGCCGCTTACTATGTTACCAAATACATTTCCAGTAAACACAATAGGTTTGCCTACAACTAATTTAGAAATATCATCAACTATAACAGCATATAAATCTAAAGAGTCTATACCTATAGTTTGTACTGATGTAACATTTACTAATTCTGCTGGTTTAGTATAAGCAATAACCCAAGCAGGGGTAAAACCTAATGTATTACCATCTCTTTGCTGACTAGTCATCCATAGTGGTAATAACTTAGCATTAAAATTTGCTCCCAACTCTTGTTCAACTCTTAGTCGCATGTTGTCTAAACTATTAGGATATAATATTCTAGCGTAGCCGGGAGTTAAACTTGTATAGAATGTAGGCACACCGCCGTTTAGTAACAACGGTATACCATCTTGTGTTAACAATGTATATTCTCTTAAATTTGTGATAATTTCTGCTTCTTGATTGAAAATATAAGATGTATATATTTCTTGATTTGTAGTATACCAAGGACCCAAATTTAAATCAATAAAGCGTGGCCAAAATATTTCTTCACTGACGCTTGTACTGTAACGATAATCAACTCCAAAGTTAGGATTATAAACTGCCAAATTATCTATAATATTACTATAAACAACTTCGTAGATTATATTATTATTTTCATCTTTGGCTACTGCTGTGCTTAATTCACCTAAAGTAATATCACGCCAGTAATGATTTTTCTTTACTGCTTCTAAATATTCAGATAGATTGCTACTATTAATTCCATAAGCATGAGCGTAAGTAACATTTGTTGCTTTACCGAAATTACCATCTTCTGGTCTATACAAGTATTCTTCTGGTATTAAAAAGTCATCTGTTAATAATGAATTAATTAAATTTCTATCTTGTGCATCAGGCGTGCATTTAATATATAAATTATCGGTAGGCTCACTATATTCTTGTACTACAGTTATTGTAAAAGTTTTTGTGCTATTAATAAAGGGTGCTAGATTTATATCAACTGCTTTAGCAGTCACGGAAAAAGTAAATGTTGCAGTTTCAGATTGTGTTTGATAGTTATCAGTAGGTTGATATGCGACTATACCTATAATTTCTCCATTGCTTAGTAATGTTAAATTGGGCGGCAAATCCCCGCTAATTTTTTCATATTCTAACTCTACGTCTGATTCTGCTTTTACATTAAAGTAACTATAAGATGCATTATTAATATTACCTAAATTACTGTCTGTAATCCAATTAACTGTACCAGAAATACCATTACTTATTTTAAAATTAAAATTAAAATCTGTACTATTATATGTAGTTGATCCTACTGTTTTAAAAGTTCTTGCTAAAAAAGAAAACTCATCAATACCATACGTAGGATCAGGCGGTGTGCCATATAACCAACCAGTAGTATTATCATAAAACAACCATGACGGCTGTCCATCTATGACATAAGATAATTGTTCACCGTCAAAGTCGTAACCTAATAAATGAAAACCTAAAAAGTTATTACTTTGAAATTCACCTATATATGCATTTGCATTTGGTGCATATGTTATACCTGGTGGGTTAACTGAGCCTATAGGAGGTAACACATAATAACCATAATTAATTTCATTAGTTTCTATATTAAATGTAGCAGGTCTAGTATTAAGTAATGTAGGTATTCTTGTTCCAATTGGTTTTCCTGGACCACCTTGACTTACACTTAAATTTTGATTAACAACATTGATAGAATACTGTGCCCTATCATTACCTTTTTCACTTAGTAAATCAAGAGTAAAAGAATATTGTCTTTTAGTTGGTTGTCCTATATTAGTAGCAGGTAATGTAACATCCATGAATCCAGATGATGTGTCAACAACCAAAATGTCTGCACCGGGGGCAGTACTTATTGTAATTTGAGTGGCATTAATTACACTCCTGATATAATAAACTTCCCCTGAAAGTATTCCTCCAAAACTTACCCCTGTAAATACAATAGGACGATTTACGAAAAAACCTGATGTAGTTAAAACTGTAATATAATTATTTGTATTATCAGATGCGATTGCTGATGTAGTAACTTCAGTTAAATTTACTTGTGCTGTAGGAGGTTCAGCATACCCTCTAATTAAACCATATTCATTTATTTCTAAGCCCGGTGGTAATTGTCCCTGTAATAGACGTATTAAAATTTCATTTGACGGAATAGGATTACTATAAGTTATAGGAAACTCAATCCAAGTACTATCTTCGGTCGTGAATAAAACTCCATCCGGGGTTGTAAATTGAGGAGTTGCTTCACCGGTTATTGTTATTGAAAATGTTCTATCTTTAAATGCTGTAGTAGTTCCATCTGTAGCAGTAACACGAACAACAAATTCTGTACTAATATCAGCAGCAATGATATCAGGTGTACCTGAAATTTTTCCGTCACCTCTAAAACTCAATCCACTAGGTAAAGAACCGCTTATAATTTCATATTTGTCAATTGTATAAGGTAAAGTTGCTACGGCATTAATTTTAAATACCATCTCAATGTCAGCCGGATATACTCCTATAATTCCTGCTGCTGTTACCCATGTAATAGGATTACTCATTTAAAATTCCTATGAGTATGTTCCGCCAACTGTATACCATTGAGTAGTTGACATTGCAATATATTGTATAGTAGACCCTGCTATTTGAGTGTAGGCAGCATTTACAACCTGCGAATTAATCACACCCGATGTTGCAGGATATACTAATAAACTATTTGCAGAAGTATTTGTAATAACGATAGCCATACCTGCCACAGATGCCGGCAATTTAATTCCTTGGCCGCTATTTACTGTTGAAACTTCATTAAATTCTTTGGTTAATATAGTTGCATTGGCTTGTTCAGTACCGGCAGCACTAATACCTGTTTGTGTAGAACGAATAACGTACCCTGATGCATTTAAATTAGAACCGGATATATTACCAATTACAGTTAGAACATTAGTGGATTTATCAAAAATTAAATTTGCACTACCATTGAAAACTGAATTATCATTAAATTGAATTTGTGTATTGCTGCCGCCAACAGATCCAGCAGGACCTGTAGGACCTGTAGGACCTGTTTCTCCTGTAGCACCAATTTGTCCTCCTGCTGATACTGCTGCGTAACCTGTAACCGCTGAACTAAATGTAACTGTTGCTGCATTTGCATTATTAAAATAAATCGTTGGATAATCATAACGACCGGCATAACTATATCCATTAGCCGCTACGGGTTCAATATTTACATAAGTACAATCTAAATTGTGATTAATCACCCAAGTAGTATTTGCTACTGACTGAGTATGAATATACGCGCCACCGGGTGGACCTGCAAGTCCGGTCGCGCCTTGAGGACCGGCTGCCGATATCGCGGCAAATCCTGTAACAGCACTAGAAAATGTCAAAGTTAAAGTAGTATCGTCAATAAAATTTATAGTTGGATAATCATAACGACCAACATAACTTTGTCCGGCGCTGTCTGCCGGTTCGACGTTTACAAATCTAGCACCGAGATTATGTGTTATTGTCCAAACAGAAGAAGGTGTTGATTGAGTATAGATATAAGTACCGCCGGGAGGACCCGCAGGGCCTGTAGAACCAGTAGCGCCTGTTTCACCAGTAGCACCTTGTGGTGTGAAGATATTAACGTCCCAGTCAGCATATGCTCCTGACCCCTGACCACCGGTCACATTAACTTCAATATCACCGGTTGATATATCATAAGACACTACACTGCCAGTCATATATTTGTTGGTTTGACCTACAGCACTAAAAATTATATTTTGATTTGGAGTATAAGGTAATCCAGTACCTACTACAGCATTAACTGTAGAAGGTATAATTATTGATAATCCGCTAGAACTTGTTGTTTGGTAATTTAAAGAAGGACCGGTCGCCCCCATACCGCCGTAAGATACAGCAACATAACCAGATTGCGGTGATAAGAACGTTAATGTTAAACTACTATCATTTAAAAAATCAATTGTAGGATAATCATAACGGCCAACAAAACTTCTATCTGTACTATCAATTGGTTCAACATTAACATAACGCTCACCTAAATTATGATTTACTGTCCAAACTGTAGAACTTGAAGTTTGAACATGTATATAGGTGCCGCCACTAGGACCTGTGGCACCTTGGATACCTGCGATTGCCGGCAACCACGTAGATGTTGAAGTATCATAATATTTTAGTACACCCATAAAATTTTCTTCTTAATTACCTCTTATTAAGCGTAACTTGCTCCTACTGTATACCACTGTGTGCTACTTACAGCATAATATTGCAAACTTGCGCCTGTAACATGTGTATATGCAGCATTAGTTGCTAATGAATTTATAACTGCTCCACTAGCAGGATACACTTTTACATCTGTGGCACTAGTATTATTCACAATAATTACCATGCCTGCAACTGCTGTTGGTAGAACAACTCCTTGTCCGGCCGAAACAGTTGACACTATATTGATTTCCTTAGTAAGACTTGTGCCTGTGCCTTGCGTGCTACCAGCAGCACTAATGCCTGTTTGTACACTACGTATATGATAAGCGGATGCAGTTACATTTGCTACAGAAACATTTCCAATAACAGTCATGCTCAACACACTATTATAGGAACCATTCAATCTATCACTTGCTAATGTGCCGCTGGCTATATTATTTGCATTTTGATACCAACTGCCATCTTCACCGTCAAGTAAATCTGCGTTTAGGTAATCTACTTTAGTAGTACTTATAACTGTGATAGGCTTAGTACCATTTGCAACATTAGATGAAAATGTACTTGCAGATACTTTACCTGTAACATTTATATTTCCTGTTACAGAAACATTTGATGAAGTTTTATTGAATGTAAAGTTAGCATTACCGCCAAATGATCCGGCATCATTAAATTGAACTTCCGTATTAGTACCAGCAGCTGCACCTGCACTACCTGTAGCACCAGTTAGACCTGTTGCACCAATTGGGCCTGTTGCACCAGTTGCACCTATGCCAGTAGCACCAGTTGGTCCCGTTAGACCAGTTGCGCCGGTCAATCCTGTAGCGCCTTCTGGACCTGTAGCACCCTGGACGCCTGTTGCCCCTGTTGGGCCCGGAACTGTTGAATCTGCGCCAGTGGCGCCAGTAGGTCCAGTAAGTCCGGTAGATCCAGTGGCTCCTGCAGCACCGGTCGCACCTACTTGACCGCCGCCTGAAGTGATAGCAGCATAACCTGTGACTGCTGAATTAAATGTCAATGTCAATGCATTGGCATTATTAAATGTAATGTTAGGATAGTCATAACGACCCACATAACTCTTGTTTGCACTGTCTACTGGTTCTATGTTAACATACTGACTGTTTAAATTGTGTACTACAACCCAAGTAGTGTTTGCGCTTGATTGAGTGTGTACAAAAGCACCGCCTATACTTGTTGTGCCAGTAGCACCTTGTATACCAGTAGCACCGGTTTCACCAGTTGCACCTGTAGCGCCAAAACCAGTAGCACCGGTTAGTCCTGTAGCACCTGTGGCTCCCTGAGTTCCCGTCGCCCCTTGCACACCTGTAGCGCCGGTCGCGCCATCATCCCCTGTCACACCATTTACTAACGCTAATAATACAGAAATGTTGTCAGCAAAATTACTTGTGCCTGTACCACCGCTTGCTGTTAATGAGACTGGATAAGTCCAATAACTATTAACTGTACCGGGATTAGTATTTGTAGGTGTACCGTTGATAGTCCATCTTTGATAATTACTGCTATTGGTAGCATCCTGTATAAGGATAGTTTCAGTTTCTACTAATAACGCTAAGAATACATCAATGTCTGTACCGTTATCATCAAAGTGATTTATAATAATAGATGTTGAATTAATTTGAGTAACATTATCATAAACAATTTTACCATTTCCTGGATTGCCTGATGTTGATCCTGTATTTGTTCTATAGTCAAAATAACTTGTTGATAAGCCTTGCGGTCCTTGCGGGCCAGTAGCACCAGTAGGACCACCGCTTGGGCCAGTAGCACCTGTAGCGCCTACACCGTCAATGCCAGGAACACTTGTATCATACCATAATACTGTAGTGTCTACAGGGGCAGTTGGTCCTTCTACAAGACCTGCCATGCCAGTAGCACCAGTTGCGCCGGTGCTGCCCGGAACACCTGCTGCACCTGCTAAATTTATTTGCCAACTACTATAACTATTTCCTAAAGTACCTACAACAGAACTGACATCTACTACCATCGCACCAGTCGCACTATTGTAAGATGCAACTGTAGCAAACATACGCTGTGCTAAATTATATGCTATAGTGATTTCTTGACCAGTAGCATATGCTAATCCAGTACTTACTGTAAGTGATTTTGGCCCTAATCCTATAGTTAATGTACTATTGCTTGTAGTAAAGTACTTGTCCCCTGTAGCACCAGTTAGACCTGTTGCACCAATTGGGCCTGTTGCACCAGTAGCACCTATGCCAGTAGCACCTTGAGGGCCTGTTGCACCAGTAGCACCTATGCCAGTAGCACCTTGAGGGCCTGTTGCGCCAGTAGCACCTATGCCACCGTTATCCCATCTTAAATTACCAGTACCATCAGTAGTTAATACTTGATTATTAGTGCCACCAAAAATCTTAACGATATCAACATTGCCTAAACTTGCAATACCATCAGTAACATATAAGTTAGGAGTAGTGATTTCACCTGTTACATTAAGTTCTTCAAAGAAACCAAAATGTCCATTAGCATCAATATCTGTATTAAATTTAGTAACAGTTTGACCAAATTCTACGGTGTTGGCTGCTCCGTTAATTGATACAACTACATTACCATCTATATCCGGAATGTCAACATTACTATCGCCGTTGACAATTCTTGTGCCGGCATCTATATTAAGATTGCTTAATCCACCGCCGTCACCACTAAAATAATTTGCTGTAACGTTACCATTAGAAGTAAAATTATTAGTAGTAATATTACCATTTACATCTACATTATTTGTAATAATGTTTGCATTAACATTCAAGTTATTTGTGGCAGTATTGAATACTAAATTAGGACTTGCTGCAAAGTTATCGCTACCATCATTAAATTGAATTTCTCCATTACCGCCTACTGGATGTTGTAAATCCCAAGGTTGACCATTAGCATATAATAGATTATCTGTTCTTAAATTACCTACATTAGCAGTATCTACTACTGATAAGTTTGCTAAAACGTTTACAGTTGTAAGGGTTGATGTACCGGTTGCACTCAAATCATATGTATAAACAGTCCCGGTAACATTAACATTAGATGAATTTATATTTGATGTAACATTTACAAAATTTGCAGTAGCAAGATTACCTAAGTTAGCATTACCTGATGTTAAATTTCCGTTAGCAATTATAGCGTTATTACTGTTGAGATTTTCTGTTAATATATTACCGGTAACATTTAAACTTGATAAATTACCTATGTTACCAAAATAGTTATTAGCAGTAATATTGCCTGATGCTGTTATATTACCGTTGTCAATAGCAACACTTGATACTATTCCACCTACATTACCTATAGCAGTAATAGTACCATTGGCTATAGTAACGTTTGGGGAGTCGGGGCTAATATTTCCTATAACTAATGATTCATTAATTATAGTATTGTCAAGTAAATCTATCCATAAATTTGATAATCCTGAATCTATAATAACTTGATCAAGTTCAGATCCAGGAATTAATCCAACTCCTAAAGATTGTGTTTTAACTTTTAACTGATAAAAGTCATTAGTAATGACAACATTACCAGTAGTTGGATTAACGGTTATGCCTTTTTCTTTTTTGGCACGATTAATGGATAAAACGCCGGAATTGGATTGTAACTGATATAATTCGTTAAAATTTTGTTGAGTTTTTTGAAATGCAGATCGTATAGCATCTGCATCTGGATCGTCGGGAAAACTACCAAAATCTATATTTTGCTGTGACATCTAGCCATTATCCTTTAATCTAGTATTTATCGTTTTTTAAACAAAGCACTTGGTAAAAAAAATGCCCGGCTATAGCCGGGCATCATATAGAAATTTATCTATATATTATTTTTCAAGGCCTGCAAGTTTCTTCCATGCAGCAACATCTTCATCACCTTCTCTTGCTTCTTGACCAGCAATTACAGGAATAGTTGTTTGACCTGTTGATTTAGGCTTGTTCAATCCACCTGCTATAGTATTAGTCATGAAGTTTGTATCGCGTGTGAATTGTGCGTCTGTACCTTTTTTACCGGCATCATTTGCCCATTCATCAAGTTTATCATGTTCACGATCTTTCTTATCGTCATATTCAATGTCTTTAGTTACTTTTTGACCTGCTTTTTCTGCTTTATTATCATCTTTTCCTTTATGATCTTCATCGTGTTCAATATCTTTTGCTACCTTCTTACCTGCTTTTTCAGCATCTTGGTCCATCTTGTCAGTAGTTTCTTCCTTCATGTCTCTCAATCTGTTTAACTTATCTTGAGTACGAGGATTGTTCAAACTTGCGCCACTACCTATTTTATTTCTAAACCAATCTCCGGCAGCTGCTTTAGTTAAGTTTGATTGCTCCTGATCAAAATCTAATTGATCTTGTGCGCGATCATTCATTCTAGGCATGATATCTTTCATCATAGCGTCTAGTTGTGCTTCAAGATCACTAGTATCTACGTTTTTAGCAGCAAACTCATCACCTGGAACAGGTACACGCTTACCGGTTACTTTAACTGGCTGTAATTCATCATCGGTACCGGGAACTGGTACACGTTTGCCAGTTACTTGTACTGGTTCAAGTTGATCGTCACCTGGGGGTACAGGATTTCCTTTACGATTTCTTAAAAATGATGCAAGTTCATCATATGTGCTAGCACCGGCTAAATTTAACAGACGACCTAATTCATCATCGCCCGGTAACTTTTCACCACCAACTCTTTTACCTGTTACATCTACGCCCGGCAATACAGCATCCATATCTGCTTGTGAAAGTTTATAATATGGTTCGTCCTTACTAACACCAGTCATTGAACCTAACTTACCTTTAATACCCTGCATTTGCTGACCCAAACCCTTAAACGTGCCGGCTAACATATCTTTTACATTAGCTGGTGTGTTATCAGGAAGATCTGGCATGTTAGGCATATCTGGCATGTCAGGCATCTTAAACTTTGACATTGCATCATCGTATTCTGCCTTACTTGCAGGTTTGCCGTCTACTTCATATGATGACGTATTGTTAAATGATGAATCTTCATTTGTTGCGCCGCCTTTTGATGCGCCACTTAGTGCCAATGCTGAATCAATTTTTCCTGCATCTGCTTGACTTTGCTCATAGCCTTCACCGTCATCTTCGGCTACCATATATTCACTTTGATCAAGTGTTTGAGTTTCTGCGAATTCGTCTTTGTTTTTATCTTTCCAAGCATCTCTTGCGATTCGTGCAACTAATGCAGCCCTGCCTGGATTAGCAATAGCATAACGACCTACGTTGGCCAAACCTTTACCAGCAACGCCTGCTAATCTTGCAAGTGCTGCTAATGCTGGTGCTGCTTCAGATAATTGTGGTGCTTCTAAAACTTCTTTATCATTTTTTTTTTCGCAACCGCAATCACTTTCCATCATGCCACATTCGTTGCATGTACCAACTACCATTTCGCTATCGTGTTCGCCATGATCATGTCCATGATCATGATCGCCGTGTGCTTCAATACCTGTTAGTTTGGCTAGTAAGTCATCCATGCTTGGCATATCATGACCTTGGAAAGCAGGACCACCGTAATTGCTAGCGACTGTTGTTACTACTGGCTCTTCACCGTGAGCCATTTCTTTCTCACCGCCGAGTCCACCGATACCCACTTGTTTAATAAAATCAAGTAGTTTTTCTGAATCATGATCTGTAGCAGTAACACTTACGCTGTCAGGACTACCTTGCTGACCTGTTGACATACTAACACTTAAACCTTCATCAACGATTTCACTTTCTGTTAATAAATCATTTAGTTGTGTTTCTAAATCTTCAAATGCAAATACGTCCGCTTCCTTGACTGGATATGTTTTGCCACCTACTGTAACTTTCTCACCAGGCTGAATGCCATCTGCTTTTGCTTTTCTTACAGCAGCACCGAATGCATTACCTTCTTCCATATCATCTTCTTGCATTGGTTGTTGTGCTGCTTGTTGTCCTATTTGACTTAAGTTTGCACGACTCTGCATAACATTTGACATATTTGATGAACCATCTGACTTATTAGCAGGAACACCGCCTACGTTTAATCCTGTTGCTACTGTTGGACTTGCAGCAGGAGCCGGAACAGGTTTTACTGGTACATTAGTTTGTTGTTGTGGCTGAGTTGCACTTGTATTAACTTGACCTGCTTGAGGCTTTTGTACTGGAACTGCTGCCATTTGATTTGTATTCTCATCAACGGCACCGAAACTTGCCATATCATCAACTATGTCTTGTGATGTTTCTTCATCAACATAGCCACGACCTGGAACTAGTCCATAACATTCTTCAAGACCAATCTTATAGCCTTCAAAGTAATTCTTTGCTTCTTCCATATCTTCGTAGTGTTTTACACGACATGAAAGTTCACGTAAACCATGTGTATAGCCTTCATGATAGGCTGCTTTTAATTTGTGATTCATAGATTCTTTTACCTTGTGTTTCTTCTTGGCATCTTTTGCTGCCATTTTCATTGGCTCTTTCTTGTTACCATCTTTATCTAAGTCAAGAAAATCTGGCTTTGCCTCTAATACTTTATCGTTACGACCAGCACCTAATCCTGCACCATAATCTGGGCCTGATTTAGGAATCTCTGCTTCGCTAGTTTTCTTTTTGATTGATTTAGCAATATCATGTGCCTTAGTAATTGTTGACTTCTTCAATGGTGGCTTATCACCAGATGATTTCATTGCTTGTGCCATACCAATAGCATATGGATTCTTTGCTTTTTCATCTAACTGTTCTTCTTTCATTGCTGCGCCTTCACCTTTTTGCCAATGACCTTTGGCGCGCAATGCGAAATTAATTTGATGCTGTTTCTTTGCTTCAGGACTATCTTTCTTATGTGGTCCGGATTTCTTTAATTGAGCAAGCATTGACTTCAATTGTGATACAGTCTTATCCTTATATTCACCAGTTGATTTTACTTTGGCATCACCTGCCCACTTTTCAAGAACTTTTGCTTCGGCTAATTCTTCTGGCTCTTTATCAGGAGCATTATCTCTGCCGCGCTTCTTACCCATGTAATAGCCTTGATCATCTTTACCTATGTTGAAAAGTTTTCTAAATAAACTCTTACCATCACCCTTTACATCAGGTTCTTTTTCTTTTGGTCCTAAATCTGCTGCTAATTTTGCATTAAGATCACCTACTTGACCTGCATTCTGATTTGCAATTTGTGCCCATCTTTCAGGATCATCTTTGTAAGTGACTGTTTCAAGATCGCCCTTATCATTTCTTACCTTAAAGGCATAATCAAGAGGTACATTAGCATCAATTTGGCCTCTCTTTACCATATTATCATATTTGTCTTTTGATACTTGTTTCACTCTACCGGTATCAGGATCTCTAACTTGATAACTTGTTTTTACATCTGCCTTAGTTGGCTCTGCTGCTGGTTCTGATTTTGCAGGTTCTTCGCCGGCTGCATCAACTGGCTCTTGATTTACTGTATCAACATCTTTTTGTAGTTGATCAAGTGTATCGTCTTTTGCCGCTGCAGGTTGAGCAGGAGCCTGTGTGCTACCAGTCTTTAAGTAATTATTTAATTCGTCATAAGTGTTTGCACCGGCTAAATTTAATAAACGACCTAATTCTGCATCACCCGGTTTATCTTGATCTTTTGGTTGTGTGCGTTTGCCCGTTACTGTAACAGGTTCTAATTCAGAATCTTTCGGGAAAGGACCTAAATCGGATGCTGCTGCGCCTGCTGCTGGTGCTGCAGGAGTTGAAGTATCAGCAGGTTTATCGTTTGCTCCCTTCTGAGCTCTTAATTTATTCAATAAATCCATGTTGCCTTGATAATCTCTTGGTCTATTTTTATATGCTTCAGGATCTAATCTACGAATTTCTGCGCCGACTTTACCATAGCGTTCTTCATCACTCATACCGCCCGGATTTGCTGCCGGTGCTGCTGGAGCAGCATTAGGAGCAGCAGGTGCTGCAGCTGCCGCAGGTGCTGCAGGTGTTGCTGTAACTTTTGGTTGTGAGCCTATTGAAAGATTTTTATCAAAAGAAGGATCAAATGCTAATGGCTTTGAATCAAGCCCTGCATTTCTTGTAATTGCTTTGAGTGCATTATTATCAGCATCAAAAGGATCGTTTGCCTTAAATGGTGCTGTAGGAGCCTCATCTAATGTTTCTTCTTGTACTGGTTTACCTGATGTTTGTACCGCTGCTCTTTTTGCAGCAGCAAGTGCTTGCTGTTGTTGCTGCTGTTGCATTCTGTTAGGAGGTAATATAATACTTAAACCTCTAGCACCTAATCTACGCAATAAATCATTTACTGCCACACCGCCTTGACCAGGAACACTAACATTTAAGAAACCTGATTGACCAGCGATCGGTTTATTATCTGGTCCTACAACTGGAATAGGAAATTGTGCTTCATTTAAGATTTTTTGTTCTGCTTCTTCAAAGTACTCTTTTAATGATTTTTTCTTATCATCATATTCAATATCTTTGGTAACTTTTTTACCGGCCTTCTCAGCCTTATCATCTTCACTGCCATCATGGCCTTCATCATATTCAATATCTTTGGCTACTTTCTTTCCAGCAGCCTCAGCCTTTTCGTCTTTTTGAGCAGTTGTTTCTTCAGCAACCATCTCTAAAAATTTTCTAAAATCCATGATGCTTTCCTCTTACGCCATTGCGCCTGTTTTAGGCTTCGCTGGGCGTGTAATATTTGTCATAGGGCTTTTATTTCCCTTTGATTTATCATCTAAATATGGTTTAAATGGATCAAACGCATCCGGTGTTCTTTTACCATCAAACTGTTGATCTTTGCCTTGTAGTCCATCTTTGCTTTGATCTTTAATACTGTCTAGATATGAGTTACCGTAGTCTTTGCTTGCTTTTTTAGCAGGATCACCTGCATCTTCAAGTTCAGTATGTGTTAAAGTAGGACTATCTTTCATCTGATTTGCATATTGTTCGCTTTCTGTATTAATGCTATCATCATATTTGCTATCTACTAAACGAACATAATTTACATTGTATCCTAGTAATTGTGCTAACTGTTGCACCATTGGCTCAGTAGCAGGATAACGAAACTTACATTTTAATACTGTTACAGGTTGATTATTTAAACCAGGAAAACCATATGCATCTTTCGCAATAGGTAATGTTTTAGGTACGATTGGAGTAGCAGGATCAAACTTTTTTAAATTGTGAATAAACAAATCAATGAAGTTTTTGTCAATTTCACCCGCAACTTTAATAGTCACTTCGTACAAATGTACGCTTTCAGCAATGTATTGTTTAAGGCTTTTCATATCAATATTCCCGTATCTAATATTTATCTCTAGTTTGCGTTTTTGCTTATTAGGGTTTTAAGTAGTTCATTGCGATCTAAAACCTTACCCTCACCTAGTGGGGTAGCCTGTATTTCTTCTTCGCTCTTTGCTACTTTTTGGTCTAATGCTGCTTTTTTCAACTGTAATTCAATCATTTTAAGTTTCTTTTGGACCTTAGCAGTTTTAGCAGTAATAGCATGTCCTAACATAGTACCAGCAACACTAAAAATTTCGCTGCTGAAACGACTATCAACCTGCATACCCAAATCCATTAGATCCTTATAACTATTTTTAGCAAGGTCTGCTAGACCATCCATTTCAAGATCCGCAGTTTCTAGACCCCTAACTTGGGGTAGTGCGTTTTCTATCTTTTCTAAATTGTTAAGTGCTGTTTCCGTAACTTCAACAGTTTCAGGGGGCAATTCTATTTCTGAATCAGAATTGTTACTAGAAGCGAGTTGGAATAATTCTTCTAACTTTTTAGTCATCAACTATTTATTTTAATTTCTACCCTTCTTATAGAAAAGATCATCTTCGGTTATGACCCTAAATGTACATCCTATCTTCTTACAATATGCTGTTGCTGCTGCCCATTTCGCATGATTTAATGCTACTGTCGCTCTATCTTTAGCACTTGCTGTTCTACTCTCTATTAGACTTTGTTTTTTAGGTTTTATTTCAACAAGTTCAGCCCTTTGTTTACCGTTTTTGTCTTGATATTGTACAAAAAAATCAGGGACATAAATCGTTGATTTTCCAGTTAATGGATTTCTATAAGGTATTTGTATAGATTCGCTAGCCCAAGATATAATGCTATCGTGATTATCGCAGAACATCATAAATGTAAGTTCCCAACCACTGCGATATCTAGGAACATTAGTACCTATATACTTGCCTTTATTTCTAACTTGATATTTGCCTTGAGCAAAATTTGCCATATCAGAGTACTACGTTACGTGCTACTGCCTGATTAGGAGTCGGTATAACAGATAATCCATATAAACTAGTTTTACTTTTAAAACTATTAAAGTAGTATGCCATGACTTGACTTAAATCAACTTTGTTTTGTGCTTTACCTTTTAATTCTTGCAATAAAACCATGGCATCAATACCATTTTCTTGTGCCATTCTAAAAAAGATTGCTGTGAAGTTTGCTGCAATTTCTTTTGTATCGCATACACTATCAAAATAACTTTTAACAGGATCCCATTGTGGTGTAGGTATTACAAGATTTTGATTATAAAAACTATCAAAAATTTTTATAGTTTGTTCTTGCGCTTGTTTTTGAATATCATATAGCATTAGATTGGACCTCTTACTCTAGGTTGAGGAGGAGTCGTAGTAGAAGGAACTTGACTACCCGCTGTTGGTGCACCACCCACTGCCCCCGGTTGTGAACCATTTGATATCGTAGGTGAACCCGCACCATTATTAGTGGGTGTTGATTGTGGTATAGGTGTTTGTGTGGTTTGATTTCTAATTGTAGGACCAATTCTTAATTGTCCTATTGCGTTCGTTAATAAATTTTCTGCTTCTTGTTTGGCTGCTGTTTTAAAATCAAATGATTTTGCATTATTATAAGTAGCACCTGCAATTTTTATTGCGCCCAATAGGTTAGGTGGTTTTTGATTTAATGCATTAATAAATCCACCTATGCCATCAACAAATCCACCTTGACCTAATATTTTACCATTAGCACCGGGTATAGTAATCGGACTTGGTTCTCTATCATAATGTGTTGCATCAGCAAAGTTACCTGTTTCAATATCAGGTAGTGTTTCGCCATTAAAGGCACCTTCATAGTATTGAACTGTTTCATAATCAACAGTCATACGATTTTGCATGATACCATTACCCTGATCGTAATCATAACTATCATGATTGAAATTTACTATTATTGGATTAATTAATTGATATGCGATAAATTGATGTTGATTAAAACCATAAACAGTAATACTATCAAAGAAAGGTTTTTTAGTACTAGCCCCTGACGCATTAGTACTTATTTCACCTATATAACCCCAATCTGTGCTACCTTGTGCGTCATCTTTATAAATGTTTCTATTATTAAAATCTGCCTGTGTAGACTGTGTTGTATTACTAGTAGGATTTTTTAATAACTTTGCTGCGTCTTTGTAATAATAAGTGTAATAGGCATACCACAATTTGTTAATTACGTTGCTATTATCATCGTGAAAAGTTATTTCAACAGGATCATAATTAATTTTTGTTTGTACGATTCGTTTACGATTATATTGGTTAAGTATATGTGTGCTAAAACGATATGATGGTAATCTGATATCTTTAACTAGTAATCCATAGTTACTAAAATTTCCTGTCATTGTTGAATCTAATGCAGCAGGATTTATTTTAAAATATGTATGAAAAAGAAATTTGAATTTAGGAGCAAGAGCATAACTATCAGGAAGAAATGTTTTTGCTGCGTGCCTAAAATCTCTTAAGTAGGCTCCACTAGGAGCCCCCGGAGTTCCTAAGAATGCTCCGAGGGCATTTTGTAATTGTTGACCCCAATAACCTTTAGCCATTTACTGGCTACCTAAATTAGGTTGCTGCGCCAACGCCAGTTGATAATGATCCGGCAAGTCTACCTACTGTTGAACCTACGCCACTACCGATTGGTGTTTGTAATGCGTTGTCATAACAAATTGTTAACTGAATAGTTAACGCATCGCTTTGTCCATAGTTCAATGTCTGATAGTTAGCAGTCTTTACCCAGCAACCATATAGTTCCCAAGTTTCAAGTACTACAGGAGCGGCTACACCATTACCACCATCTAATATTTCAATATTAGTTTGGAACTTATAGTCTTGACCTGCTGCTGCTGATGCTTGTTCTAAGAAGTCTAATTGCTTTTGTAATTGCTGACCAACAGCCTTAGCAACTTCGCCAGTTGCTTCGTCACGTATAGTGCAAGTAATATCAGTCCACTGATGCTTACCTGCTAACTTAACTGTGCTATTGTACACTGGCAATGTGACTTGATCCCATTGCACAGTTGGTCTTGCTATGTCAACGATCTGTCTAGTAAGGCTCAAACCTCCTAAAGTATCTACACCAAAGTTTAAGAATTTTACTCTAAAACGATATTGTAGTTTAGGCATTAATAAGCCTTGGTTTCCAGTACCTCCGTCACTGCCGGCTACTGACATTTTGTTTAGTGATAATGCTGACATTTGTATATTTCTCCGTAATTCTATTTATTACTATAATTATCCTTGATTGCCTATTTCACCTGTATTCAAGATACGCACTGGGATGTAGATAAATTCTGCTGCCTTGACTGGTTCAATTGCAACGTCGATCCACAATTCATTACGATCAATTCTTGCTGGTGTGTTATTTGACTCATCGCAAACAACTAAGTAATCATAGATACCTCTCTTAGCGATCAAATCAAGCATCAATGATTCTACGACACCTGAAATCTCTTGACGAGTTGTAGTGTCGTTTGGTTCAAAGACGAATGGTCTTGCTGCTAATGTTAATTGACGACGAATGTATGCAACTAGTCTTGCTACGTTAGTTCTATCTAATGCGCTTTGACTGTTGAATGATGTCTTATTACCATAGTTCAATAAGCCATTACCAGTAAAGAATACTAGTGGGTTAATGAAATTAGTGTATAGAACATCACGTATACCAATACGTGTCTTAGTTGATATAAACTCACCTGTTATACTATCTAGGTAACCAATGCTTAATGCATTGTCAATGACACCTCTGCGTACACCGGCTGCTGCGAACCAAGGATAAGCAATTGTATCGTTACGTAGGAATGTACGTAGCATCATATGACTTGCTGGAACAGCAACTTCATTGCCATTCAAGTCTGCTGTTAATCCGCTTGGATAGAACAAGCCCATATAAGTATTACGAGTGACTAATCCATCTTCGCCTGTGCTTGTTGCACCTGCAGCATTAGTTGCCCATGCTTGAATGTCAGTTGCTTGTTCAGGTAGACGCATTGGAGTATCGCCTAAGATATAGCAAGTTTCACCACGTGCACCATTTAGTTCAATCATTCCTGCTTGACATTCTGGATAGTTTGGTGTTGCCATCAAGTTGAAGAAGTTATCTTCATCACGTATTGCTGTATTAGTTGCTAATACTGCACGTAGTGCTTGTACGACCATTGCTCTTTGAGCCTTGCGACCCATATAAGGACTGCCGTTTGACTGCAAGCCACTTACTGATACCCAAGTGCTACGTATTGTTGGTAATGTTTCGTCTGGGAAAGCAGTTGCGTTGAAGTAATTACTTCTAAACTGCTTGACGTTATTACCACTACGACGAGTGTTGAATAGTAAGCATCCTACTGCATATAATGCATGTTCTGGGGCATCCAAATCTAAATTATTGCTTACTAGCAATGATTTGATTGTTGGAATAGGATCATTTGCTGGGTTAATAGTATTTTGATTGCTTGACCAACGAGCATCAGCAAATAATATACCTGCTGGGCTTGTTTGATCTGCATTATCTATTAATACCCACTGATCTTGACCATCAACATTTTGCCAACGACTGATTACTGGATAATTTTCAAGTGCTTCTGCACTTGTGTTAACCCATAAATCACCGTATGCTAATGCTGTGCCATCGCTTTGAGTAGTTGGTTCGCTAGCACTTACAATTGGACCTTCTGGGTCAGTTGTATTAGTACCGCTAGGTAATGGGAAACCGTTGCTATCATAGTTAGCATTGCGATAACCCTTCCAGCCAGATGATGTGTTGATCATAATGTCGCATTCATCAACTACGCTATAATACCAATTAGTATTATTTGCCGGAACTTCTGTTGGTGCACCTTCATTTGCTGTATAGTCAAATTCTACCCAGTTACTTAACATAACTTCGTAGTGATATGCAGGAAGATTATCTTCACCGGTTGAGAAAACTATTCCTAAAACTTCTCCGCCGGCGCCTACACTAGAAACAACAACTTCAAGATCGTTTGCGCTAGTGCCGCCTAAATCTGTTCCGGCAAATGTTACTGTATCACCAACAACATAGTCAGTGCCACCGGAATTTATAGTATTTAAAGTATAATTAATATTTTGTGTAACTGTTACAGATATTTGCAATCCTGCTCCAGCAACTGAAGAAGTGCTTGCTTGTGCAACATCAAATGTATTGGCTTCGACATAACCTGGCTTACAACCGGCTGTTACACCTGCTACAAAACCTGCTTCTGCCAATAGACCATTACTTAATCCTGTTGCAGTATTAATATCGCTGATTCTTATACTTCCACCTAATGTGTGAGTGATTTGAATTGAACCATCTGTACTGACTTCTGCGGTTGTATAAGGAATACTTGCTAACTGCCATGCTTCAACAAATTCTTCAGCAAATGTATTATCTGCTAATGAAACTGTATATGGACCTGTCCAAGTTGATGAATTTGGAGTTGTTACATGTACTGATGCTATATATGGTCCTGAACTGAATGAAGGACTAGTATTAGTACCAGTAACTACTGTTGGGCCTGTAGCAACACGCTTCCAGAAATATACAGGAGAAGGGAAAGTTGCAATTGTATTATTATATGCATATTGGCCATAAATTGTACCTGCAGGAATTGCTTGTCCACCTGTTGAATCTAATGCGTTGATCGCAGTAGCATCGCCGGTAGCAAGACTTACATTTTTTGCTACCCATGCATCAACAGTACTATTATATTCTGACATGATTGGAGCAAGACCGTTACCTGCACTTCCTACCTTAATCCATACTGATCCGCTAGGTCTTGGTACACTTTGTCCTTGCTGCCATAGTGGTTGTTGTGCTGATGTACCATAATATAACTTAGGTGCAGCATAACCGTTTTCTTCAATTCCTAAATCTGTTAATACTGTACCTGTACCTGCTGTGACGGTTATTGAATATTCTCCGTAAAGTACTAGTCTTCCTGCTGAATTGACTCCTGCAGATAGATGTTCCCAACCTAGATTATTAATTTCGTTTGCTACGCCAGTTACATTGTTTGAACCAAATCCTGGAACAGTAATAGTTGCTGTTTCGCTATTAAGGTCCAAATCTGTAATTGATAGGTTAAATGTTTGACCGGCTGTCAATGTAGGATTAGAATTTGCACCAGTGATAGTTGGTATGCTACGATGCCATAGGCCTGATCCTAATAGTACCCACTCATTTAAATAATTCTTATAAAAGAATTGCTGTGATGAAGTAGCAGTAGGTACTCCTGTCATTGGTAATGCAATAACAGCGTAACTACCAACAGAGCCTAAGAAGCCTGCAGGATATCCAGCAACAACGTTTGCTTCATCTGTAATTACTAATGGATTCTGTAATACAAATTGTCCTGTAGTAGCATTGAATTCGTATAAACCCCAGTTAGTTAATGTAGTATCTAACCAGAAGGCACCATTGTCAGGCTCACCTACTGGGCGACCTGTTTGACCTACTAAACTTGATAAGTCAATATCAGCACGTAAGCAATACACGCGATTAGTGACACCTAGTGCAGAATATGCTGCTAGTAATCCATATTCATTAAGTTCATAACCTTGAATTGGAGTACCATTTGCATCTTCATAAAATAGTGGAGTACCATATATAGAAACAAGATCACGCTGACTTGTTACTTGGTATAATTTTCCTGCATTAGCAGCGGTTGTACCTACTGCTACCCCTACGTCATTGGGGTTTGCTTTATTACTAGCAGTTGCAAAAACAACTAGTGGGACGGATCCGATTTGCGCTGGAGCATATTGACTTTGGTCAATAATTGTAACTTCTACGCCAGGTGATGTAAGTGCCATTTTCGTTTTTCCTATATGTTATATTTTGAGGGTAACAACCCTAAATGCTTAATATTATTTATAACAAATCATAAAAAACTACTGTTTAGCAAACCTTCGAAGGTTGTCTACTAAATATTATTATGCCTATAATAAGACCTATGTGCAAGGAGTGTAACAAGCACTATAGAGCAATCAACTATATACGTGACGGCGTCACACACTATAGAAGTCTATGTGATCATTGCGGCAAAAAGAAGCCCAAAACTAAAACAAAACAACTTGCTTGGGAAAAAGCAGGCTATAAAAAGAAATCAAAGTGCGATATATGCGGGTTCCAAAGCATATATCCAAGTCAAATGACTGTATTTTTTATAGATGGCAATCTTAAAAATACTAACTTTAGCAATTTAAGAAGTATATGTTTAAACTGTATAGAGGTTGTAAAACGTAAAGAAGTGACTTGGAAGCGCGGCGACTTACAAGTTGATTATTGAATCAATTTTACGATGTAATTCGTCTACTGTTCCGCTGTTATCAACATAGTAATCATAATTAAGACCAACACTGCTGTATTCACTAGCATGTACTTTATACTCCTCTAGAATACTTTTGGCATTATTATCGCCCTTGTTATATTGAACCGCTGCATCGTACCAAACAGGATTCATACCTCTATTAACCCTAATTGTAATGCCCCCGGCACGTTTGATACTTTTTAGTTCGTTTGGAAATCTACAGTCGCTAATGACAATATTATCCTTAACAGATCGTAATTTGTTTTCAATACTAGCAATCCAGATATCGTCATGGAATGCACGACGACCT
>Ga0222713_10000664_pt1 | contig 38728 bp, 41 predicted proteins | sample C33_649DmetaG_FD_165061 | JGI IMG/M metagenome (GOLD analysis project Ga0222713, IMG submission 165061) | Estuarine water microbial communities from San Francisco Bay, California, United States - C33_649D | ecosystem: Environmental > Aquatic > Marine > Unclassified | place: USA: California... | reverse complement strand
GCTATCGGCCACCGGCACCTGCGGCGATCAACCCGCAACCACCCGTCTTGGAACAGGCAGAAGCTATGCAGTAAAGTGCGTCAATGAACCTGGCACAAAAAACCAGTCAGGCCAGATCAAGGCTACCTCAAGCCTCTCGGCATCACTTCTATGCTTGACGCCCAAGTGCGGACAGCGCGCGGCATCGTGGGCGTGATCTGCATCGAGCATGCCGGCCCGGCGCGCCAGTGGACGTTGGACGAGCAGAACTTCGCTGCGTCGATGGCGGACCTCATCGCGCTCAACTATGAGGCCTACGCGCGCAAGCAGGCAGAGACCGCCCTCCGGGAGACGGTCGTCAAGCTCAGTCAGTCCAACGCCGAGCTGGAGCGTTTCGCCTACGTCGCCTCCCACGACCTGCAGGAACCGCTGCGCGCCATTTCGGGCTGCGTGCAGCTGCTCGAGCGGGATTACCGGGAAAAGCTCGACGCCAGGGCCAGCGAGCTCATCGGCCACACGGTCGAGGGCGTCGACCGCATGCATCGCCTCATCAACGATCTGCTCTCTTACTCGCGCCTCGTCAAAACGCAAGCGGCGCTAAAGCCGGTGGACCTGCACGCCCTCCTCGCCGGCGCGCAGCGCAACCTGGAAGCCGCCATCGCCGAATCCGCTGCCGTCATCGACTGCGATGACCTGCCCACCGTTCATGGCGACCCCACCCAGCTCACCCAGCTGTTCCAGAACCTGCTGGGCAATGCCATCAAATTCCGCGGCACGCAACCGCCGGTCATCCATGTCTTTGCCGAGCGTCAGCCGGGCTTCTGGAAAATCGGCGTGCGCGACAACGGCATCGGCATTGATCAACAGTTTTTCAAGCGCATCTTCGACCTGTTCCAGCGCCTGCACACCCGTGACGTATACCCCGGCACAGGTCTGGGGCTGTCCATCTGCCAGAAAATCGTCCGCGCTCACGGTGGCGAGATCTGGGTTGAGTCCACCGTGGGCCAGGGAGCGACGTTCTTTTTCACATTGCCGGATCAATTGCAGGGAAACCCGTAGTAACCGCACCCGATCCCGTCCGCGTCGCTGAAATCCTCGTGTCGAGGACAGCAGCCCCCCCCACCAAGGTGCTGCTCACGCTTGAAACTTGAGCGGAGCCGCCCGCCCATCCCTTAAAAAATATTTCAGGAAAGGCGGGGAAAGCCGGTTGGGGTATCGCGCTCGGCAAGATCCCAAAACAGTCCCGTCATTATCTGAAGACCTTCACGCAAAATACTTCCCAGTGCGTGTTCGTTCGGCGCATGTTGTGAGCAGCCGGCGTAGGAATGCGGAATCCAAAGCGTAGGCAGGCCAAGCGTCTTGGCAAAGCAGTCGTTGGGCAATGAGCCTCCGATGTTTGGCAGAACCGCCGGCAAGCCTCCAGTACTGCGACGAATGGACTCCTTAGCCCAAACCACCCAGGGATTGTCAGGATCAAGGCGCGTAGCCTGCATGTAGGACTTGCGCGCCATGGCGACTTCTACCCTGCTGAAGCCATTCGAATCCAGATGGCGACGTAAGATATTGACGAAGTTCTGAACGTCACTTCCCTCGACGAAACGAATCTGACAGGTAGCCACTGCCTTACCGGGAATTGCGTTTACTGGGTTGTCGGGATTACCGGTCCGGAAGGCGAGTATCTCGAAGGTGTTCCATGCATAAACCTTTTCAGCAGCGCTCAAGCCTGGCTCCCCCCACCATTCATCAATCTGCGGCTCATCCGGCTCTGGAGACGGGCGGCAATCTTCCAATGCATAGCGAACACTCTCAGGAATACTCTCCGGCACCAGTTCTCGCACAAGTACCTTGCCCTTGCTGTCGACAATGCTTGCAAGGGCATTAGCTAAAACGATCCCCGGATTAGCCAGCAAACCACCCCAGTTTCCACTGTGATGAGCACCATTCCTCAGATCAACCGTCAAATTTAAATTTATGCAGCCCCGAGAGCCCAGATACAGCGTAGGCCTTTGCGCACTGAGCCGCGGGCCGTCTGATGCAATCAATACATCCGCCTTCAGGCGATCACGGTATCGCTCGCAAAATTCACGAAGTCCGGGAGAACTGAGTTCTTCGCCGGTTTCGATCATAAATTTCACATTAAAGCCAAGACTGCCGCGCTCCTTTAAAACAACTTCCAGTGCCGCCATATTGACTGAATGCTGCCCTTTATTATCGGCAGTCCCTCGTCCGTAATATTTGTCTCCCTCTTGAGTCAGCTGCCAAGGGCCAATTCCCTCCCGCCACTGTTCTTCGAGCCCACGTATTACATCCCCATGCCCATACATCAGCACTGTTGGCAGTTCCGGATTCTCAATTCTCTCCGCCAATAAAATTGGCCCAACGCCATCAACGGGATTAGGCAGAATCTCGGACTTGAATCCCATCCGATCAAACGCAGGAACCATTTCGGAGGCAAGATAGACATCCATATTGGGACGGCTATCCTGTATCTGGCTTTCCGTTCGAATCGCCACCCTACGCGCGAGATCCTCGATAAACTGACCTTCATCAAAAAGACGGGTCGCCCTGGAAATAGCGGTTTCGCGAGTCATCGGATAAATCCCTAAAAATTGTTATAAACTTTTGGCGCTATCTTGCCAGCCAAAGCAGTTACATTGCATAGTTTTATTTGGCAATTGGAAAAGCACTCCCCAAAGCACTCTCGCTATCGCGGGATCAGCTGGATTTTAGAACATCTACACGACGAGGGAACAACATGAAGCTGTCCGGATTGGCATTATTTCTTGCGGCAATGCTGGTACATGCAGCTAATGCTCAGGACACATTTCCCTCAAAGTCAGTGAGAATCATCGCGGCTTCGCCAGCAACCAGCGGTGATTTGTTGGCACGGCAACTCGCCCTGAAACTCGGTGAAAGCTGGAAACAAATGGTAATAGTGGAAAACCGCGCCGGGGCTGGCGGTGTGCTTGCAGCTGAATTTGCCTCCAAGGGAACTCCGGATGGATATACCTTGCATCTTGGACAACTCGCTTCATTTGGCGCTGCACCGAGTTTGATCAAACGACTGTCCTACGACCCCCAACGTAATTTTCAGCCAATCACCCGATACGCGGAACTACCGCAGTTAATTATTGCGCATCCATCCATACCGGCAACCACACTAAAAGAACTCATTGCCGCCGCCAAAAATCCAGGTAGTCGCCTGAGTTATGCCTCTGGCGGCGCGGGAACTTCTGGCCACCTTACACTGGAGCTTCTCAAAAACTCTGTGGGTATTAATCTTCTGCACATTCCTTACCGTGGCGTAGGTGCAGCCACGACAGCCGTGATCAGTGGCGAAGTGCAGTTAGCGGTCATTCCAGTACCTATAGCCATACCGCAGGTAAAAGCCGGAAAAGTCAAGGCTTATGCCATTACTTCGAGAAAACGCTTTTCATTGGCGCCGGATATTCCAACGGCATCCGAGGCTGGTCTGCCCGCTTTTGAAGCGACTACATGGTTTGCGATGTTTGCACCGGCACTTACACCACAGCCGATCATCAAACGCCTGAACAAAGATATGGTGAATGTGATTTCAGCGCCTGAAATGACAAGATGGCTTGGCATGCAAGGCGCCGAACCCACCCCGAGTACGCCTGCGGAATTGGCATCCTTCCTTGCCGATGAAATATCCAAATGGGCTCGCGTTATAAAAACAGCCGGGATTACAGCTGACTGAGTATCCGTCAACTTTAATCCAATCACGCAGCGAAAAAAGGTGGCGCTTGAACCAGTGCATTCCATCTTCAGCCTGCTCTGCCGAAAATGTGAATTTGATATTTTTCGCTTTGGTACAGGTGGGTAGAGTAATTGAACAACCACGAGTGGGCAGTTTACCAAAATGCTTACTCATGCCGCCCCACCCACTCGTTTATCAAAATTTCACTTTAAACGGGAATCCAGCCAATTGAATCAGTAGCTTTAGGAAATTTTAAAAATGAGATCTATACGTAAATTTTCAGCCTGCTTCGCTACTCTGCTATCACTTGCCTCGACAACTTACCACCAAGCAGCCGCTGCGACAGCCTACCCCAGCAAGCCTATTCGCATGATCGTGCCTTACACACCTGGAGCCGGCACAGACTTTACTGCCCGTGAAGTCGGTCAGCAAATAACTAAAGCATTGGGGCAGCAAGTATTGATCGACAATCGCCCGGGTGCCGGAGCCACTCTGGGTCACGCCATTCTTTCCAGAGCGCAACCCGATGGCTATACGCTGCTTCTAGCGACCACAGGGGGCATGGTCTCCGGCCCAGCTCTTCTTGGCACCAAAATCCCATACGATCCAATTAAAGACTTCGCACCTGTCGGTTTAGCCACCTATGTGCCTTATTCTCTGGTTGCGCATCCCGGCCTCGGGATCAGTACGGTTAAAGAAATGCTTGAGATTGCGCGCTCGGCCCCACGCAAACTGCAAATCGCCTCCCCCGGGGTTGGAACGCCAAATCATATTGGCGCCGCACAACTCATGACTCGCGCAGGTATTGAACTTATACACGTGCCATACAAAGGGGGGTCGATGGCATTTTTAGATGTGGTAGCGGGCAACGTTCCTTTGCTGATCGCTGGACTGCTACAACCCCTGCCATTCCATCGTGATGGTAAGTTGCGGATTCTGGGGGTTGGTCATTCTCAGCGCCTTAAAGCGTACCCTGATATTCCAACCATTGCAGAAACCATCCCGGGTTACTACAACACCGGTTGGTGGGGAATCGTCGCACCTGCCGGCACTGCATCTAAAATCATCACCACCCTCAATGGAATTATCATCAAAGGCTTAGCTCAACCTGAGGTTATTCAGCGCTTCGAAAAGAACGGGTTTGAAGTCTCCACAACCACGCCAGATGGTTTCCGCGAGATGATGGCAAATGACCTAAAAATGTGGAAGAAAATTATTGTCGATGCCAGAATTTCCGTTGACGTTTTGCCCTGACTTCACAACCTTCTCTGAACTCTAGACCAGGATAAAGTAGAGCTTTCTGGCATTACGGTTATATAGAAAATTCCCTCAGCATGGCCAAAGCAGTGTCTGGTTTCAAATCACGGACTTTAGAATAAAAATCATTGTTGATGTGGTTGCGATAAGAATCCCGCTTCGATAATTCTTCGACTCCCAGATACTTGAAACCCATGCTCCAATCCGGAAAGCTGCGCGACTCGATGGGAGAACTTTGGATAACCACGAGACCTTGGTGCCGCGGATCGCCCTCGATTCTGCGATAGGCTCCGGTAACTGCAGCCTCATCTCCCTCAAGGGCTTGCAGAAAAGTGCCTTCGATATAAAGCAGCATGCCTGTGATATTGCTGCGTTTGTTATTTCTCACGGAGGCATCAAGAATCCTCTCAAGATCAACCGGCTTTAGATCAGGGGCTGCCGTGCTTGCATAAATCAGATGGAAAATCGACATAAATATCAGTAAGGTCAAAGAAAAAGTTCAGAGGTGCTTCAGGAAGCGGTCGAAGTAGGACATACAGGTTTCAAATGCCTCCAGTTGCACTGGATCGGCTAAAAATTCCCTGGATTGGTCACTATATATCAAACAAAACCCGTGATCAGGGTGGGTAAAGCTCTTCCATTCCGCAGCCAAACCAGCTTCGAGCATCCATTCATAGGCGAGCCTGAAAATACCCTGTAGATGGTCGCCTTCGCGACCGATATGAAGCGCCGGCGCAGAGATATTGCGTATGCGGCTCATTGCTGCTTGCTTGTCTGCATTGGCATTCACAACATCCGTATTCTGATACTGCAATTCCCCATTGATTCGGGGTGCATTGGGTCCGGTCTCCACGGCCAAGAACTCGTGGGAAGCCCCTTCCGCAATGACCGCCGCGGCCAGCGGAGCACCTTCGGCAAGAGCCTTTAATATCATTTCGCCGCCATGACTGATGCCGATTGCCCCCATCGCATCACTCCGAACGTAAGGCTGCTGACTGAAATATTGCCAAATGGCAATCAAGTCATCAGAGTCCAAAGAGGCGTTTGATTTGAGCGTGCGATTTTCACCCCCGCTCATGTCGTCCTCAAGATTTCGTAATGGACCACGTTTGCCGTAAAAATAAGGAATCTCGTTCCGGTAATTGACGTATGCCACCGCATAGCCCCGACGAATCATTTCATCCTGCATCGGGACCAGTCTTTCGACCTGTGCTAAAACGTGAGGCATCCCACCCCGACCATCGCCCCTGCCCATCGTGATTAACGGGAACGGACCGGGACCTTCCGGTTTACGCAGGACGACCGGAACATAAAGCTCATCCAGGGAGGGTATAAAAATCTGGTGGGCGGGATACGGAGATCCCTCAATCGAGGCTGTTATCGTATAAGCGGAGGCAGCAAATGGCATGATCAACTCAAGTAATTTTTAATTGGGCTGGATACCGGCCACCTTGATCACCCTTCCCCACTTGCTGATTTCCTGACGGAGAAAGCGTTCAAACTCCTGCGGCGTCGAAGGCATGGGCTCAGCACCCTGGGACAGCAGCAAGGAGCGAGCCTCCGGTGTACGCATGACCTCACCAACGCCCTGGCTGACTTTTTGGATGATTGAATATTTGGTATTTGCCGGGGCAAAAAGACCAAACCACACCGTACTGTCAATACCGGGGAAACCCTGTTCAGCGGCAGTCGGAATCTCAGGAGATGCTGAAAAACGTGTATTACTCAGAACGGCCAGCGCCCGCAGTTTCCCGGCCTTGACCTGCGCAGCAGCGGTTGTAGTGGATAAGAATGCGGCTTGGACCTCACCGGCAACCACGCCCGTCAGCGCAAAACCTGCGCCTTTGTAAGGGATATGCACGAGCTTTGCACCGGTGATCTGATTAAACAACTCGCCCGACAACTGGCTGCTGGTTCCGCCACCTGCAGAGCCGTAACTGAGGCCACCTTGACGGGATTGCGCGAAAGCAACGAATTCCTTCAGATCACGAGAGGGAACCTGCTGATTCACAACCAGAGCAATTCCGGAAGTTGTAAGTTGACCGATCGGCGCGAAATCTTTGATCGGATCGTAAGCCAGTTTCTTGAACAGGAATTGCGGGCTGGCGTGTGTGCCGATCTGACCGTTAAACAATGTATAACCGTCGGGAACGGCTCGCGCAGCGATTTCGGCACCGATAATCCCCCCTGCACCTGGCCGGTTATCAACGACGACCTGCTGCCCCCAGCGCTCTCCGAGCTTTTGCGCAATAAAGCGGGCGCTGATGTCGGATGTACTTCCGGGTGAACCCGTAATCAGCCGCACCGGTCGCGTCGGATAGGCTTCGGTTGCTGAATGAGCAGAATGCGCTGTAAGCGCCATCAGCACAAATAATCCCGCTGTTTTCGAATTGATGAATTTCATCGCGACTCCGGTTTTCGTTTAAAAGAACTTTTAAGTGCCAACAACAAAATACTGGAGAGGAACCCTATGCAGGCACTCGGCCCCATCGGCCGTAATCAAGAAGAGATTACCCAGTTGCACTCCCGCCAGTTCATCATCCGTGACCACATTGGGCTGAACCACAACACACATATTTTCCTTAAAGGTGAATAAGGGACCCGCCGGGCCGCGCCGGTCTGCGGACTGACGGGTGCCGATGCTCGGCGGCAGCAAGCCGATGCCAAAGCCATGCAAAAAGCCGTCGTTAATCGTAAAACCGCGCTCGGCAATGACATCCCCCGCATCCAGCACATCTTCACTGGTAGCACCTGGACGAAGAACCCTCACACAACGCTCATAGGATTCGAGCGCCGTATCCCACAGGCGCCGGTATAAATCATTCGGCTGTTGACCCATGAAAATCGGGCGGTGCATCTGCCCGGAATAACCCCAGTGACTGACACTGATTTCAGTATTGATAACATCACCGCGCTCAATCAGGCGCGAAGACAGATTCTGCCTCGGCACACAGGCACCTCCCCCCGACTGCGGTCCGGAAGAAAGATAATGCAGGTGTGGCAGGCCGCCTGCCGATAGCGCCGCCGTTTCAATCAGCATCCCCAGTTCGTATTCCCGAAGCCCTGGACGAACACCCTGAACCAGTGCATTGAAGGCATGATCCGTAAATGCTGCGCCCTTGCGGATCCAGTCGATTTCCTCCGCGCTCTTGACCAGACGCAAGCGGCGGAATGTGCGAGTGACATCGACCATCTGAAATCCGGGCAAATCGCGCTGCCATGCGAGGTAGGTCTGCACCGGAACATCACCTACATAGCCTAACTTTGCATTTTTGAGGCCAACGTCAAGCAGGTATTTTCCGATAGTCGTCGCGGAACCGGGACCGCCCCACTCAACACGGATTCCGGAAGACTCCCGGGCATTGGGCACATGATTGAATGACTGCACGAAAATTACCGGCGGCTCGTGATGCGTCACTACCGCATAGTTATTACGATTGCCGAGGAAATTCGACACGTAATGCACATCCGCCTGGTCATGGCGATTAACACCGGAACTGCCGTAAACAACTACAGCATCCAAACATTCATCAACCATGAATTGACGAATGGCCTTGTGACGCCGCTCAAGCTCTTGAAGGGAAAATTTCGGATAAAGAACGTCACTCATGATCGCCTCGCCGGGAGCGGTTTACATTCAGTTTGTAGTGCTTGCGTCTTTGTCAGACATCCAATGGCGTGCCAGCATCAGACCGGTGATGGGCGATCGCACGTGCAGCCTCCCCCCCCTGGATATTCTTCCCCGTTGGAGCCCAGGTGCAGACCATCGCCCCTGGCGCCCACGTCGTCTTGTAAACCCCCGGGACAAAGAATTCGACAAAGCGCATCTCGATGCCGTCATCACTGCGCAGGTAATGACGCTCACAATCGGCATACCAGATCAAGTCGCCCTTACGAACAACGAACGGCTTTTCGTTTGCCCAAGCGGTTCCGGAACCCGAGAGGACAAACATGAAGTGCTCGGCACCCTCATGATGATGATTTGCAGCCTCCGTACCCGGCGGATAGATAATCATCTCACCCTTGATGGCTTTAGTACCAAATAGCTTGGGAGTTACCAGATAAATGCGTTTTCGGGCATCGTGCTCGGAACTGAGAACCGGCTCTTTCGACCAATCGACAACTTTGATATTCCGCGCTGAAGAAAGAATTTCCGGATCGAACCGTGAAGCTTCCGGTACCCTTGCGTAAAGAACTACAGCACCACCGCCTGATTTTGCTTCGCCACTGAAATTCGGTGGCACAAAACACACATGGGATTCCGTCATTTGGTATTCATCATCAATTGCTGACAATGAAATATCACCCTGAAGAATCTGGAACCACGCAAGGTCTTCCGACCCGTTACGGATCGGCAGTGAAGCGCCCGCAGCAAGGGTAATTTGGTCCAGTTCAATACTGGCGCTCTGGTTGCTCTGGTTCGTCATCAGACGTTGCCGAGCAACCCCATCCAAAATGCGCTCTGCCGCAATCTGGCTCTGGTTAACGGTGTAAGCCATTACCTCCTCCGCAATTCAATTTATTATGCAGCTCCGCTTCATTGGCATTGCATTCTTCTTTTATACCGGGACGCAAACAGCGATTGGCTCGACAGGATTAATCCGTTTCTACCTAAACTTCAAGCCTGGATAACTAGCGCCCGGTATGGAAAATTCCTGCGAGCGCAGCGTTGGATTACTGAATGACGTCCAGGGGAAAGCCTTAATAACCCTTCCGCCCCTCCGGATGATTCAGTGCACACCTTAACTATCGACATGAAAAAGGTAAATTGGCCTTGACGGTAGGTCGGACAATCGCAATTCAGGTTTTACCATCAGAAACAGGATTACAGCAACGCCCAAAAGGGGGACGGCATCAAATTCACAAAGATATCGGCCGATTCGCCTGGACGAATCGATCTGCAAATATCACCAACATTGAGGTTATGAAAATCATTGCGCTCCCTGAAATAATCCGGATCAAGGCCCATCAAAGCCCATCAAAGCACCTTAGTGCTAAATTCGCTTGCGGCGTGCGTAGCATGAGCCGAATGATCATTCGACAACCGGCGAATCGGTAATACTTTAAAAGAATAAAATTATTTATATAAATCAAGGCAGATTCAAGAGCTTGAATCCACAATTCGTACCTGGAGCTTGCGATTTAGCATTTCCCAAAATTCCGACTTCGGTATCTAATAACAAACATCAACAACTTCTCCGAACCCCTATGCCCCCAAACCCTAACCGTCAACGCATCAAATTCAGCGAAGTCGCCATCGGCCAGCAATTTTTTGACCCCATCAGCCAGGAATACTTCGTGAAGCAGAGCAAGGAGATGGCCGCCATGGTCACCGGTATCGGTGACGGAACAGTGCCGGACGAATTCGAACCCGATGATGTGGTCGGTATCGACAGCTGATTCAGATCACCATGCCCCGACAAAAATAGCCCGCTGAATGCGGGCTTTTTAACAAGCGCTTGGGATTCAGGCAGAAGCCGTCACAGCACCGATCGCCGCAAACAGATTCGCCACTGTTTCCCGCGGAATATTGCGGGTGATAAATACGATACGCGTCGAATGGTCAGCACTGGGCCATTCATTCAGTTCCACAGGCGGGTGGAAGAGGTGCTGCACACCCTGCACCACCATCGGTCCCTTGTGCTCGGTGACATTGATCAACCCCTTGACCCGCAGCATGTCCGACCCGCGCAGCGCCGACAGCACTTCCATGGTCTGCGAGAACGAATTCCAGCTCATCGGCTCGGTAAAACGCAGGCAGAAGGACTTCACCTTTTCGTCATGGCGGTGATGCTCGCCATGCTCGTCGGGTTCACCCATCCAGCGCTCGATGTCCTCCAGCCTGCCTTTGACGTTGCGCAGGCCGACATTGATCAGGAATTCGAGGTCGATCTCCCCGTTCACCGCACGCTTGATCGGCGCCTGGGGGTTTAACTCGCGCAAACGGGCTTCCAGCTTTGCTGTGGCTTCTTCCCCGGCCAGATCGGATTTAGTGATGACAATGCGGTCAGCGAGCGCCGCCTGCTTCACCGGCTCCTGCATGGTGTCCAGCTGCTCTATGCCATTGACGGCATCGGCCAGCGTCACCACGCAGTCCAGACGGTAATTCGCCAGCAGCATGTCGTCGGTCATCAGCGTCTGCATCACCGGCGCGGGATCCGCAAGACCGGTGGTCTCGATAACAACACGGGTGAAGTCGATGATGTCCCCGTTGCGGCGCTTGACGTAGAGGTCACGCAGCGTTTCCTGCAGATCACCTCGCAGGACACAGCACAGGCAGCCGTTGTTCAGCAGCATCATCTGTTCGGACGAGACTTCGACCAGATCGTTGTCGATAGCCTGCTCGCCGAACTCGTTGACGATGACAGCGACCCGATTCATATCGGGTCGCTTCAACAGCTTGTTGATCAGCGTGGTTTTACCGCTACCGAGGAACCCGGTGATGACGCTGACCGGGAATTTCCCCGAAAGTGCATCCAGCATTACGTTACAGCTCCGGTTAGATGTCCATCTCGAGGATGTACAAGCCGCCGGCAAAACGGTCCACCGTGTAAATCAGGCGGTTCTCGTCGACCCAGACGTCGTTGATCTGGATCGAGCCCTTCGGCGACAACTTGGGGGCGCCCGGCACGTAGTAAGCCACTTCCTGCGGCTGGTACGCATTCGAAATGTCGAACGCGCGCACACCGCCGTTGAAGAAGGTGCCGACGATCAGGTTGTCGGAGCGGAAAGAAGCCGGTCCCGGCAGGTTCTCGTGGATGTTGTGGGCGCCATAACGGCCACCGCGTTTGACGAAGCTCTCCAGCGGGGGCAGCGGCAGCGTCGACATCGGCACCAGGTTGGTTTCCGCGCTGGCATTAACCACCCAGCCCAGCTTCGGCCAGTCGAGGCCATCGTCCTTCGTACACTCGTCCGTCACCAGCAGCATGTCGCGGCTCATCAGCGGCATTACCGTGTGGCAGAAACCGTTGTACGGCGGCGAATAACGCCAGTTGGTGATCATCTTCGGATTGGCTTTATCCGAGATGTCGAGGATCACGGCACCTCCATCGAGGTAAGCGACGTAGGCGCGGTCCGGACGCTCCGGATAAACCAGGATGTTGTGCGGACGATAGCCGCCGTCGAATTTCGGATGACGCGGGGGCGGCGCTTCCTTGTCGCCCTTGTGCGTGCCGGGATAGTGCCAACGGCCCACTTCCACCGGTTTCGACGGGTTGCGCACGTCGATGATGCGGTAGAACTGGAAGTCGTTCGGGTGCGTCGGATCAAAGTCGCCCGAGCCCGAGGTCAGGTGCACGTATTCGCCGTCGACAAACCACACGCAGTGCGCACCGCGCGAGTTCGGGCCGGATGCGTCAAAGTGTGAAATCAGCTTCGGCTTTTCCGGGGTGCTGATGTCGAAAATGTCCATGCCGGCGGGTTTGTCGCCCACGGCCTTGGTCTGGTAGGCCACGACCATGATGTCGCCGACCACGTCCAGCGAGTTCGAACGCACACGCTCGTGCGGCAGATCGGTCTGGCAAATCACCTTCGGGTTCTTGACGTCGGAGACGTCGACCGCAGTGAAGTTCTTCGGCGCGGACTCATGCGCCAGCCACAGAATGCGGCGACCGTCCTTGGTCACCTGCATGTTGATGCCCTCGCCGATGCCACCGAACCCTGCGAGCTCGTTGTGGGAAATCAGCTTCATGTTGCGGGAAATGGTCTGTGCAGCCTGGCCCTGCGGCGACATGGTCGGTTTCATCGGGTCTTTCTCTTCTCTAAGGTTGAAATGATTTTCTGTTTACGCTGCTTTTTTACATCATTACTTGCGCCGCTTTTTTCTTGTGATGCCGGCCATCTGTTCAAGCACTGCACAGACTGCCGCCGTATCCTCCAGCGCACGGCCTTGCGCATAGGCCGCGGCGTAAAACGGTTTTGACGCTTCGAACAGCGGAACCGGGCAATGCAGGTCCGCAGCGAACTGCTCAATGATATCAATATCTTTCCTGTAAACGTCGATTTTCATCGTCGCCTGACTGTAATCCCCCTTGATCATCAGAGGACCGCGCACCTCGAACATGCGGGAATTACCTGCGCCATCCTTGATCACCTTGTAGAGCAGGTTCAGGTCGAGTCCAGATTTCAGACCCATGACCATGGCCTCGGCCGTCGACAAATTGTGGATAGTCACCAGCAGGTTGGCGACATACTTCAGTTTGGAGCCATTACCAAATTCGCCGCAGTAGTAAACGCTGCGCGAGAAGCCTTTGAGCGCCGCTTCCGCCTTGCCATAGGCCTTGCGGTCGCCGCTGGCGTAAATGGCGATGTCCCGGTTGGCAGCCTGCGCGCCAGTGCCGCTGACCGGACAATCGAGGACCACAACCCCCTTTTTGAGGCACCCCTCGCGGATCTCGTTCTTTTTGGACAGCGGCAGCGTGCTGGTTTCGATGACGACCGTACCGCGTTTCGCAGACTCCACAATGCCGCCCTTGCCGAAAAAGGCTGCATCCACCGCCTTCAGACTGGGCAGTGATGTCACCAGTATTGGACAAGACGACGATACCGCCGATGCCGAGGCCGCCGGCTTGCCACCGAGCTTCTTGAGCGCTACACGGCGCTTCGGATCGATATCGAAACCGGTGACGCTGAATCCTTCGGACAGCAGGTGACGCGCGAAGGCGCCACCCATGATGCCGAGACCAATACTGCCCACTGACTGCGGTTTGATGATTGCTGCTCCTTAAGGGTAATGACTATGAATTGGGTTTCCCCGAAAGGCCGAGGAAATCCATGACACTTTTCAGGTCTGCATATTCCGATGCAAAAAACTTGGCGGTTTCTGCCGAATTTTTATAGGCGATTTCCCACTGGTTCTTTTCAGCCTGATCCTTGAAATCGGCACTGGCCGCTATTTTGCCGAATACGCCGTCCCAGTAGGCGATCTGTGCGGCGGAAATCCCTTTGGCCCCCATCACGCCGCGCCAGTTTTCCATGACGCCCTTGTATCCCTGCTCCGGCCATGTCGGCGCCGTGGCCAGCGTCCCGGTCATCCGCTTGGGCGAGGATACCGCAAGCACCCGCATGCGGCCGCTCGCCACATGCGGCGCAATCTGCACGGTACCGCCGGAGAGAACATCAACGTGGCCGCCGAGCAGTGCGGTAACCCCGTCGCCCGTCGATGTAAAAGCCACCAGCCGGGTCTTGTTCACCTCCACCTTGCCCGACTGCAACGGCAGACCGAAAGAAATATGATGTGTGCCACCGACAGCGCTGCTGATGGCGAGGCTGTATTTTCTCGGATCCTCGCGCAGTGCTTCCACCAGATCCTTGCCGGTTTTCAGCGGCGAGTCGGAACGAACCGCAATGGCGATGTATTCAGTCAGCATCACCGCCAAGGGTGTGAAGTCGCGATAGGACAGCGCATAACGGCCGTTGATATGGTTGGCATGCAAAGTTGACGACGTGATGCTCAGAAACAGCGGATTGCCGGCGCGCGCATTGAGGAAGTTATAGGCCAGTGCATGGCCGGCACCGCCCATATTCACAATCGTGCTCGAAGCCTTCACCAGTTTCTGCTGCTCCCACATGCGCTGGATCGTCCGGCCCACATGGTCCAGAGAACCACCGGCTGTGGACGGCACGATCAATGCCACGTTTTGCTGCGGCTGCCAGCCCTGCGCCTGCGCCAGTCCCGCAAAAACCCCTAGCGCCCCACCAACAATGAATTCCAAGCATTTGTTTTTAAAAAAGTATTTCATCGCCCCTCCAGTGTGGTTTTGATTAACCGTTCTGAAACTGCGTTGCTACCTGCTTCTTACAACTGCGTTGTTGCCGGCCAGGTTCGCCGCCCTGGCTTTAATTCGGCTTCATGTTGACGCGCGCCTGCTCTGCCTCCTCGGGTGACAGGTTGTCGATCTTGTCTTCGAGCCAAGGCGTCGAACACACCACGGCATAACGCGCATGCTTGCGCACCTGCATTCGGTAACGCTCACCTTTGGGCACGCAAACGATGTCTCCGGTAGAAACTGTTTTTCGTTCGCTGCCGGACTGCGCATCGATGCTGCCGCTCAATACATACACAAACATTTCGCGCGCAGAAACGGATTCCGGTTCGTCATAACCCGCCGGCACCTCGAACAGGCCGAAGGCCAGGCGCTGACCTTCGATCCAGCTCACACAGCGCCCGGAACGCGCCGGCGCATCGAGGCTGTCGAGGATCGGGTGAAAACACACCGGAAGGCCTTCGATGATGGCCTGGGACTTGCCCTGGGTTTTCTGGTGTTTATCCCCGTCACCGACCTTGTACTTTTTATTGACCTCGGCAACCGTCATCGCCTTGTCCGGCACCGCCTCATCTTCGGCCAGACCGACGACCGTCCAGGTCTTGTCCTTGATGTAGAGGTATTGCAGGTTGCCGTCTTCGGTGGCCTTCATTGAGTGCCGAGCAAAAGCAGGCGCATGGACAAAGGTACCTGGTGACACCACACGACGATCCTTGCCGACGATGGCGTTGATCTTGCCCTTGGTAGGGAAAATCAGCAGTTCGTTCGGGTGATAGTGCAGTTCCGAACCGGTACCTGCATTTTTGTGCAGCAGGCAGAAATACATGTAACGGCCGTCGATCACCGGTGCTTTGCCGGTGGACAGATGCGGCGTCAGGTAATTGCTTTCGAAATCCTCAAAACGATAGAAAGGCATGGCGTGGTTACCCGCAAAAATGGTTAAACGATTTTTTTATTTGCAGGACCGGCGTGGCCGCCGGACCTCCTCCAGCGGCAATCCTAGCACGCAGATACAGGCCCGCCGGCACATGTCCACGATGTGCCGGTTACCGGCTATTGCGCAGCTGCACCAGGGTGTCGTCGATCAGTTGCCGCGAGATATGCACGGGTTCCGGCAGATCGGGCAAGGCATCGATGGAAAACCAGCGCGCATCCTCAAGCTCCGTGCCGTCGGGCACCACCTCGCCGCCCGCCCATTCCGCACTGAACGCCATCACCAGCGAATTGGGGAAAGGCCAGGGCTGGCTGCCGAAATACCGTGGATTGCGGATGTCGACGCCGACCTCTTCTTTCACTTCGCGCGCCAGACACTGCTCCAGTGATTCGCCGGCTTCGACGAATCCGGCGACAACGGTAAAGCGGCCCGGCGCATAGCCGGCCTTGCGCGTCAGCAGCACTTCGCCTCCGTTATCGGTTTTGCGATAGACCAGCGCCATCATCACCGGGGAAATACGCGGGTAATAGACGATGCGGCAATCCGGGCATTCCACCGCACGGTCTAAAGCATGAGCTGTGGTCGGCGCACCACAGGCGCCGCAATGGCGATGAGTGCGCTCCCACTCCAGTAACTGGAACGCCTGACCGGCCAACGCCGACGCCAGATCGTTGCCTTCAAGAATCAGCGCGCGCATTCCCAGGTTTTCCAGTCCGGCTGGCGGCTGTGCACCCTGCGGCAAATGCAGCCCGTAACAATGTCTGCCGTCGAGCCGTCCCAGGTAATGCGCCAACTTCAGTGACAAGCCCATCGCCTGCACATCGAGCAGTGGCAGTTGCGGCGCGCCACCGGCATCACGGCCCACAAAAACGCGATTGCCCTGGAACAGGCAGCAGACCACCGCTTCCGCCACAAAGGCCGGACCGCGATGGCCTGGCACGAAACGCTCCTGCGTCATCAGATCTTGCCGTTGAACAACGCAGTAGCAGCATTGCAGTAGATGTTTTCGCGCTCCTTCTGGGTCAGGCCGGGCGTCAGCTCGACGCGGTCGACCGGCGCCATCTCACCCATGTCGAACGGCGCATCGGTACCCAGCACGACTTTCTCCGAGCCGACAATGTCGATCAGGTGACGAATGGATTGCGGGCTATGGGTCAGCGCGTCGAACCAGAAACGCTTCAACATCTCGTGCGGATCGGACTTGGTCACTGCAGCCGTATCCGGACGCACCTTGTGACCATGCACAAAGCGGCCGATCTGATACGGCAAAAAGCCGCCGCCATGCGCCAGCAGGATTTTGAGATCTTTCAATTCATCCAGCGCGCCGCTGAACATCAACTTGCCGACCATGATCGTGGTGTCCAGCGGATTGCCGATCAGGTTGGTCAGATAAAAACAGTCCAGGCGTCCGCCCGAGCCCTGGGTATTCGGGTGCGCGAAAATCATCACTTTCAGTTCTTCGATACGCTTGAGCACCGGACGGAACTTCGGATCCGCCAGTTCTTCCTCACCGATCGCGGTGCCGAGTTCCACGCCCTTGAAACCGTATTCCTTGACCACGCGCTCAAGCTCGGCAATCGCGGCCTCCGGGTGCTGCATCGGAAGCGTCGCCATGCCGCGCAACCGGTCGGGTTTGGCGGCGACCATCTGTGCAATGCCGTCGTTGACCAGACGTGCGGTCTGGATCGCCAGATCGTCTTTCAGGTTGTAGAAGAAACATTGCGGGCCAGGGGAAATGAAGGCAATGTCGATTTTCTTGCGGTCCATCGATTCTAGCTTGGCATCGGCGTTGTAAAACTCGGCCTCGAACGGGAAACGCACCTTGCCGCGAATGAATACCCGGTTGTGTCCCTCACCCTCAATCTGGGTGTTGTAGACCGGATTCGCCTGCATGGCCTTGACCAGGGTCTCGGGAATCACGTGGTTGTGTACATCGATGCGTTTCATGCTGAATCTTTCTCCTGATGACGCGTTTTTCTGGATCGCGGTGCGCGCACCGCAACGTTGTTACCACCGGGAAGGCTGAACACGCCGCTTTCCGCCAGCGCGCGCACTTCAGCCCCCATGATCTGCGCCACTTCATCAATGGCTGCTGATGGCCGGCGATCCGCCTGCTGGCCGAGCGTGAGTATACGATGGATGTTTGCGTCGGCAATCGGCCAGGCCGTGAGTTTTCCCGATGTCACATCTTCATGAAAGGTTGAAACGGGCATCAGTGCCATGTTGGTACCGCGCAGTACAAGACGGCGGATTGCCTCGACAGAATCAATCTCGGCTTCGACGCGAACCCGTGCCTTGTAGCGCTGCAACTGCTCATCGGCAATCAGGCGGATGGCCTCGGTACTGACCACCGGTGTTCGCGCCAGATCCGCCACGGTAAAAAAACGTTTACCCCCGCGTGGCTGCGACTTGGCGTAGACCACGACCGGCTCTGAAATCAGCGGCGTCACTTTCACCGTGCGTGAATTCACGGGGTTGGTCAGCACCGCGACATCGGCTCGCCCTGCCTGCAGCCAGTCATACAGCTGGTTGCTGAAGCCGTCGACCACTTTCAAGCTGATCTGTGGACACTGGCGACGCATGCGCTCCACCACACCGGGCAATAGCAGCGGCCCAGTTGTCGGCGACACACCCAGAATAACCCGCCCCTGCGCCACAGCACCGCCGCTGCGCAGTTCATCCTGGGCGCGGCTCAGCTCGCGCACAATGCGCTGGCAATGGTCGAGAAACTGGCGACCCGCAGTGGTCAGCCGCACCCCGCGCGGCAAACGCACCAGCAAGGGCACACCCAGTTCTTCCTCCAAAGCATGAATATGCCGGGACAACGCCGGCTGCGCCACGCGCAGGTGCTGCGCGGCGCGGGTGATGCTGCCGAGTTCGGCGATCTGGACGAAATAACGGATGCCGCGCAGGTCCATGGGATGCCCCGGAGATTAATTCCCGACTAAACTGCTGAGATAACAAAGCGGCATGTTTGAAGCTTGCCGGCAAAAGTAAATTTTTGACCAGAACAAAGCCGGTTTTTCATAGCCAATCATGTTGCGGTGCGGAAAAATGCGTTTTGCACCCTTCATAGTTTAGCCATGCCGGTTTGATATGTCACGGCTTGCATTTCGGTATTTGTCCGTCCCTGCCGCCGTCGTTACCATTGCGCGGTCATACATTGGGCATCCGCCACGCTGCGGACAGCCCCTCACCTGGAGACTCACGCTGTGAAACAAATCAATGTAGGCATCATCGGCACCGGCTGGTGCGGCGGCATCCGCGCAGATACCTGCGCTATCAACCCTGCGGTCAAGGACATACACATCGTCGAAACCCGCCCGGAGCGCCTCGCCGAAGTCGCCAAATCCTGCAATGCCAAAACCGCCACCGACGACTATCACAAGCTGCTTGAAGTCAAAGACCTCGATGCCGTAATGATTTCGGCAACACCGGAAAAGCTGCACTTCCCGATGGCCCGCGACTGCCTCGAGCGCGGCCTGCACGTGTTCATGGAAAAACCGATCGCCGTCGAACTGCACGAAGCCGATGAACTGATCGCCATCGCCAAGCGCAAAAACGTCAAGTTCACCATCGGCTATTCGCAGCGCTTCAATCCGAAATACGCCTACGTCAAAAAATGCATTGATACCGGCGCCATCGGCAAGCCGGTCAGCGCAATGGTGTCGCGTCACATCCAGCGCAGCCTCGGCGCCAAGATCACCGGCCGCAGCAAGCTCTCCCCGGCCGCGATGGAAGCCACACATGACCTCGACTTTATCCTGTGGTGCCTTGCTCCGGCGAAACCGATCCGAGTCTATTCCCAGTTAAACTTCGGCGTGATGAAAGCCAACAGCGGTGCCGAAGTCCCCGATACGCAGTGGATCACCGTGACCATGGACAGCGGCATGTCATTCGTCATCGGCGCCGGCTGGAGCCTGCCGCCGGGTTACCCGAACGCCTGCTCGACCTGGATCGAGATGATCGGCACTGACGGCGCACTGCTGGTTGACGATACCCACCGTGACGTCATGCTCAACACCATGAAAAATGGCGTGCAGATGCCGATGTCGTCGATGCCCGGCGAGCGCGTCGACCACGCCTTTGCCGGCCCGATGCATGCCGAGACTGTTCACTTCATCGAAGCCGTTTGCTGCGACCGTCCAGTGCTGGTCACCGCCGAACAGGCGCGCAATGTGATGGAGGTTTACATGGCCGCAGACCTTTCCGCCGAACGCAATGAACCGGTGATGCTGCCGTTGCCGGAATCGCGTCCGCTCGCTACCGGAGCTTCCCGATGAAAAAAGATCTGAAAAAAATCGGCCTCGCCATCATCGGCGCCGGCCGCGTCGGCCTGATCCGCGCCGAACTCGCCGCGCGGCACCCCTCGGTGGGCTGGATCGGTATCGCCGAAATCAACCCCGAACGTGGCGAGATCGTCCGTGAAAAATGCGGCGGTGATTTCGTCACCACCGATTACAAGGAACTGCTCGCGCGCCCCGAAGTGAATGCGGTGGTTGTCGCCACCGACGAACACCTGCACGTCGATCCGGTCATCATGGCAGCCGAACGCAAGCTGCCGCTGCTGATCGAAAAACCGCTGGCCACCGATCTCACGGAATCGGCACAGACCCTCGCCGCCATCGAAAAGTCCGGCGTTGATGCCGTCATCGGCTATACCCAACGCTTCCGCCGCCGCTGGCTGGTCGCCAAGGAAAAAGTCCGCACCGGCTCTCTCGGCGAAGTGACCATGGTGACTTCACGCGCGTTCATGAACCGCCTGGTTGCCATCGACAACTACAAACGCAGCGACAACCGTTCCGAAGTGACGCCGATGGTGATCTCGGGCACCCACGCGCTGGATATCGTGATGTGGCTGATGGAATCAAAAAAACCGGTCGAGGTGTATGCAAGGTCGGTGAACAAGGCCCTCGGACCCACCTGGCAGGGCGTTGACGGCACCGGTTACACCATCAGCTTTGATGATGGTGCGATCTACCACGGCGTGATTTCCTGGGCACTGCCCGAAGTCTGGCCTGGTGCGGTTTACAGCCTGGAAGTCGGCGCAGTCGGCACTGAAGGCGTGCTGACCATTGACGATACCCACCGCGACATCGTGCTGGCAACCAACCTCATCCAAAGCGAAGGCTACGCACCGGACAAACGCCGTCATGTCGATTTCCTGACCAGCTACCCGGTCGGCGACATGGCGCTTGGAGAACTGCGCGGTCCGATGCGTGAAGAGACCAATTCATGGCTCAATCGCGTATCACTGGGCGTGCCGACACAACACGCCACCGCAGCTGAAGGCCATAATCGCCTGATGCTGACCAAGGCCATTGATCTGTCGGCTAAACTGAAACGTCCGGTGAAACTGCCCATCGCGCCGGGAGAAGAAAAAGTATAATAAAAACAAGTATTTATATAATAAACACTAAAGGAGAATCCATGTTCCACTGCAAACGAATCGTCCTGGCCACTGCGCTGTCGATGTTCGCCTGTGGCACCGCACTCAGCGCGGATAATTATCCAAACCGCCCGGTACGCATGATCGTACCCTTCGCTCCAGGCGGCGCCTCTGACTTTGTCGGCCGCATCATTCAGCCGGCACTGGTCGAGCAACTCGGGCAGCAGGTAGTGATCGAGAACCGGTCGGGTGCAGCTGGAAACATCGGTGTTGAATCCGCTGCGCGTGCCAGCGCCGACGGCTACACCTTTCTTCTGGGCAACGTCGGCACAATGGCGATCAATCCGGTTTACTACACCAAGTTTCCAATCAAGCCACTGAAGGATCTGACGCCGATCAGTCAGGTTGTCGATGTACCGGGGAGTTTGGTGGTGCATCCTTCGCTTCCGGCAAAAACCGTCAAGGAACTGATCGCACATATCAAGGCAAACCCGGGCAAACTGAACTACGGCTCCCCCGCCCCCAGTAGCGCCAATTCGCTGGAGGCCAAGATGTTCCTGATAGGCTTTGGCGGCACCGCAACTGAAGTGCCATACAAGGGGGGCGCCGGACCGGCCACCGTCGGCCTGCTCGCCAATGAAGTGCAATTCATGTTCGCAACTTTCAGCTCAACAGCGACCTTCTCCAAACAGGGGCGCCTGCGCATGCTCGGCATTGTCGCGCCGGAACGCAGCCCTTCCTATCCTGAGATGCCGACTATGAAAGAGCAGGGTTTCGACATGGTGGTCGGCTCATGGCAGGGCATTTTCGCTCCGGTCGGCACACCGCGCCCGGTAATCAACAAGCTGTTTGACGTGACCCAGAAAGCCATGAAAGACGCCACGGTCAACAAACGCCTCAACGATGGCGGTGTACCCGTGATTCTCAGCAAGACACAGGATGAATTCGCGAAATTTGTCAAAGCGGAAACAGAGCGGTTCGGCAAGATCATCAAGGACGCCAAGATCCAGACCGAATAAGCTGCAGCAAGTCTCAACATTCAATCACAAACGTAAGCAAGGAACTGGTATGAAACTCGCCTCCTTCATGATGCCGATACACCCCCCCGGCAAGAACTACATTCAATCACTCCGCGAGGATCGCGAAGCCATCATCCTTGCCGACGAGCTTGGCTTTGAGGAAGCCTATGTCGGCGAACATGTCACCGACTCAGCTGAAACCGTCACACATTGCATGACTTTTCTGGCCAGCCTGATCCCGGTCACCAAGCGCATCAAGCTGGGCACCGGTACCATCAACATGCCGAACTCGCACCCCGCTGCCATTGCCGCGCAGGTCGCGATGATGGATCACCTGTGCGAAGGCCGCTTCATTATGGGCATCAGCCCCGGTGGCCTGATGTCCGATGCCGAAGTCTTCGGTAATTTCGGCAAAGACCGCACGGCAATGTTCATTGAATGCATCAATATGGTGCTGAAGATCTGGGAATCAGAACCGCCGTACAACCTCAAGGGTCAGTTCTGGGAAGTCACCACCGAAAAAACCGCGATCCCCGAAATCGGCCAGGGCATCATCCTCAAGCCCTACCAGAAGCCGTACCCGCCCATCGTCGGCACCGTGGTCGCCCCTTACTCGAAAGGCGTCATCGCCATGGCCGAGCGTGGCTGGCTGCCGATCTCTGCCAACTTCCTGCTGCCGGAATGGGTCAAGACGCACTGGCCCAACTACGTCGAGGGCAAGAAGAACATCGGTCAGGTCGCCAATACCGGAGACTGGCGTGTCGCGAAGAGCATTTTCGTCGCCGACGACGAAGCCACGGCTCAGCGCTACGGCAAATCCGCCGAGGGTCCCTACCACTTCTATTTCAAGCAACTGGTACGCAAACTGGTCGGCTTCGGTAATCGCGGCAATCTGTTCAAATCCGACCAGAGCATTCCCGACTCGGTGATCACGACGGAATATGTCCTCGATAAACTGGTCATTGCAGGTACGGTCGACAGCGTGGTGGATCAGATCCTTGCCTTCCGTGATCAGGTCGGCGACTTCGGCACTTTGGTTTACGCCATGCATGACTGGATGGACCCGGCACTGGCAAAACGCTCGATGCAGCTGATGGCCGAAAAGGTCATGCCAAAGGTCAACGCCGCCCTCGGCAAGTAAACAACACACGTAAACGGGAACAAGGAGCACGCAGTGCTGAATGTCGCAGTCGTCGGTATGGGCTGGTGGGGCAAGATCATTGTCCCTCTGCTCAAGACCAGCAAGAAAATCACCGTCAACACGGTTGTTGAAGTCAACCCCGCATCCATTGCCGATTTCGCCAAACAACACAGTGTGAATGTCGTCACCGACTTCAACGCCGTGCTGAAGGACCCGTCGATCCAGGCCGTGGTGCTGTGCACGCCCCACACCCAGCACACCGACCAGATCGTTGCCGCTGCCAACGCCGGCAAGCACGTGTTCTGCGAAAAACCGCTGTCAATGACCCGTGCCGACGTGCTGCGCGCGATCAAGGCCGTCAACGACAATAAGGTAGCACTGGCCGTTGGCCACGAGCGCCGCTTCGAGCCGCCGATCATCGACCTGATGAAAGTGGTGAAGTCCGGTGAAATCGGCACGCCGCTGCAAGTCGAAGCCAATTTCAGCCAGGACAAGTTCCTCACCCTCGCCGCCGACAACTGGCGGCTCTCCGGCAAGGAAGCCCCGGCAGGTCCGATGACCGCAACCGGCATTCATCTGCTGGATCTTTCTGTCGGCGTTTTCGGCGAAGCCGAACGCGTGCTGGCCAGCGTCAAGCAACTGGGCAGCCAGCTGGTCAATGGTGACACGCTGGCAATCATGGTCTCGTTCAAGAATGGCGGCCACGCGCTGATCAGCGCCATCCTAGCCACGCCATTCGATGGCCGCTTTGCCGTCTACGGCAGCAAGGGCTGGGTTGAGGTGCGTGACAAGACCCATCCGGAAAAACCGACCGGCTGGACCTTCACGAAAGTCTTGCGAGGTACCAACGGCGGGCCGGAAATTCGCGAAAGCAAGGAATACGCACCGGCGCCGAACGTCCTCGCCAATCTCGAAGCTTTTGCCGATGCCGCCGAAGGCCGTGCACCCTATCCGGTACCGCAGTCGCAGATGATTGCGAATATTTCCGCTCTCGAAGCCATCTTCAAATCAGCTTCCACCAACGCCATCGTCAACGTCGAATCCTGATCCGCATGACGACACCTGCCACGCAGCCCAGCCACGCCGACCTCGTCGCCCGTGCCCATGCACTCGTACCGGTTCTGCGTGAGCGCGCGCCGCGTGCCGAGGAATTGCGACGCATCCCTGACGACACCATAAACGATCTGCACGCCAGCGGCCTCTTTCGCATGCTGCAGCCCAAACGTGTCGGCGGCAGCGAACTTTCCTACGAAACCATCGTTGAACTGACGGCGATCATCGGTCGCGGCTGCGGCTCGACCGCTTGGGTGCTGGCCAACCTCGCCAACCACCACTGGATGCTTGCGCTGTGGCCAAGGGATGCACAGAACGAAATCTGGGCCCCGAATGCGGACGCGCTGGTCGGCTCGGCCCTGATGTTCCCAGCCGGACATGCCGAGCGTGACGGCCACGGCTACCGCCTGTCCGGTCACTGGAAGTTTTCCAGCGGCATCGACGCCTGCGACTGGTGCATGCTCGGCGGCATTGTCTCCAGCGCTGAAGGTGAAATGCCCGAGTATCACGTGTTTCTGGTACCGAAGTCCGACTACAAAATCATCGATACCTGGCATGTCGCCGGACTGCGCGGCACCGGCAGCAAGGATGTCGAAGTCAAAGAAGTGTTTGTACCGGCGCACCGCGCGCTGACCGTTGAACAGATGAAAGGTGGCGTTGCACCGGGCGGCGAAACCGCTGCGCTTTACCGACTGCCCGTGTTCGACATGTTCCCCTATGTGGTTGCCGGTGCAGCGCTGGGCATCGCACAGGGCGCGATTGAAGTCTTCACGGAAGACACCCGTCACCGTATTACCGCTTACTCAACGACGCTGCTGGCAGATTACGCAACGACGCAGGCCCGGTTGGGCCATGCCGCTGCCGCCATTGCCGCCGCAGAACGCACTCTCGTCGGCAATTGCCGCGAAGTCATGGCGATGGCCGCCCGACATGAACTGCCGGCACGCGACTACAAGATCCGTTTACGTCGAGACGGCGCTTACGCTGCACATTTATGTACCGAGGGCGTCGATCTGCTTTTTGGCGCCGGCGGCGGAGAATTCCTTTATAATCAACAGGTTATTCAACGCTGCTTCCGCGATGTCCATGCCGCCAACAGCCACTACGCACTGGCATGGGATATCGCGACAACCATGGCGGGCAAGTCCCTGCTTGGCATTGCCGCTGACCTGCCGACCCTCTAAGCCATGGCCGCAGAATCCAATACCCCGGATGCGCCGGACTTCGATCCGCGCGACTTCAGAAATGCCCTGGGCCAGTTCGCCACCGGCGTCACCATCGTCACCACCCGCACCAGCAGCGGTGAACCGATCGGACTGACGGCCAACTCTTTCAGTTCGGTATCGCTGTCTCCGCCCCTGGTGTTGTGGAGCCTGTCGCTACGCTCACCTAACCTGCCGAATTTCCTGCAGGCCACACATTTCGCGATCAATGTGCTGGCGCGCGACCAGATTGCACTGTCGCAGCGCTTCTCGAAACCGATCCCCAACAAGTTTGAAGGCGTCGCCTGCACCGACAGTTCCAACGGCATGCCCCTGCTCGAAGGCACTGCCGCACACTTCGAATGTCGGACCGAAGCACGGCACTACTCCGGCGACCATGTGATTTTCATCGGACACGTGCTGCTCTACAGCCATGCCGACCGTGATGCACTGGGTTACCACCGCGGACGTTACATCTCGACGACACCCATCGATCCAGACTGAAACCCTTTCACCAGGAGAAGGCAACATGACGCAACGCATACGCGGCATCACCGACGAAGAAGCGACCGGCCCGGCCAAGGAACTCTTTGAGGCCTCCAACAAAATGCTGGGCCGTACCGCCAACCTGATGCGCGTCCTCGCGCACAGTCCCTATCTCGCTCGCTGGACACTGCCTTTTATCGCCGCAGTCCGTCAACCCAATGCCGGTGCAGTTTCCGACGTACGCCTGCGCAACCTTGCAGTACTGAAAACATCCACAGTAAACGGATGCAAGTATTGAACGGAACACAACTACGTGCTTGGTCAAGCACTGGGACTGAAAGACGAAGAGTTCGATGCACTGCAAGCCGACAAGTACCGCGAAAGCCCTTTATTCAACGAACGTGAGAAAGCGGTAATGGCCTGGGCGGAAGCGATGACACTGAACACGGCAAAGCACGACAACAAGGTCTGGGATGACCTGAAGAAACATTTTTCGGATGCCGAGATCGTGGAAATCTCCCTGATCACAGGCATGTTCAACATGATTAACCGCCTCAACGATTCCTTCCGCACTGAACTGGAGAGCGAGGAATACAACCGTCGCCAACATGGTGCGGTCGGCGTCACCCGTGCAACGCTGGAAGACTACGCCTGTCGCATTTGTGACCAGAAAACCGTCTGATTCAATCACTTTTTATATTGGCAATGACATGATCAAAGCAGCAATAGTCGGACTCGGCTGGTGGGGCAAGAACATCGCTGACGCTGTTCAGGGCAAGAGCACAAAACTGCAATTCGTCCACGGCGTCACCCAGGAACTGGATGCCACCTGCGACTACGCAAAATCCAAAGGTTTCCGGCTTTCAGCCACGCTGGACGAAGCTTTGGCCGACCCCGAGGTGCAGGCCATCGTCCTCGCCACTCCCCATTCGCTGCATGCCGACCAGGTCGTGCAGGTTGCCCGTGCAGGCAAGGCAGTGTTCTGCGAAAAACCGCTGTCGCTGACCTGCGCCGACGCACAACGCGCCGTTGATGCATGCAAAACCGCCGGCGTAGCCATCGGCGTCGGCCAGAACAAGCGCTTTTGGCCCTCCGCCGTAGAAATGCGCCGCGTCATCGCCAGCGGCGCACTGGGCCGCATCATGCATGTTGAAGGGCACTACTCCAACGAACATTCCAGCAAGTTTTTCGCACCCTGGCGTGATCTGCCTTCAGAAACGCCAGGCGCAGGCATGACCGGCACCGGCATTCACATTCTTGACGCATTCGCCAACATCGCCGGACCGACCGAAAAGATCACCGCGCAGTTCATCGCCCACCGCGAAGGCGCCGATCCCCGTGATACGGTCTCGGTTCTGTTCAAATTCAAAAACGGTATCAGTGGTTTTCTGGGTGCAGTACGTGCATCACCGCTGTATTTCCGCATACATGTCTTCGGCGACGAAGGTTCGGTCGAGGCACTGGACGAAACACGCACAATTATCCGCTTGAAGGGCGGCAAGACCGAGGTCAAGGATTTTCCGAAGATTGACTCGATCCGCGCCGAGATTGACGCCTTTGCCGATGCGGTCGCGGGTGTTGCCCCTTACCCGATCACAACGGAAGAGATGGTCAACACGATCGCGTCATTCGAGGCCGTGATCAATTCCATCAAAACCGGTGCCACGGTAAACCTCTAGCCTCAAGGCATTACCGCAACTGTCACCAAATCTTCATGACAGTGTTATAGCTTCTTCGTATTTGCGCGCTGTGCATGGTCACCATGGATATTTTCCGTAATGAAACCAACACATTCGCCGTCGCGGCAGGATGGCCAGTATTCTCGATGACGATGACTGCGACATCATGCACGGGTGCTTGAGGGAAAAGTCGAACTGCCGGTCAAAGGCCGCCTGATCGATACTTTGGGGCCCGACGATGTGTTTGGCGATATGGCGCTACTGGATAATGCACCAGGAAGCGTCGACCAATCGCCAAAAAACCTTGCCGCCTAACCAGAATCAACGAAAAACTCTTCCGTTTTCTAGTGCAGAAAACCGGATTAGCACTTCGATTGATGCAATTCATTGCTGATAGTTTACGCCGTTTACGCAGTATGGATGACCGGCCCTAAAGTTTTAGCCTTGCACCACCAATTGACAAAGATTGGCATGTATTTAATGCCAGCTCATTGCAGGTTTTCAAAGCACTGAAAAGACAGCGTGTTAATACGATCATTTCACTGTTTTCGACAGCTGACAGGCCACACTCTTTTACTGCCGGAGGGTGATATCGCCCCCTTTGAATCGACAATTCCAACATCCACATACTCCTTGCCGGAAAAAGCGCGGAGATCATCCAGATCTTTCAAACCAGACGTATAGAGTAGCAGTGGATCCCCCATCACTGACTGCTTAACAAAAACCATCGAATTGTAAACTCCGCGTACCGAGTAAACTGACTCGTTAGAGTAAAAAGTCGTCAGATGCAAATGTGGGTAGCCACTTGAACCATAATGCCCCCCGACTGTTCCTGTCCCGCCTGACAAGGCAATTACCTCACCCACATTAATACGAGCTCCGATCTGAAGTTCTGACTGTTTTAGAAGATGCTGATATTTTGAGTAAGTCCAGAATGGCAAATCCGTATCATCAGGAGAGTGTCGTAACCAGATAAAAAACCCTTCCAAGCGACCACCCTCTCCGCTGGCAATTACTTCACCGGCAGCAATTGCAAGCAAGGGAGTACCTTCTCGAAGACTGATGTCCATACCACCATGCAAACCACTGTTTCGATCACCCCTTCGATAGCTACCGTCATAACGCGTTGCAGATCCAAATGGTGAGGAAATCGGCTCGCACTGACTACCCTCAGGGAATCTCGGCCGGAGAGCGGTGGCTTTGATGACATTGTTGCGACGTTCAACTCCATCAAATGAAATCTGAGACGAGCCGCCCCCCTCAAATGCCCCGCGCGCCTCAACACCCCCCTTACGCACACCAGCTGACTGTGCCGCCAGCGGCGACTCAAACACTACAGATAACAGTAAGACGCAGATCGTGGCGGATCTTGCACTGCAAAACCTTGAAATACTCATACCTGAATCTCACAAAGTACGAATTCAGTCAAATGGCTCACGCTACCATGATTGCGGAAAGACTCAGCTTTTTTCAATAGAGCCCCATCGCTCAGCAGCGCGACTGTCAGTAACCCGCGCATCCACCCAGCGTGCACCCTGCGGCGTGATTTCCTTTTTCCAGAACGGCGCCTGAGTCTTCAGATAATCCATGATGAACTCGCAGGCAGCAAAAGCATCACCGCGATGGGTACTGGCGACGATCACCAGCACAATCTGGTCGGTGGGTTTCAGCGTGCCAACGCGGTGAATCACCAGCGCATCCAGCACTTCCCAGCGGCCACGCGCCTGACCTATGATTTCCGTGATTGCCTTCTCGGTCATGCCGGGATAGTGCTCCAGCGTCATCGTCGCAACACTGTCACCTTCATTGATATCGCGCACTACACCGACAAAGCTGGCAATGGCGCCGATTTTCGGATTGCCAATGCGCATCAGTGCCAATTCGGCACTGACGTCGAAATCCTGCTCCTGGACACGAACACTCATCGCATCAGCCCCCGGTAACCGGTGGAAAGAAAGCGATTTCATCGCCATCCTTGATCGGGGTATCCGCAGCAGCGACATCCTGATTCACTGCAGCTCGCAGATTGCGGCCGTCAGCCATTTCCCTGGCCCAGGCGTCCCCGCGTTTGGAAAGATGATCACGCAATGCGCCCAGTGTATTGATGCCGGACGGCAATGCCAGTTCTTCGCGCCCAGTGCCAAGTGCTTCACGCAGCCTGGCAAAATACAGCAGCGTGATCACCGCCCCTGCTCCAGTCCGACATGCTTGAGCACAAATGCCGCGATGGCCTCAGGCGCGTTCAGATCCAGCTGCGGCAATTGGCTGTCAACTTTGGCATCGCTGGCAATAGCAATGATGTTGCTGTCATGCGGATGAATCATCGATTCACCGACCTCGGCGCGATAAACCTCCAGCTTGGGTATCGGTTCGTGCTTGAACCCTTCCACCAGCAGGAGATCACAAAGCGACAGGCGCTCCATTTGCTCCTTGAGAGTCGGCTCGGCCGCCCCGCGCAGCTCATGCATCAGCGCCCAGCGCCGCGATGACGTCACCAGCACCTCGGTGCATCCGGCATGGCGGTGGCGAAAGGAATCCTTGCCCGGCTGATCGATGTCAAAAGTGTGATGGGCGTGTTTGATCAGCGAAACCTTCAACCCGCGCTGCACGAACAGCGGGATCAGCTTTTCGATCAATGTGGTTTTGCCGCTGCCGGAATAACCGGCAAAGCCGAAAATCTTCATGGATTAGCCATCAAAACGAATGACCTCAATATTACCAGTGGCCCGGGGGATTTAGCGGGGCTTGGCCGGCGTGCGGGTATCATCTGAGGGCATCAGGTGTATCCCGTCGGCCAGCAGGGACAGGCCAATCTCCACACCCATGGCAATGCCGTTACGTCTTGCGACATGCGCCGGAACCGTCAGAAACAACGGTGGCCGATCGGGTCCGTTGACCGCCACCGTCAGGGCCACATTTTCTCCCAGCGGCAAACATTCTATGACCGGCCCGGATACCGGATTTTCACGTTCGCCGCGTGAAGGCCGGTCTCGCCGGTGCAGCATGATGTGGCCTTGCGGGATCACCCAAGTGATCTGTGTGCCGGGCTTGAAAGCCGTTTGCAGGCGCGCTTCCAGCCGATGCCCCCGCCATTCAATGATCGTCAACGCACGCGCCTCGTCATGACCGACAACACCGGCACGGAACACGTTGCGCAAGCCAACCAGTTGCGCGACCTCCACGGTATCGGGCCGGGTCATCACTGCATACGGTTCGCCGGACTGCAGCGTACGGCCCTGATGCAGCACACACAACTGATCGGCAAGCATCAGCGCTTCATCAAGATCGTGCGTGACCAGAATGACCGGCATCGCCAGATCGCGGCGCAGCTCGGCCAATTCACGATAAAGGCGTTGCCGTGTCGCACGATCCACCGCAGAGAACGGCTCATCCAGCAGCAGCACCTGCGGCTCCCGTGCCAGCGCCCTCGCCACAGCAACCCGCTGCTGCTGACCGCCGGAAAGTGCCGCAGGAACCCTGCTCTCAAGACCTGCAAGCCGGACACGCGCCAGCACATCGCGCGCACGCTGCTCCCGCTCGGCCACCGGCCGCTCCAGCATGGCCTCCATCACATTATGCAGGGCGCTGAGGTGCGGAAACAACGCATAGTTCTGGAAAACATAACCGACACGACGTTGCCGGGTTTCGTGATAAACACCGCGACCCGAATCAAACCAGCTCTCACCGGCGCAGCGGATTTCCCCCTCTGCCACGCGCAGCAGTCCGGCGATTGCCCGCAATATGGTGGTTTTTCCACTGCCAGAGGGCCCCACCAGCGCCAGCACCTGTCCCGGCGCGCATTTCAGCCTTGCATCCAGCGGAATCGGACCACGCTGTTTCAGGCGGAGTTGAATGCCTTCAGCCATAACGCCGTATCCGCGAACGGGCATGGGTGAAATAGGCTGCGCCGATCGCCACCAGGGAAATCAGCAGCAAAGCCGCCGACATGACACCCGCCCCTGCCGTGTCAAAGGCCTGCACGCGGTCATAAATCGCGATCGCCACAGTCTTGGTTTCACCGGGAATGCTTCCACCCACCATCAGCACCACACCGAATTCGCCCAGGGTGTGCGCAAAGGTCAGCACTACGGCGGACAGGACGCCGGGCCACGCCAAAGGCAATTCAATCCGCCACAAGGTACGCCAACGCGACAGGCCACAACACGCCGCGGCATCTCTCACCTCCGGCGCAATCGCATCAAAACCGCGCTGCATCGGCTGTATAGCAAACGGGATATTGAAAATCACCGAAGCCAGCAGCAGCCCTTCAAAGCTGAACACCAGCGGCTGACCGAAAACGGATTCGTAAAACTGGCCAACGGGCGATGCCCCGCCCATGGCCACCAGCAGGTAATAACCAAGCACCGTGGGCGGAAGCACCAGCGGTAGCGCCAGCATGGCCTCAACCCATGCCTTGCCACGAAATTGATGTGCAGCCAATCCATGGCCGGCCCAGATTCCCAAAGGCAGCAGAATGAGTACCGTTAACCCGGCGAGTTTCAGCGATAGCGATAGTGCGGACCAGTCCATGTTCTATTTTGCCGTTTCAGACGGCAGCACGAAGCCGTAGTGCGCGAGTATTTTCCGCGCGGCTGGCTGCTGCAGGTACGCATAAAAAAGCCGCGCAGTTTCACCCGCCCCTTTCACCAGCGCCATGCGTTGACGCAAAGGCGCATGCAAATCCTCTGGCAGCAACACATACCGGCCCTGCTGCGCGATTCCGGGCGCCAATGCGAGCGAGTAGGCAAAAATGCCGCCCTGCGTCGAACCGCTGGCAGCAAACTGCGCAGCCTGCGATACGTTCTCACCCAGGACCAATTTGCCCTGCAACGCATCCCACAATGCTGACTTGCGCAAAGCCTGTTCAGCCGCACGACCATAAGGAGCATGCTCGGGATTGGCGATGGCAAAACGGCGAATCGCAGTGCCATCGACGGCCTGTTTCAAACCGCTCATTCGCGCATCGACGGCAAGCGGAGAATTTGTCGGTGCAAACAGTACTATCCGGCCGGTGGCATACAAAATACCACGATCTTCGGTACGACCGCTGTCATGCAGTTTGAATATAAAATTTTCGTCGGCCGACAGGAATAACTGGAACGGCGCGCCTTGTTCGATCTGACGGAAATAATTTCCGGAGGAACCAAACGACAAACGCAGTTCGCGCTTGTTATCTGCACGGAATCGTGCAGCAATGTCCTCCAGTGCAAATTTTAAATCGGAGGCAGCGGCAATGGCGGGAGCCTCTCCTTGCGCACGCGCTCCACAGGACAATAAAAATACCAAAAAAAACAAGTATTTATAAAATATCATGCCTGCATCCCCATTGGCAGGCAAACACGCCGCCTCCCCTGCCCCAGTGCCACCTCGGTCACCAGCACTTCAACTCCATACAAGTGTTGCAGTTGTGCGGAGGTCATCACGGTATCCGGCGTACCGCAGGCCAGCAAATTACCGTTGCGCAACATCGCCACCCGGTCCGCACAAAGAAAAGCGTGATCCGGGTCGTGTGTCGACAGCAGCACACCGATACCGTCCGCTGCCAGCGCACGGATGCGTTCCAGCACGCGCACCTGGTTGCCGAAATCCAGATTGGCGGTCGGTTCATCCATTACCACCATGCGCGCCTCCTGCGCCAAAGCCCGGGCTATCAGCACCAGCTGTCGTTCACCTCCGGAGATCTGCGTGTAGATGGCCTCTGCCAGATACGCGATACCCATGCGGCGAATGGCATCGAGAGCGACATCATGGTCGCGCGCCGACGGCGCGGCAAACAGGCCCGTGTGAGCCGTCCGCCCCATCAGTACGACATCGCGCACGCTATACGGGAAAAATGCGCCATGGGCTTGCGGCACATAACTGACCAACCGCGCAATTTCGTCGCGCTCCAGCTGCTGCAACTCGCAGTCATTAAGCATCACTTTGCCGCACTGAATCGGCAACAGGCCCAGCAAGGTCTTGAAAAGGGTGGTTTTGCCGCTGCCATTGGGTCCCAGCAGACACAACACCTCGCCCGCATTGAGCGTAAAACTCACATCGCTGCCGATGCGGCGACCGGGATAACCGTAAGCCAGTTGCTGCGCTTCCAGCTTCATTGCCAACCCTTTCTCGCAGCCGCGAGCTGCCACAGGAACAGCGGTGTGCCAACAAAGGCCGTCAGCACACCCAGAGGTACTTCAATACTGGCAATGCTGCGCGCCAGAGTATCGACCGCCACCAGGAATCCCGCGCCGAGCAGCACTGACACTGGCAGCAGTCTGGAAAAATCCGGTCCGGTCATCAGCCGCGCAAAATGCGGAATCACCAACCCGATCCAGCCGATGACGCCAGATACGGCAACCGCCGCTGAAGTCATCAAGGTCGCCGCCACAATCACCACCAGCCGGATACGCCCTACCGACACGCCCAGAGCACGCGCCTCCTCGTCATCCAGCGACAATACATTGATGCGCCAGCGCAGCAGCCACAACGGCAGCAAACCGGCTAACAGCAGCGGCGCAGCTACCAACATATTGCGGGTATCGGTCGATGCCAGACTGCCGAGCAGCCAGTAGGTAATTGCCGGCAACTGGTTATAGGGATCAGCCAGATATTTCATCAAGGCCACGCAAGCCCCAAGTAGCGCCCCCAAGACCACACCGGCAAGGACCAGGAGCAGCAAAGGATCATGGCCACGCACTGCGCGCGCCACCAGATAAACCATAGCGACTGCCGCGAGACCACCGGCAAACGCCATCGACTGAATCGCTACCACCCCCAGCGACATGAAAATGCCGAGGATGGCACCGACGGCAGCGCCTGCGGATACGCCAAGGATGTCCGGTGAGACCAGCGGGTTACGAAACAGGTTCTGATAGGCCGCACCGGCCGCAGCAAGCGCCGCACCGACCAGCACCGCGGCAATCACGCGCGGACCGCGGATTTGCAGCACCACCGTTTCCAACGTGGCATCCAGGCCATGCGGGGCGCCACCGATCCACGACCAGAGTATGCGAAAAAGGTCTGACAACGGGACCGGATAACGGCCGATCGCAAATGCAACAACAACGATGACGCACAGGATCATCGTGGCAGCCGCAATAATCAGCGGATAGCGATTTGCAGGATTTTCAGTCACAAAAAATGCGGCTTCCCGGTTAAACGAGATCCAGAGGATACCGCACTACGCGATTGATCCGGGCCGGCATCAGCAGCACCCAGATCCATTGATGTCAGCGCTTGGCGTTCGGAAAAAACAGCTGATCCGGACCGATCTTGTAGGCGGCAATCGTCAACTGCCCTTCCGGCGAAATCATCCAATCCACGAAGGCCTGACCGAGTTCTTTCTTCACATGCGGATGTTTTGCCGGATTGACCAGCATCACACCGTATTGATTAAACAGCTTCTTGTCGCCCTCGACCTCGATCACCAGATCGCCGCGGTTCTTGAACGACAGCCAGGTGCCACGATCAGTGAAGGCGTAGGCATTCATCGCCGAAGCGGTATTCAGCGTCGGCCCCATGCCTGAGCCGGTTTCACGGTACCAGCTGCCTTTTCCCGTATTGGGATCAATGCCGGCGTCTTTCCACAAGCGCAGTTCCGCGGCGTGCGTACCGCTCCTGTCGCCACGCGAAGCAAAGGGCGCACCGCCCGCGGCAATCTTCTTGTAAGCATCGACAATGTCCTTGCTGCCGGCAATTCTGGCCGGATCGTTTTTTGGACCGACGAGAACAAAGTCGTTGTACATGACGTCAAAGCGCTGCACGCCAAAACCCTCGGCGAGTAATTTCTCTTCGGCCGGTTTGTCATGCACAAAAACCACATCGGCATCACCGCGGCGCGCCATGTCCAGTGCCTGCCCGGTGCCCAGCGCGACAACACGCACCTGGGTACCGGTTTTTTTCTCGAATACAGGCAGCAGGTGCTTGAACAGACCCGACTGCTCCGTCGATGTCGTCGAAGCCACCGTAATGAAATTCTTCTGTGCGGCCGCCGTTCCCTGCAGACCAAGCAGGGCAAAAGCGGCAATTGCTGCAGCAATGACATTCCTCCGGCTTAATGCCATGGCAGTTCCCCTTTGATGAAGGCTGCTGCTTCCGACGAAACGGGTTCCTTGAAAAAACGGTCAATGGGTGTGTGCTCCATCAACCGGCCGTTGCTGATGAAAAGGATCTCGTCGCCCAGGCGGCGGGCCTGACCAAGGTTATGGGTGGTCATGATGATTTTCGTGCCCGAGGCATGGATGGCCTGGATGATGCGTTCAATGTCCTGCGTCGAAGCCGGATCGAGATTGGCCGTCGGCTCGTCCAGGAACAGGACATCCGGTCCCAGCGCCCAGGCCCGCGCCAGCGCCAGTCGCTGCTGCTCGCCGCCGGAGAGCACCCGCGCAGGCCGGCCAGCCTGATGCTCCAATCCGACCACTTCCAGCACATCCATCGCGCGCAATGTGCTTTCACGCCGCGATTTACCTGCGAGCTGCAAGCCGTAAACAACGTTAGCCAATGCCGAACGCCGCAGCATGACCGGGCGCTGGAACACCATAGCCTGACGCCGGCGAACATCCCTGTTCCGTGCCCCTTGCCAGGCGATATGTCCGGCAGTCGGCTCCAGCAGACCGTGGCAAAGCCGCATCAGCACACTTTTTCCCGCACCGTTGGGGCCAAGAATGATCGTACGCGGCCCCGCTTCAATTTTGGCGGAAATGCAGTTGATGATCGTCGTAGCACCAACACTGAACGTCAACTGATCAAGTGCAAGCGGCAGCATCTCAGCCGTACCTCCGCTGCGCAACTTCACGGATCAGCGCCGCCAGTGCATTCAAGACAATGACCAGCATGATCAGCACGATACCCAATCCCAACGCCAGCGGCAGATCACCTTTGCTGGTTTCCAGTGCAATGGTAGTGGTCATCACCCGTGTCACACCATCGATGTTGCCGCCGACAATCATCACCGCCCCCACTTCGGCGGCAGCGCGGCCGAAACCGGCCAGCAGGATGGTCAGCAGGGAAAACCGCGTATCCCAGATCAGGGTCCATGCCGCGCGCAAACGCCTTGCACCCAGCGAACGCAGCTGTTCGGAATATTCACGCCACGCGTCCTCGATGGTTTGGCGCGACAGCGCTGCAATGATCGGCACGATCAGCACGGTCTGCGCAATGACCATGGCCTCCGGGGTAAACAGGATGCCGAGGCTGCCCAGCGGTCCCGCCCGCGACAGCAGCAGATAGATAAGCAGCCCCACAACCACCGGCGGCAAGCCCATCAGGGCATTGAGCAGCACGATCAGCAGTTGCCGGCCGGGAAAACGTTCGACGGCAATGGCAGCGCCCAGAGGCAATCCGATCAATGTCGCAGCCACTGCCGCGCTCAGGCTGACCTGCAAGCTGAGAAGGACGATGCGCGCCAGCCCGGGATCCAAACCGGTCACCAGCACCCATGCCGCCCCGAAAGCTTCACCCAAACCAGTCATGCAATTCTTAACCTAATAGAAAGATAGACGATGATCATAGATAATGGCCAAACCCTTAATATGTAATATCTTGCAAGTATGAAAATCACTGCTCAAATCCGCTGGACCCTGGATTCGGTCGAAATCGAGCCCCGGCTGGTCACTTTGCTGGAATCCATCGCCAGGAATGGCAATCTGCAGGACGCCGCCCAAAGCGCAGGCCTGTCCTATCGCCATGCCTGGGGGCTTCTGGAAGCGGCAGGCACCGAGTTGGGCGACCAGTTGGTCAACCGCCAGCAGGGACGCGGCACCCAACTGGCGCCCTTGGGCACCAAATTGTTGGAGGGCATGGTTGACGTCAATGGCTCCCTGGCCGCCGGGCTGCGGGAGGGCGAGGCTCGAATGGCCGCCCATATTGCCCAGGCACCGCCGTCAGTCAGTAATCCTGCCCGGGTCACCCTGTTTGCGAGTCACGATCTGGCGCTGACACAAATGCGCGAAATCATCTCCAAACGGAACGATCTGAAGCTGTCTTTGCAGTTTCATGGCAGCCTGGACTGCCTTTCAGCGATGCGCCGTAACCAATGCGAACTGGCCGGCTTTCATCTGCCATCCATCCCCGGAACCCGCACCCTCGCCGCCCAACTCATCCCATTCCTAAGCCTCAAAGGCTGGAAGGCCACCCGCCTGTTCGACCGCACTCAAGGTCTGATGGTCAAACCGGGCAATCCCAAAAAGCTGGTGCGTCTGGCCGACCTGTCCCAAAAAGGCGTCCGTTTCGTCAATCGCCAACCCGGTTCCGGTACCCGCCTGTGCCTGGATTTCCTGCTGGCACAACAGGGTGTATCACCGGCGAATGTCCATGGTTATGCCCATGAGGAATTCACCCATGCTGCAGTAGCAGCCACAGTCGCCAGTGGCATGGCCGATGTCGCCTTCGGTATCGAAGCCGCCGCCAAGGAACAGGGCCTCGATTTTGTGCCCGTGGTCAACGAACACTATTACCTGGCAGCCCGTGCATCGGTGCTGCCACGACCAGGAGTTCGAGCCCTGCTCGAATTCCTCGACAGTCGCGAATTCCGGCGGCTGGTCAACAACCTGCCGGGTTACCGTTCCGTCGGCAAACTCGACTGGGTCAATGCCATGGACATCATCCAATAGCGCACCCTGCCCCTGATAAAATCGGGATTCTTGGTAACCGCCGCACAAGGATCCCGCCATGAGCAACGCCACGCCGCCCCTGCACGAACTGTCCTGCGCCGACGACTACGATCCCAATTCAATCCCAGTGCCGAAAGCGCGGGAAGTCATCGCCCGGTTTCTTTCCCCCATCAACACCATTGAACGGGTTTCCGTGCGCGCCGCGCTCGGACGCGTACTGGCCGAGGATGTCATCTCGCCTGTGGATGTGCCTTCGCATGACAACTCGGCGATGGACGGCTATGCGCTGCGTATCGCCGATCTCAAGGCAGACGCCAAAGTCACGCTGAAAGTTACCGGCAGTTCCTTTGCCGGCGTGCCGTTCAAGGGCAAAGTCGGCGCCGGGGAAACCGTGCGCATCATGACCGGTGGCGTAGTGCCTGAGGGCGCCGATACCATCGTCATGCAGGAACACACCGAAGCCAGGGACGGCGCAGTCACCATCGGAGGGGGGCATAAAAAAGGCCAGAACCTGC
>Ga0222713_10000662_pt1 | contig 38807 bp, 46 predicted proteins | sample C33_649DmetaG_FD_165061 | JGI IMG/M metagenome (GOLD analysis project Ga0222713, IMG submission 165061) | Estuarine water microbial communities from San Francisco Bay, California, United States - C33_649D | ecosystem: Environmental > Aquatic > Marine > Unclassified | place: USA: California... | reverse complement strand
CGCGCGAAGATTTTCAATTCAGTCGGGGTGCGTTGAAAGCGGTGGCCGTCGAAGCGCAAAATACCCTCCATCGATCCGTGGATGTCGCCAACCAAACCGACACCCCTCGCTCGTTTGAAGCCGTCGCAGTGATGATCAGGGCCACGCTGGACTCTCACAAAGAGTTACACGACCTCCACGAAAAGGCGGCGAAGGCGCGAGCGATGAAGACGGCGACCCCAGCATCCACGGTCAATGTGGACAAAGGCATTGTATTTCAGGGAGATGCCGCTGCGTTGCTGAAATTGATAGATCCCTCCAGAAAATAATTCCCAACAAACAACATTCTCCGATTCCGTGTGCGTAGGGTATTCAACCACGATACTTTTCCGCGTCTTCAATAAGGGCCGCGTGGCGGCGGGTATAAATAGATAGTAGAATATTATGTCAAATGATGACCGACTTCCCTCTACTGGGTCAACCCATCAATATACCGTTGAAGAACTTCGTGAGTTTGTACGCTGCTCAAAAGACCCGATATATTTTATTAAAAATTACGTCAAAATTATTTCGCTTGATACGGGACTCACGAATTTTGAGTTGTATCCCTTTCAAGAAAAAATGATACAAAGTTATCACGATAATCGGTTTAGCATTACGATGGCGAGCCGTCAAGTGGGAAAGTCCACCACCGTAGTCGCATTCTTCTTGTGGTACATCCTCTTCAACACGAATGTGCGTTGCTGTATCTCAGCCAATAAACAGAAAACGGCGACAGACTTGCTCGGCAGACTCAAACTTGCCTATGAAAACCTTCCGCGATTTTTGAAACCCTCGGTTGTCACATGGGCAAAAATGGAAGTGGTCTTGGAAAATGGGTCATCCGTTTTTGCTGCGGCCACCTCGTCCAGTGCGGTGCGTGGTGGTAGTTATAACGTGCTGCTATGCGATGAATTCGCATTTGTCCCTGAAAACATTGCCAATGAATTTTATGCGAGTACGTATCCAACTATTACGAGTGGTAAGACAACAAAAATTATTATGGTCAGCACGCCTTGTGGTATGAATCTCTTTCACAAGTTCTGGGTCGAAGCTCAATCGGGCGATAATGATTTTGTGCCTACAATAGCGCATTGGAGCGATGTGCCGGGTCGGGATGAACAATGGAAGCAGGAAACCATTCGCAATATTGGCGGGCCAGAGAAATTCGCACAGGAAATGGATCTCTCGTTCCTCTCGACTTCGTATACCCTCATTCGTTCACAGGTGCTTCAGACCCTCACGCATACGCAACCCATCGCGACCACCGATACTGGCTATTGTGAGTTTCTACCCCCCGACCCCGAACGCGCCTATGTGATGACGGTGGATACCGCGTCGGGGCAGGGATTAGACTATTCGACCTTTGTCATTACCGATGTGAGCGAGATGCCGTATCGCATCGCCGCGACCTATGCAAACAACCGCATCACCACGATGGAGTTTCCGCAGGTCATTATGGAATACGCGAACCGCTATCATAAGCCGTGGTTGATGGTGGAAGTCATGGACATCGGGCGCGACGTGGCCTTTATTCTCTCGCGGGACCATGAGTATGACCGACTTATGACCGCCGTCACCGAAAAGCGATTGGGTCAGCGGCTCACGTTCAATGCGAAGATGAATCGACATCTGGGGCTGCGCATGACCGCTGGCGTCAAGCGGTCGGGATGTGCGGTGCTCAAGACATTGGTGGAGAACCAACATGTGCTGTTGAATGATTATCGCATTATTCAGCAACTGTCGGTGTTTGTCCAGAAGGGGGCGGTGTATATGGCCGAAGTCGGTCACCACGACGACTTGGTGATGCCGTTGGTCATGCTCGGATGGGCGTCGCTCCAACCCAACTTTGCCGAAATTACCAGCACACGGGCATTAGACACGTATACGCAAGTGATGACCAACAGCCGCGATAATCCGATTCCGGTGGTGGTGGACGATGAGGTGCCCAGTCCTATAGGGATATTGGGAAATATGAACGACGACGACGACCCCTATTGGATATTACGGTGAACACAGAGGGTTTACTAAATATCTCCTGAGATTATTGGGCACACCCATGTGCAACCTATTTACGACTAACGAGGAGTAACCTATGGCAACGCAAGTCAGTCCAGGCGTAGTAATTAACGAGATCGACCGGTCAGATTCCCTTGCTCAAGTGGCACTGACACAGGGTGCGATTGCGGGTCCGTTCGTGTGGGGGCCAATTGAAGATGTCGCGACGGTTTCGTCTGAAGCCGCGTTGGTATCTCAGTTTGGTAAGCCCAACAACGATACCGCCTCTACTTTTTTCACGGGCGCAAACTTCCTGTCCTATAGCAATACCCTGCGCGTGGTGCGTGTCGCGAATACGTCGGCGCTGAACGCCACGGACAATGGCACGGGATTGCTCGTCAAGAGCGAGTCGCACTATGTTAGCACCATCGAAGGGGTGTCGGACAGCCGGACATGGGCCGCCAAGTATGCGGGTGTGTTAGGTAACTCACTTCGCGTCGAAGTGTGTGCGAGTGCCGAAGCCTTCCGCGTGGCGCCAGCCGTGGGGACAATCAACGTCAGTGCGACCGGCACCGCCGTGACGTTCAGCGCGGGCGTGAACAGCGTCAGCGTGGGCGACACGATTATCGTCGGTTCCCAGAAGCGCACAGTGACGGCCAAGACCAGCAACACCTCGGTCACCATCAACGTGGCATTCAGCGGCACCGTTAGTGGTGCGGCCTTTACTCGTGAGTGGAAGTATGCGAAGTTCTTCACCGCAGCCCCCGGCACCTCAACCTATGTGTCTACGCGCGGCGGTTCATTGGACGAACTCCACGTTGTGGTGGTGGACGAGGATGGGGCCATTACTGGTACGCCAGGAGCGTTACTGGAGAAGCACGAAGGACTGAGCAAGGCATCGGATGGTCGTGACGAGAGCGGTGCGTTGAATTACTACTCAGCAGTTATGAACGCCCGCTCGGCGTGGGTGTGGTTCTTAGATCATCCAACGGAGGGCGCCGATTGGGGCACCACGGCGACTGGCACAACGTTTGATACGTTGGTCGCACCGTTGGCCACCTCACTCTCGGGGGGTGCCGCCGGCGAGACCGTGACGGACGCCCAACTCCAGACTGGGTTGGATATCTTCAAGTCCGAAAGCGTGGAACTCTCATTCGTGCTTGGTGCGGACGCCAGTGCGGCGGTCGCGTCCTACATCATCAATGAGATTGTGGAACCGCGTAAGTATGCGATGGCGTTCTTGTCGCCGTCACGCGCGAGCGTGGTCGATAACGTCGGGTCGGAAGCCGAGGATATCGTGACGTTCCGTGAGTCGCTGCCGTCAAGCAGTTACGCGGTGTTGGATAGCGGCTGGAAGTACATGTACGACAAGTATAACCAAGTCTACCGCTATGTGCCGCTGAACGGTGATATTGCGGGTCTCGCCGCGCGCACCGATCAGGTGGCGGAGTCGTGGTTCTCCCCCGCAGGGTTCAACCGTGGTCAGTTGAAGATCGGAAACACGGTGAAGCTCGCGTACAACCCGAGTCAAGCGGATCGCGATACGCTGTATCTCAAAGGCATCAACCCCGTCGTGGCATTCCCCGGCGAAGGGACCGTGCTCTATGGTGACAAGACGTTACAAGCGAAGCCGAGTGCGTTTGACCGCATCAACGTCCGTCGGTTGTTTATTGCTTTAGAGAAGACCATCGACCGTTCGGCCAAGTATCAACTGTTTGAACAGAACGACGCGTTCACCCGCAACCAGTTTGTGAACATTGTCGAGCCGTTCCTGCGGTCGGTGAAGGGTCGCCGAGGCATCACCGACTTCTACATTGTCTGTGACGAAACGAACAACCCACAAGACGCGATAGATCGTAACGAGTTCCGTGCGGACATCTACGTCAAGCCGGTACGGAGCATCAACTTCATTCAGTTGAACTTTGTCGCGGTGCGGTCGGATGTGGCGTTCAATGAAGTTATTACGAATCTTGGCTAACGTCATCTAAATAAGGAGCAGGAGACACGATATGGCATTTCCAAGTATTACAGATTTTAAAGCTCAATTGCTCGATGGTGGGGCGCGCCCATCACTGTTTGAGATGGCGTTAACTTTTCCTGTGGGACTGGGGGGTAGTAATGAGGCACGCGATAAAATGCGATTTCACTGCCGCATTTCAGAAATTCCTGGCACACAGCACAACCCGATCACGATCAAGTTTGCGGGTCGTGAAATCAAGTACGCAGGACAGCGCGTATTCAATAACCTCACACTGACCATTCTCAACGACGAAGGCTTTACCGTTCGTCGAGCGTTAGAGCGATGGTTTGAGGCAATGAATACCAGCGAAAGCAACGTTAGCCTTCTTTCAGGCGCAAACCAAGAAGGTGTGGTCGGCACGTATGCGGGTCAGGGCACGGTAACACAGTACAATAAGCAAGGAGCACCGATTCGCGCTTATATGTTCGTTGATTTGTTCCCCGTGACGCTGGCACCCATCGCGTTGGATTGGTCAAACGATGGTGCGATCGAAGACTATACCTGCGAGTTTGCGTATCAGTACTGGGAAGCCGCACCCGTTAGTCAAGCGGGTGCCATTGCCCGCGCAGTAGTAAATGCTGTGACCGTGTAGTGTTGTATTTTATAGGAAGGAGGACAAACGTCTTCCTTCCTATTTTGCCAATATAGTATGGGAGTTATGACTCCGTGTGCGCCACATAATTTGAGGAACCTATGGCAGAGTCAACACGATTCAGCATCAACAGCTTCAAAGACCGAATCGCCAGTGAAGGTGGTTTGTCTCGTGGTGTCTGGTTTAATTGCCAAATAACTCACCCCAATCCCAATTTTTCATTTACCGACGATACGCATTCGTTATTGTGTAAAGCGGCGAATCTTCCGAGTGCGACCCTCGACCCCATCGAACTGAAGTACTTCACGCGTTCAGTGAAAGTGCCAGGGTCGCGTCAATTTGCACCAGTCACATTGACCTTTTATAACACACAGTCATATTCCGTTCGAAATATTTTTTTGACGTGGTTGTCGGTGTTTAATACTCCCGTAACTAATGTACGCAATGCCATTGAAAACGACAAGAACGGACAGGACGTTCAAGCATTTGGAAACACTGATAATTATGCAACAATCACGTTATATCCTCGGGATGAAACACACAAAGAACTTGGTGAGTACCAATTTTTTTATGCGTTTCCCTCGTCTGTAAGTGGGTTGCAATACTCCTATGAAAATGACGGACAGATGCAAACGTATGACGTTGAATTTCAATATTTACACGCTACGTTTTTCCCCAAATTTGCATCCTAAATAATAGTATGGCGATTAAACTCTTTGGTTACACGATTCTCTCACAGAATGAAATCCTGAATCGCGCGTCGGCGCCGTCATTGGTCCCACCCAAGAACGAAGATGGGGCCGCCACGGTGCACGAGAGCGGTCTGGGTGTCTTCGGTGGCTATGCCGTTGACTTCGATACCTATTCCGCCTACACCAACGAAATCGACCTCATCAACCAATACCGCGATTTGTCGCTTCAGCCCGAAGTGGATGAAGCGATTAGCGATATTGTCAATGAGATGATTATTCGCGATGACGGCGACAGCCCCGTCTCGATGAATGTGGATGAACTGCCCACTGTGTATGATGACGCATTCCGTCAGCAGCTTCAGCAAGAGTTCAACTTTGTGCTGGACATGCTGCATTTCAAGGAACGCTGCCATAATATTGCGCGTCAGTTCTACGTCGATGGTCGTCTCTACTATGACCTCGTGATCGACGAAAAGAAACCCGAGAACGGCATCATTGAAGTTCGCAACATCGACCCTCGCACCATTCGAGCGGTGCGTGAGATGCGCGATATGATGCATCTGGAAACCGGCGCCCGATTGCAAGAAGTCGTGGACGAATACTTCATGTATAATCCCTCGGGGTTTCGCAGTTTAGCCAACGTCGCCACCGGCCCCGGCGTGCGTGTGACGAAAGACCGCATCGCCTATATCAACTCCGGCATCTACACCCCCGGCAACGTGGTCGTGTTGTCCTATCTGCACAAAGCCATCAAGCCGTATAACCAACTTCGCATGGTCGAAGATGCGACGGTCATTTATCGCATCACTCGGGCCCCCGAACGCCGCGTCTTCTACATCGATGTGGCCGACCTTCCGACAGCCCGCGCCGAGCAGTATGTGAATGCCGTCGCGACCCGCTATCGTAACCGTGTGGTGTATGATAGTCACACCGGCGAAGTCCGCGACGACCGTAAGATTCAGTCGATGCTGGAAGACTTCTTCCTTCCGCGCCGCAGCAATGGTCGCGGCACCGAAGTGCAGCAGCTACAGGGTGGTCAGAACCTCGGAGAGATGGCGGACGTAGACTACTTCCGCAAGAAGCTCTACAAGTCGCTGGGCATTCCCGCGTCACGGTTGGAGTCCAGTGGATCACAGTTTCAGTTGGGCCGCACCACCGAAATCACCCGTGACGAAATTCGCTTCTCGCGATTTTTACAGCGTCAGCGGGATCGTCTGGCGGGGCTGTTTGACCGCATTCTCGAACGACATCTCACGCTCAAGGGCATTATTCGGTCACAAGAACAATGGCGTCAATTGCGGCATTATGTGCGCTATGAGTTCAATACGGACTCGTATTTTACCGAACTCAAGAAAATGGAAGTGCTCAAGGAACGCCTGAACGTCGTGCAGCAACTCGACCCCTATGTCGGCAAGTATTTCTCCGAACAATATGTCCGCGACCATGTGTTGCGGCTGACGGGTGAAGAGCAAGACCGCATCGAGGAAGAGAACAAGCAGAATCCTCCTACCCCACCACCAGGCGCGCTCGGCGCGCCAGGCGCAGAGCTGGGGCCGGAAGAACCGACCACGGATTCGACCACACCGGCATCTGAACCCCTCGGAAAAGAACCCGAGCCCGATGCGGAGGAGTTCTTTTTTGGGGACACGCTGGACGCAGAGTCGTAGTATAAAGTTTTCTAAATAAGAGAAAGAGGCACACAAATGGCATCAACATTGAATTTACTACGAGCGGTTCGTGCAAAGGATTTCGTCGAAGCGAAAGCACAATTTTCGGCATTAATTCAAGATAAGATGCGTCTGGTGCTGGCGCGTGAATATCAGGAAACCGCGAAGTCTATCGCACAGAGCGAGAAGTAGGATATATGGCGTATACACAAGTTCAAGTTATTGCGGATACCGATCGTCGCCATGTGGTGAAGCGCGTCAACCTCGCGAACACCGAAACGGACGCCTTGGTGGTCAACGCCGCTGCACTTTCCTATGCGGTGGTTGCGGTGACGACCGATGCGTCGGCCAATAACTTCAAAGTCGGCGAAACCGTCAACTCCAGTAGCGGAGGCACCGCCACGGTGCAGGATGTGCTGAGTCCGACCAGAATCAATTTGATTAATGTATCGGGAACGTTTGCGAACGACGATACAATCACCGGAACGGAAACCTTGCGCACCCGCACACAGGACGGGGCCGTGGCACCCGAGACGTACTCGTTGCAGGTATCTCGTATCATTTACAATGTCAGTCAAAACGGAAAAGAAAAAGTTGAGTTGATGTGGGAAGGGACTGGCGGCGGAGCCAACAACCGCACCATTGCCGTATTGGCGGGGACGGGTGTATGGGAACTGGATTCGCACGGATCGCGCGTCCTCAATAATGCCAACACGCCCACGGGAAATATTACCCTGTCCACGCTGGATGTTGACTCAAACTCATCATATACCATTATTCTTGACGTATCAAAGGTGGGTGGGTATGCCCATCCGTATCTGCAACGTAACGTGTTAGGACGGTACTAATATGGCCCTCAAACTTATTACCGAAACAGTAAACAACGTTCGTGCCTTGGTTGAAGAGGCCGAGGGTGCAACGAAGCCTTCCTATTTCATCGAAGGCATCTTCATGCAGGGAAACAAAAAGAATCAAAACGGTCGCGTCTATCCCACCGATACGTTGGTGCGAGAGATGCAACGCTATCAGAAAGAATATATCGATCGAAAGCGGGCATTTGGAGAGCTGGGTCATCCCGATAGCCCGACTGTGAATCTCGATCGGGTGTCGCATATGATTACGGAATTGCAGCAATCTGGTGATGACTTTGTGGGCAAAGCGAAAGTCATGGTACATACGCCGATGGGCAATATCGTGAAGGCCCTTATTGATGAGGGCGCCGAGTTAGGCGTATCTTCCCGTGGATTGGGGTCGTTGCGTGATGCCGATGGTATCATGGAAGTCCAAGACGATTTCTACTTTTCAACGGTGGATATTGTGGCCGATCCCTCCGCGCCCGACGCGTTCGTGCGCGGAATTATGGAAGGCAAAGCTTGGGTCTGGGAAAGTGGCGCGCTGAAGGAATGCGCACTGGAACAGATGGCTCAAAAGATTGAGCAGGTTCACATTCCGACCGTCTCTGCGGAGGAGCGGTCGGCAGCGTTGAAAGAGTCGTTCCAACAGTTCCTTACGGCCATGCGTCGTGGGGTCAAGTCAAACATACGGTAAAGCTAAATATCCATTAGCGTTATTTACCTTTTTAGCGAGGATTATATGGCAACATCAGAAAAGCTGTTATCGGTAGCGGGTGGCGAGAAGCCGAGCAAGATTGAAGCGAACAAGGAAGATAGCTCTGTGCAGGAAGTCGGTGGTCCGGAAACCACATGGTCCACAGCACAGTATGCGAATTACAAGTTCGATGCGGCCGTCGGCGTGTCTCCCGATTCTTCTATTCCGACCGAAGTGGATGCTGAAAAGGCAGACAAGCTCGAAGAAGCCGAAATGTGCCCCGCGTGCGGAAAAGAACCCTGCGAGTGCGCCTCACTCAAGGAAGTCGAGGACACTGAGAAGAAAGCCGACGAGTCGGGTGAACTGCCGGCGGTAACCGAAACCGACGACGAAGAGGCTCCTATTGCTCCGATGGCCGAGACGGATGTCGAAATCACTGACACGGCGGTTGCGGACGAATCCGAGGACGATACGATGGAACTCGATTTGGCCGACCTGATTGACGACGAACAGGATGTCGTGGAACTCCCCTCGATGGATGATGCCGAAATGTCCGAAACGGACATGGTGCCGTCTGAAGAGGGTGACGACGACGAAGAAGAAGAGATGTTCACTCCCGCTGAAGAAGGAAAAGTTTGGGAAGAGGATGATGTCGAGCCGGTGAAGGTAGACATGGAAGAAGAAGGCGAAGAAGAGAAGAAGGACGAACTCGCCGAAGAAGAGGGTGAGGAAGAGAAGAAGGACGAACTCGCCGAAGAAGACGGCGAAGAAGAGAAGAAAGACGACCTCACTGAAGAAGACGGCGAAGAAGAGAAGAAGGACGAACTCGCCGAAGAAGAGGGCGAAGACGGCGAAGAAGAGAAGAAGGACGAGAAGCCCATGGTCGAAGGCAAGCTCCGTCTCTCATTCAAGACGGCTGAAGTCGCCAAGCTCTTTGAGAACAACAGCGTGTTGACGGAAGACGACAAGCGTCAGTCGCGTGTGCTGTTCGAGAGTGCCATCAAGTCGGTCGCCAAGCAACTCGGTCAGCAACTGCAAGAAGCGTATCAAGCACGGTTTGACGCCGCGAAGAAGCAGCACGAAGAGAAGGTCGCTGCACAGCTTGATTCGTATCTGTCGTATGTGGTCGAGCAGTGGGCGAAGGACAACAAGGTGGGCCTCCAGAACCAGTTACGTAATCGCCTCACCGAGAGCTTCCTCGCGGGCTTCAAGAAGCTGTGTGTGGAACACTACGTGGAAGTGCCTGAGTCAAAGGTGAACGTGGTGGAAGCACTGGCGAAGAATGTCAAGACCTTGAAGACGAAGTTGAAGAATGCCGAAGCACAAAACGTGAAGCTGCATGAAGAGTCAAAGAATGCAGTGACGCGCGAGCGCCTCGCATTGAAGAAGGAACACAAGGCGCGATTGATTGCAGAAGCCGCAGCCGCGGTGACCGCATCAGATCGTGGCGAATTCGTTCAGCGTGCGCAGACCGTCAAGTTTGCGACGACGAAGGAATTCAAGAAGGACTTGATTGCTTTGAGGGAGCAGTACTTTGGGGCCAAGAAGTCGGTTGAGCGATCGACGACCGAGCCCGTTGCTGCCCCGATCTTTGAGTCAAAGCAAGCGCAAACGAGTGTAGACACCTACATGAAGGTTGCAGATCGACTCACACGGCAGTCATAAACGCTCATAACCATTAACCAAACACTTACTAGGAGAAATAGAAATGTCAATTCTGAAGGCTAATCTCGAAAAGAAGTGGGCACCCCTGCTCGATCATCAGGGCATGCCCGCAATCAAGGACCAGTACCGTCGTGCAGTGACGGCCGTGGTGCTTGAGAACCAAGAGCGCGAAGCTCGCAAGGCCGCGGGTATCACGGGCGACCTCCTCACGGAGTCGGTTCCCACGATGTCCGCCGGCACGGGCGGTTTCGGCGCCGGTGCAACGGCAACGGGTCCGGTGGCGGGTTTCGATCCGATTCTCATCGCGCTCGTGCGTCGTTCGATGCCGAACCTGATTGCGTATGATATCTGCGGTGTCCAGCCGATGTCTGGTCCCACGGGTCTCATCTTCGCAATGCGTTCACGTTACGGCACACAGTCCGGTGACGAGGCGTTCTACGGTGAATCGAACACCGCGTGGTCCGCAGCGGGTCAGGGTGGTACGCACAGTGCCAACGCGAACCCGTTTGGTTCACTCACCACGTCCACGGGCGCGAACACCGCGTTCGGTGAGTCGCTTGGTGTGGCGAACAGCACGGGTGGTCTCCAGGCAACCAACGCAATTCCGCAGATGGCATTCAGCATTGAGAAGGTCACCGCAACCGCAGTGACACGCGCCCTCAAGGCTGAGTACTCAGTGGAAATCGCGCAAGACCTGAAGGCGATCCACAACCTCGACGCAGAGACCGAACTCGCGAACATTCTCTCGGCTGAAATCCTCGCGGAAATCAACCGTGAAGTGATTCGTAGCATCGGCATCTCGGCGGCGAACGGTGCGTCACAGACGGCGACACAGGGCACCTTCGACCTCGACGTGGACAGCAACGGTCGCTGGTCAGTCGAGAAGTTCAAGGGTCTGTTCTTCCAGATCGAGCGTGAAGCGAACGCCATTGCCAAGACAACCCGTCGCGGCCGTGGTAACATCATCATCACCTCGTCGGATGTCGCGTCGGCTCTCGTGGCTGCGGGCGTGCTGGACTACACTCCGGCAATGCAGGCAGACCTCGCGGTGGACGACACCAGCAACACGTTCGCTGGTACCCTGATGGGTCGCTACAAGGTGTATGTGGATCCGTATGCTCCGACTGGTGCAACGTCCGAATACTTCGTGGTCGGCTACAAGGGCACCTCGCCCTACGATGCGGGTCTGTTCTACTGCCCGTACGTGCCGCTTCAGATGTATCGTGCGGTTGACCCCAATAGTTTTGTCCCGAAAATCGGATTTAAGACCCGCTACGCGCTGGTTGCGAACCCGTTCTCGGGTGGGGCGGCGCAGTCGGATGGTACCATCACGGCGGACTCGAACGTATACTACCGGAAAGTTAAGGTAAACAATTTATTTTAGCATTTGACCTAATAGCGATATTAGGTTCTGCTAGAGTAAAGGATGGGAGAGGGGCAGGAGCAATCCTGCCCCTTTCTTTTTACTAAATATAAAAGAGGTTTCGCATATGTCTACTCATCATTGGCACCACATTATCCCGAAGCACGCCGGCGGCACAGACGACTCAAGTAATTTGGTTCGATTGACTGTCGCAGAGCACGCCGAAGCACATCGTCTTCTCTGGGAGCAGCACGGGAGACCCGAGGATAAACTCGCATGGCTCTTGCTCGCAGGAAAGACTGACGAAGCCGAGTCCGCACGGATAGAATTGGCGAGACATGTGCAGAAACGGCGATGGAAAAAGCCGGGTGCGCGACAAGCACAGTCTGAGCGTATGAAAGGAAACGCGTTTGCTGTAGGTCATGAATGGACTCCCACCGAAGAAACCAAGCAACGAATATCTGTCGCACAAAAGGAACGGTACGAACAACATCCGCATCTGCGTATTCGAGCCGCCCATACCGAAGAAACCAAACGGAAGATCAGTGAAAGCAAACGAAACAATCCGTATCGTCATTCCACGGAAGTAATACAACAAATTGCGGATAAGCGTCGAGGCAAACCTCAAACCGACCATCAGAAGCAACGCGCACGAGAGGCCAACGCCGCGCAGTGGGAGGTTATCACTCCGACCGGTGAAACCCTCATCATCACGAACCTTCGTCAATACTGCTTAGAGCACCATCTCAGCCAAGGAAATCTGGTCACCCACGGCCACACCAAAGGCTATCGTGCGACCAAACGCCCTACCTAAATATACCTATGAGCAATCTCTCACTTCCCGCCGACACATTCAATATTTTTCCGCTTGACCCGACCAATCATGTCATGCAGTTTTCACGACTGCCCATGACAACATTTGTGGTGCAGGAAGTAAGTCTGCCCGGTGTGACTGCACGGCCCTCAACCGTCAATGGGCCCGGCATGATGATACATCACCTCGCAGACAAACTCGTGTATGAACCGCTGACGGTCACGTTTATGATGGACGAAGAACTGCGCGCCTGGCGCGAACTCTATGCGTGGTTACTGGGAGCGACGGGTGGATATGACCGCAGCGTTATTGTGGCCGAATTTATCGACGAACAGATCAATTATGTCTGGCCAGAAAAAGCCCAATATCGTCAGGATATGGCCGCTCGCACGACTGCCGCGCTCACGATTATCAACCCCGCCAAAATTCCGATGTTGCGGGTCGTGTTCAACAATCTCTATATTACAGGGCTGAGTGCGTTGTCGTTCTCGACCAAAGAAACCGATACGATTTCGAGCACGATGAGTTGCACCGCCACGTTTGAGTATGATTGGTATTCGGTCGTGGAATATCGGCGCGCGTAACACACGATCAATGCCGGCATTTGTATGCGGCAATACTTGTCAATTCATAAGTAATAGGATATACTCGCACATATGAAAAAGTTGTGTATTGTCGCCATCCTATTCGTCGTATCAGCAACCCTCACGGGGTGTGCGTCTGTGGGTGCAACCATGCGAGGCGCCCTCCACGGGGCCGGCACTGGTGCCATTATTGGGGCGGCCGTAGGAGCGGTGACTGCCACCGATGCCGAAATATATGCCCCAGTGATGTTCCCGTATAGTTACATTGACTATGGGGAGTACGCGAACTCCAGATACGCCGTACGATACCCGTCATGCCGGTTTATACCCCCAACACCCGTGTACTATCCCGATGGCACAATACTGTGGATGACGCCTCCCACCGACCCACGATGCTATATGAGAACACCACGGTAAACATGCTATCCAATGGTCATACTGTGATATACTAATGCGCTATGACTCTGGATGCACTGCATACCACATGGGCCGCGGATGCCCAACTCGACTTTTCGCGACCTGATGCCGAACTGCGCAACATTCCACTGCTCCATTCCAAGTATTGGCAAATATATACGACGGAACGGCAGCGTTATGTGGTCGTCAAACAAGAGCACGACGCCTTGAAACGCGCAAAAACGGATTGGTATACGGGTCGAATGAGCGATGACGAACTCAAGGAACGGGGCTGGGCCCCGCAGGGGCTGCGGATCGTGCGGCAAGAAGCGGATTCATATCTATCGGCCGACCCCGACCTCTCCCTCCTATCGGGAAAACTCGAAACGCAAAAAATGAAGCTTGACTTGATCGAGGACATTATCAAGCAAATCAATAACAGAAATTTTATTCTTCGCAATTATATCGAATACCTTCGATTCTCACAGGGAGCCTAGCATGAGCCTCGATGTGAAACCGCTTGGTATGCCGCGTAAAACGACCAGAATTCTGGTCTATCCAAATATTACGTTTGCGAAAGATATCACCAAAGATTCGTTCGTGCAGTATTTGTATACGGTCATTCGTCATCTCAATACCTTACGCGATGACCTGTTCTTCACCATCTGGATGCCAGAACCTGTCGCCTCTCTGGATTTTCCAAATACCAAACAAGTGCTCTGGCCGCTCCCTACACACGCACCCGCGATGCGCGTTCACTTTGATGTCGAAGCGGCGAAGAAACGGCTCTCACATCACGAAGATATCGATCTGGTCTGGTCGCATCTCCCCGAAGCCACCCACGCCCTCTATGCGACCATGATGAACCTTACGCATCATCGCCCCAAGTTCTTTGGGTATGCGCATTGGTTCGATGTGGCGCAGACCGCGACATGGGATGGTGCGAGTTTTCGGGAGAACATCAGCGGCATTCTCCACATGGATCGCTGTTATCTCAATACCGACGCACAAAAACGATTGGTCATAGCCGAAGCTGCGAACACCTTCAGTGCTGCGGTGTGTGCGCGGCTCGACCAGACGCTCGTCGCTCAAGCCCTCGGTGTACCGTCTGAGTTGATTGTGGACGCCCCCATCCACGAGACCGCAAAGGTCATCGTCTATAACCACCGTCCAGACCCCTACAAGGACTTCCCCGCGTTTCTCAAAGCGATGCGAGACCTGCGCACACAGCGTCAGGATTTTACCGTGTGGATTCCGCTGCTCGATACGGCACCAGAGCCGTGGATTGTGACGGACAAGGCGGATAAAGCAACGTATTATCAACGGTTGCGAGAATGTCGCGTGGCCGTCGCACCCAAGCAAACCTATGCGGGGTGGTCGCTCTCGGCTACTGATGCCATGATGAACGGGTGTCCGGTGATTTTTTATGATGCCGACTACTACAAGGAGTTGCATCCGACGGCGGACACATTCACGCACTGGAGTGATGCAAACGTCCTGCTTCATCGCTACTTGGATGATGAGACCTACCGTAACACGCGGGCGACAGAAGCGATTACTCAGGCGAGAAATCTTTCGACCGAGCAGCGCGTCGCAGAAATGAGTACGTATATTACGAATCTGATCACGACACTGCCGAGCCGGGATTCGGCGACCGTGCATCAGTTGGTGCACCTCATTCGTGCGAACGGTGCGATGACCAAGTCGGAGATAATGAAAACGTTGTCATGGGGTCGCGGCATTTCGTGGACGCCATACCGGCGTGCCTTGTTGCAGCATCCGAATATTTTCGATACGGTGGGGGCAGACAGCATCTATCAGTGGGTAGACTGAAAATGCTAAATAATAGTAGAGCGGGCAAGCATGAGGCTGAAACTCACACTTGCCCTAAACGCTAACAACCTTCGTGGAGGCCGTTATGTCTGCTATTATTTATCTCCTCACCAATACCGTCAACGGAAAACAATATGTGGGACAGACCAGTTATGGGCTGGAAAAGCGGTGGCGCGAGCATTGCCAGGATGCTCGACGTGGGTTCCCGCGATACCTGTATAACGCCATCCGTAAATACGGCCCTGATGCGTTTACTTACGAGATATTGGAGCACACGACCATCGAGGATGTGAATGCTCGTGAAACCTATTGGATATCGGAACTGAAGACATTGGAGCACGGCTACAATATGACGGAGGGCGGGGGAGGCGTGAGAGGATGGGTGCCGAGTGAAGATACACGCGCGAAGATGAGCGCGGCCAAGACTGGCAAGACCTTCTCGGCCGAGACCCGAGCGAAGTTGCGTGCGGCCTTGACTGGCAAGACCCACTCCGCAGAGACACGAGCGAAGATGAGTGCGGCTCGGTCGGGAGAGAACAATCCGAACTATGGCAAGACCCACTCAGCCGAAACCCGAGCGAAACTGAGCGCGGCGAATATTGGCAAGAAACTCTCAGCCAAAACCCGAGCGAAGATGCGTGCGGCCCTGTCGGGAGAGAACAATCCGTTCTATGGCAAGACCCACTCAGCCGAAACCCGAGCGAAGTTGCGTGCGGCCCTGTCGGGAGAGAACCATCCGAACTATGGCAAGACCCACTCAGCCGAAACCCGAGCGAAGATGCGTGCGGCCCAGACTGGCAAGACCTTCTCAGCCGAGACCCGAGCGAAGTTGCGTGCGGCCAAGTCGGGAGAGAACAATCCGTTCTATGGCAAGAAACTCTCCCCCGAATCCATCGCCAAACGCACCGCCACTCGCAAACTCCGTGCTCGTATGAAACGCATTGTTGCCCCCGAGGCCAGCATCTATGTCTGCTGACATTACTATCGCCCCGCTGAATCATTCGAGAACCTACGTCTTTGCGGATGAAGGTATCACAAAGGAAATCGGCGAACATTTCTCATTCGAAGTGCCCAGTGCCAAGTTCATGATCGCGTACAAACGTCGGCACTGGGATGGTCGCGTACGGTTATTTCATAAACCCACGTCCACGCTCCCCACCGGCCTCATTCCGCGATTGCTCCGCTTTGCGGGGAAGCAGGGCTATAGCGTCCATAACAAGCTCGCCGACTACCGCACCGACTGGTCATCGTTTGATACGGACGCCCTCCTCGCCAAATATCCAGTCGCCCACGACATTCGGGACTACCAGAAAGCGGCGATTACGTGGGCGCTGCATCATCAACGCGGAGTGCTGCTGTCACCCACCGCCAGCGGAAAATCCCTCATTCTCTACTATCTCATCCGTCAACGGATGTCGATGGGGCCCGTATTACTCATCGTGCCATCCATCTCTCTCGTCTCACAGATGGTGTCGGATTTTATTACATACGGATGGACGGACGCCGACGATTACATTCATAAGATTACGGGTGGAGTCGATAAACATACGACGAAGCCCTGCGTCGTATCGACGTGGCAATCCATTCATCGTTTGCCAGAATCATGGTTCTATAGATTTACTGCGGTCTTTGGGGATGAAGCCCATACGTTCAAGGCGGAGAGTTTACAGTCCATTATGGCCGCGGTTCCTCACTGCGTGTTCCGTATTGGGTGCACCGGAACGCTTGATGATGCGAAAGCCAATAGTTTGACGGTGGAATCCGCGTTCGGCCCCGCCCATCGTGTCGCCCGCACCGCTGACCTTCAGACACAGGGACATCTTACACCCATCAAAATCCAAGGCCACTTTCTACAATACGGCAAACACGATAAGTGGATGCTCAAAGAACACCATCGAAAGTATACCGAAGAAATGGACTACTTGGTACAGCATCCATCGAGAATGCGGTGGTTAGTCGATTTTTGCTCACAACTGTCGGGAAACGTCCTCATTTTATATCAGTATGTGGAAAAGCACGGAGTGCCGCTTTATCATGCGCTTCGAGAAAAATTTGGCATTAATCGACCCGTGTATTTCGTATCAGGAGATGTCGATGGCGACCAGCGAGAACGCGTCAGGGCGCTCCTAGAAGCGTCAGAACACACCATCCTATCCTTCGGTGCGGTCGAGATTCGGTGCACGCCAGACGAGCGTATACCGCTGACAGACGGGTTCACCAAAGCCGCACACGAAATTACCGTCGAGGATGACGTGGATGACCGCTGGATTACTGCTAATAGTAGCGGAAGTGGCATTCCTAAATAACAGTGCGGGGAAATGTATCCCCACAGGACTAACTTTTAGACATAAGGAGCCTTCTCATGGCACAAAGAATGTGGGGAACCGTTGACCGTGCGAACGACAGCCCGATTTGGGCGACGGCGCAGGTCAATAAGACATCGAATAGCGTCAACCAAGCGGCACTGTATAACAACACCACGGCGGATGCGTACGTGACGGGTGCGACCATCGGCACCTTCGGCGTCTCACGCGCCGAAATGTCGGATGCCGGTATCGGACAAGTTGCGAGTGTGACGGTTTCGACCGCAGGGTCGGGCTTCACTGTGCGTCCTACCGTGTCCTTCGCGGGGGGTGGACAGAGCGCGGCGGGTGCGACCGCTACGGCCACGGCCAAGGTGGTCAGTGCGACCATCACGGACGGCGGCACGAATTATGCACCGGGCGATGTGGTTCAGATTAACACGACGGGCGCAGCGGGTGCGACGGTTGCCGCAACGTTCAATGTCGCGACGGTCAATGCGGCGGCGAGTAACACCGTATTAACGCTGACCATCAACACCGCAGGCTCCTTCACCACGCTTCCGACCACGATCGTAGGAAACGAAACCACAGCGGTCACGGGTGCGGGTACCGGACTGGACGTGACTCTGTCCTTCGGGGTCAACGACGTGACGGTGACGGCGAACGGCACCAACTACACATCAGCACCCACTGTGACGTTCGGTGGTGCCGGTGGTAGTGGTGCGACGGCCACCGCGGCGCTTCGCTCGGAACAGAGCGGCGTGACCTCGGCGGGTTGGGTGTTGCGTAAAGCGTTCGGAAGCCGTGTGCAATACGAGACTCTTGTTGCCAGCAAGAACATCAGCGGCGACGGATCAGACGACGCGAAGTTGCCCGAGTAACATATTCGCTCTTCGCGAATCACGAAAGGGGAGGCCTGCACGGGTCTCCCCTTTTTTATTTTATGTAAGTGAATGTAGACGCCAGTGATATTATAAATACTACTGTGGTCAATATAACATCTTACTTTATCAATAAACTTGGACCTCCGGTTGATTTGGATATTCTCAATGAATATCTTTCCCTCTGTGTGGAAACAGATGATGCCGGGTATACGGAGATTCATCACATTCTTCCACAATCGTTATTTCCTGAACACGCTAATGTTGATTGGAATAAGGTAAGACTTTCATATCATTCCCATTGTTTGGCTCATGAGTTGTTATGGTGTGCGTATCCTATGGTATCTTCATTCTGGCGCCCATTGAACTATATGAAGTCCCAGAATACCGAAATGCGGGCAAAATTCGCAGAATCTATGCGTCAATACTCAAACGCACGGTGGTTGGCAATAAAATCCGACCCTGAAAAAATGCGAGAATGGTCCGAAAGTAAACGACAGATGATGTTGGAGCGAATGCAAAAAGATCATCCAGCATATAAAGATATGTGTGCCAAAATTATCGCTCACTACAAGACAGACCCCAATGCTCGCCATATTAGGTCGGTTGCGTCAAAGGAAATGTGGAAAGACCCCAAGATGCGGGAAAAGATTGTCTCCGGTATGCGACAGATGCGAAATGGCCCCGAAGGAAAAAAATTGAATGATCGTGTGAAACAAATAATGAAGCAAAAATACCAAGATGAGGTATACTATGTGCAACACAAGGCACGTATGATTGAGGTAAATGCTCGTCAAGACAAAAAAGATAAGAATAGGCAAACTATATTAGAAAAATGGAAAGACCCAGAGTTTGCCGCCTTGATGAGACAAAAGATTTCAGATGGACGGAAAAATAGAAAATCATCATCTTCCGCTATGAAAGCATTATGGGCGGATCCAGTGAGGAAGGCCGAAATGCTAGAACGAAGAAAAAATACAAGGAAGAAAAAGAAGATTGAGGCGATTGATGAAACCAACTAGTGTACAGAAAGAGAAGGTGCGGGACGCGATTCTAGTCGCGTCCTATTGACGGTACTTTGAGTACCGGCGTCAATATTAAGCGCCTGCATCATATTGTATTTGCATCACCCTCAAAAAGCCGCTATCGCGTGTTGCAGTCTATTGGTCGTGGGTTGCGCCTACACAGTTCGAAAAAAATCGTGTATGTGCATGATATCGTGGACGATGCACACCAGAAGTCGTATGTAAACTACGCATATAAACATTGGGCACATCGTGCGAAGTTTTATCAGGAAGAACAGTTTCCGATGGAACTCTATGCCCATTCACTAGAGGCGCTCCCGCATGGAACACTCGCCCAATAATACCGACCTCGACGCCGTATTCAATGGCATTCCTGTTATTGTTCGCCTCATTACCGGCGACGACATTATTTGCGTATTATATCAACGAACGAATGATGCTGATGATCCCCGCATGTTTATGGAGCGACCGCTTCGTCTTCTCGTGGCCGAAATAGGGATCGAACCCGCGGCCGAGACCACCATAGGAAAAACGAATACGCTGTATTCTAAAGTTCGCACGCGGTTCGACCGTTGGATTCCAATGACCGATGCCACTATGTTTCCTGTTTTTCCCGACCACATCGTCTCCATTGCTCCGATTGCCGATCAATATGTGCATCCGTATATGGAGTGGGCCGACCAACTCTATCAATACCCCGAGGAGTTGGTATCGCCTCAACTCGAAAAACAGGCCCCAAGCACAGACGAGCTTCGAAAAACATACATTGATTTTTTGCTCCACAATTTTAATCCCAAAGGAAAACCCAATTAATGGCTGAAAAACATTATGTTGATAATAAAAAATTATTCGCGGTGATGGTGAAATATAAGACGGCGTACGATACTTATAAGAAAGCCCAAAAGAAATCGACGCGCAAACTGAAGTCTCCAAAAATCCCCGAATATATTGGCGAGTGCTTATTAATGATCGCGAACCGACTATCCAATAAGCCGAATTTTGCCAGCTATACCTTTCGTGAAGATATGATCTCCGATGCGATTGAAAATTGCATATTGTATATGCACAACTTCGACCCCAAAAAGAGTCAGAACCCGTTTGCCTATTTTACGCAAATCATTCACTATGCGTTTATTCGCCGTATCGAGCGAGAAAAGAAACACTCATATACCAAATACAAATATGCCCTCCATCGTGCCCAGCAGAAAGAAGATTATGTCGTGGATCAAGGAGAGAGCTTTGACGTTCGAGATCCGGCGTGGGCGTCCTATGAGAATGTGCATGATTTTATTCGCAGTTACGAAGAGAAACTGGATCGCGCACGAGTGGCACGACACCATGACGATGCCGACGACGACAGCATCGTATCATTTGATATACTAGAAGATGATACGGTCGCGGAACTCGGTCTGGACGGCGTTCCGGAACGACTTGATGACCATGAGGATGAGGAATGAGTCGGATACCAATCATAACTGACACGCACTTCGGTGCCAGAGGCGATTCTGATGTGTTATATCGGGCGATGGAAGAGTTCTATATGGACATCTTCTGGCCCGCGATTGATGCGGAAGGTGGAGTGACTGAACTACTCCATCTGGGTGATGTCACCGACCGCCGCAAGTTTATTGCCTATAGAACGCTCTCGTTTGCCAAGCATATGTTCTTTGAACCCGCTCGTGCGCGAGGTATTACGGTGCATTGGGTGCTAGGCAATCATGACCTCCCGTTCAAGCACAGCCTTCAACTGTCGAGTCATGAAGCGTTTCGTGAATACGACAACGTGCGGATCTATCAAGATGCGACCACGATACATGTACAGGATGTGCCGGTGCTGTTGGTGCCGTGGTTGTGCGATGAGAACATGAAGTCGTCCATGAAGGCCGTGTCGGAGTTCGACGGGTCGGTGGTCATGGGGCATTTCGAGTTCGGTGGGTTTGATATGTTTAGCGGCATTCAAAACTCTCACGGGATGTCCGTCGAGGCATTCAAGCAGTTCCCCTTAGTGTTGTCGGGGCATTACCATCACAAGTCCTCCCGCGACAATATTCATTATCTCGGCGCGGCCCATGAGTTCATTTGGTCGGATGCGAATGATGACCGCGGCTTTCATTGGTGGACACCGCAGACACATCAACTGGACTTTGTGCCGAACACGCATCGACTGTTCTACAAGTTTACCTATGACGATGCGAATCAACCCGGCACCTATGTGCAGGAACTTCTCGACCGCATGAAGCAGTCGAATGTGACGCAGAAGATTGTGAAGGTCGTCGTCAAGTCAAAAACGCAGCCGGTGTGGTATGATACGTTTGCGGATGCGGCGTTGAAACTGGGGGCGCATGACTTGCAGTTTGTCGATGACACCGCGTGGAGTGGGGAAGATTTCGAGTCGGTCGAGCATGATCAAGCCCTTGATACCTTGACACTCATCAATCGGTATGTAGAGTCTCTTCCGTGGGCCAATACCCATGTCCAGCGAGATGTGACCACGCTGATGTCGGAATTGTATCAGGAAGCGACCGACCAAGCCAAAACATTGGCGAGAAACTAACTATGTTACGATTCAAAAACATTCGATATAAAAACTTTCTGTCCACCGGCAATGCGTGGAACAAGTACGAGTTTGATAAGCACTCGCATACCCTCATTGTCGGCACCAACGGTGCGGGCAAGACCACCGTGCTGGATGCGATTTGCTTTGCCTTGTATGGCAAACCGTTTCGCAACATCAACAAACCCACCATTATCAATAGCGTCAATGAGAAGAATCTCGTGGTGGAGATTGAATTCGACACACAGAATAATCAGTATCTTGTTCGCCGCGGAATCAAACCGAATGTGTTCGACATTGTCTGTAATGGCACACCGATTCCCGAGTTTCCGTCTCTTGGTGAGATGCAAGACTACCTTGAAAAATACATCCTCAAATGTAACTTCAAGGCGTTCACCCAAGTGGTCATTCTCGGGGCTTCATCCTATGTGCCCTTTATGCGGCTGACCCCACAAGCCCGGCGCGAGATTCTGGAAGATGTGCTCGACATCGAAGTGTTTTCCTCGATGCAGTCATTGGTGAAAGATCGTCTGACCCAAACGAAGAACGATATTGGCACGGCCCAACATGCCGTGCAAGTCATCGAATCACAACTCGCACTGGTGAAGAACTACGAAGCGCAGTGGGCACAACAGCAGCAGGAAAAGCGAACACTGATTGAATCGCAGATTACGAAGAACGACACCGCCGCCCAGCAACTCCACGAAGAACGCAATGCGCCGATTGAGAACGAAGCGAAGATGCGGGAGATGGTGGAGAAGATGCCGGAGTGGCAGGAGAAGCATACCAAGGCGACCAAGCTCGTCGCTCGGTTTGCGACCGAACGTCAGCATCTGTCGCATAGTCACACGTTCTTTAAAGACCACGACCAGTGCCCGATGTGTACGCAGACCATCGATGAGGACTTCAAGTCCAGTAAACTCGCGGGCAACGAAGCGGCCCTCGCGAAGATCGACACGGACTATCAGGAAGCCCAGCAGATTGCGAACAAACTCGCCAAGCGATTGGATGTTGCACGACAGGCCCAGACACAACTTCAAGCGGTCGAAGTCAAACGCAAGCAGATTGAAGAGCGTATCAAGTCGCTTGCGAATGATACTACACGTCTCGCCCTCGAACGAGACCGCACCTTTGATGCGCCTCCGCCCCCACCTGCGGCGATTGGGGATTTGGAGTCCGCACAAGACGCGGTCAACGCGTTGGTGTATCAGAAGCAAGTGCAGGAACATGCGAATGCTTTGTTGAAGGATACCGGCATTCGCACTCGTATTATTCAGCAGTATCTGCCGATTATCAATCGCAACATCAATGCGTACTTGTCGGCCCTCAACTTTCCCGTATTGTTTACGCTGAATGAGCAATTCGAAGAGACGCTCAAGAGTCGGCATCGTGATGTCTTCTCGTATGAGAACTTCTCGGAAGGCGAAAAGCGACGCATCGATCTGGCACTGGTGTTGACATGGCGGTCCATTGCTCGAATGAAGAACTCGGTTTATACTAATTTGCTCATTTTCGATGAGATCTTCGACAGTTCACTCGACCTTGCGGGCACCGAAGATTTTCTCGCGCTGTTACACACATTGGGAACCGATACGAATACCTTTGTCATCTCACATAAGACCGATGCTTTGATTGACAAATTCCCGCATGTGGTTAGCGTGACAAAGGAAAAAGGATTCAGCGTTGTCCGCGCCCTCTAATATGCGCACCATCTGCCTGCTCGCCGCCGGACTCGGCACCCGCATGGGGAAGTATGCGGAGATGACGAATAAAACGTTATTGCCCATCAACGGCAAAGCCATCATCTCGCATATCATCGACCAGTATCCCGTCGGCCCCACGCGATTTGTGGTCGCGCTGGGGCACAAAGGGAGCGATGTGCAGACCTATCTCACATGGGCCCACCCGCATCTTCGACATGCGATTGACTATGTGTGGGTGGATAATTATGCGGGTCCAGGCTCGGGCCCGGCGTATTCGGTGCGTCAGTGTCAAGAGGTGATTGGGGAGGATGAATTCACCCTCATTACGTGTGATGGGTATTATGAATGTTTGTCCAGCATTCCTACGGGACGCAATGTGTTGGGTGTGGCACGTGTGGACCCATCACTGCAATCGCTCTATTGTAATGTGCAAGTCGAACAGGAAAAAATTGTCGCGATATATGACAAGCACCCCACGACCGCGACACAGGTCGCTGCGTGTGGAGTCTACCATATTGCCGACACGGATACGTTCTTTCACCACCTTCAGGGCACGGAACTCTCCAGTGGATTCGCCGCGCTCCCGATGGGCGCCGTTGAAATCTTTTGGCGGGACTTGGGGTCGGACGTGTTCTATGACGCGTTTGTGCAAGAGCAGTTTGGTAGTGAGTCGTTTGACTACAGTAAAGAAAATGAACTCCTCTATGTGCTGCCCTCGAACAGCCCCTCATTTCCGAAGAAACGCGTCATCAAGTTTTTTGCGAATCGTGACATTACCGAGCATCGCGTCGTGCGCGCCCAGGCCCGCCCACAGTTTCCGGCGATTGATGGACACAACGGGTCGTTCTATACCTATCCGTTTGTGGACGGGCACACATTGTATCAGCAATACACCCCCGCACAGTTTTCGGGGTTCTTGGAGTGGCTGGAAACGCAATTGTGGAATCAGGTGCCGAAGAATTTGTATTTGACGAGTGATGAATGCGCGGCGTTCTATTGGACCAAGACGCAAGAACGACTGGCACAGTTTCGCGCGAAGTATCCCGACTATCATCCCTCGCGTATCAATGGCACCGAGATTCGCAGCACACTGGAAGAGGCATTACAGACGGTGAACTGGTCGCGACTCTGTCACGATAATCTTATTGAGCGCACGGCCTTTATTCACGGCGATTTGCAGTTCGACAATATTGTCGTGACCCCGACAGGAGACCTCTGCTTGTTAGATTGGCGACAGGACTTCGCAGGGCAACTGTGGCACGGGGACAAGTATTATGACCTCGCCAAACTAAAAGCGGGGCTGATTCTCAATCACGACCTCATCAAGCGCCGCGCATTTTTCTACGACGAGCACGACCGTGAGGTCGTTTACGACGTGGCGGTGCGTCAGTCGCATACAGAGATGTTGCGCATTCTCGAATCACGCTATCCGTCGCCCATCATCGATGATATTGTCTCGCTCATCTTTCTGAATATGGCCCCGCTTCACAAAGCACCCTACGACCGCTTGCTGTTTGCCCTCGCTCTGCGTCGTTTGGCATCACCGTTGTGATATACTATGCGTGATATACTATGACCGTGAAACCACTGACCATTCCTGACCATTATACGTCCTGCCATTACACGACCAACCGTGCGTTGCTGAATAATCCCTCGGTGAATGCCACCTTTGACGAGGTGTTGCGTATGAACGATGCTGACTGGATTGCGTGGTTGGAGCGCGTGCGTCGTGCGGTATTGACGGCATGGAATACCGAGAATGTGCCGCCGCGCATCGGTCTCTCGGATGCGGAGATTGCCGACCAGTGGGATCGGTTTGTGGGTATGGACGCCTCAAAGTCGTGGGTGGTGTGCGATGATGGCGTCGAAGCCCTCTCCGTCCCGCCCGCGAGCCACAGTGTCATCTCGCAGTGGTTCCCGACCATGATGAAAACGCGCATCACCTATTCTGATAAGAAGGAAGGGTTGAGCATCTACGATATGTTTGCGGATGATGCGGTGTGGGCCCGCTATCGGAACTCGTATGCGACGCGACATTTCCGTCGTGATAGTTTCTTTGCGTATAGTCGTGCGATTCATACACACGAGTCCGTGCCTGGCACCGCTGTGGTGCCGACGACCGCGTACGAATATCTGGTGACCCTCCGCGATCATCTTGCGAATGCGCCTAATGATTTGTTTGGTGGTGCCACCGCCGCGACCCACGGCGTGTGGTTGTCGCCCGCGATTGCCGATGAGGACTATGACGGCTACAGCACCAACATCAAAGACCGCTCCATCTGGACGGTGACGCGAGACGAAGCCGTCGCATGGAAAGCGAGTGGCGCGTTTCCGTCGCATTGGTTCACCGCTGTGGATGCGTCACAAACCAAGAAATCACACTACATGGTGCGTCTCTATGAAACCGATATGCGTATCTTCCCGCACGGGTTTCGCAGTTTCCGTATCAGCATGTGTCAGTATGCGGTCAACTGGCCAGCAGTCGCCGCTCGTGCGTTATATGAACGCTATACCACGGGCATCAAGAATCCCGTTATTTGGGATCCGAGCAGCGGCTGGGCGGGTCGATTGGCCGGTGCGATTACGTCGAGGACAAAGCCGACGTATATCGGTTGCGATCCCAACACGGATCATCTCTGGTCGGATGCGGACGGGACGGTGCATAGTAAGTATACCGAGATTGCGGCGTATCATGCGAGTCGGAGTGCCTTGGATGCGCCCCCGAAGGTGGTGTTTTTTCCGTGTGGGTCTGAGGTAATGAAAGACCAGCCGGCGTTTCAGGAATACAAAGGCAAGGTGGATGTCGTGTTCACGTCGCCGCCGTACTGGTTTCGTGAAGTATATTCAGACGATGAAGAACAGAGTGGCCGTAAGTTTTCGGCTTTTGATGATTGGTGCGAAGGATTCCTGCGACCAACATTGGAAACGGCTGCAAAATGGTTACGCCCCGGTGGGACACTTTTGTGGAATATTGCGGACATCAAAGTTGGTGGGAAATATATTCCGTTGGAACAGCGGAGTATTGAGTATGCGACGGCGGCGGGGTTGGTGCAGGGGGATACTATCCGTCTATTGCTCGCGAACATGCCGGGTGGGAACCGCGTGAACGAAGATGGCACCGGCACCGCGAAGAATATCTGTAAGGTAGACGGTCGGCTGATTAAGTTCGAACCGATTTTCGTGTTTAGAAAGAACTAATAGCCACACTTTTTTGTGTCTTTACGAATAGACATCAGTGGGTGTAGATACCTGAGCCAACCTCAAGATAGAATTTTGCTTCGTTTGCTTCCTTGCGAAGTTTTGTTCTAAGCTGAAAAATTGGCACTTTAGTTTGTTTGTTGATGAACACAATATTATTTCCCTTCGACTCAATATCTAACTTAGTAATCTTTGTCAAAGCATCGAAATATTCTACCGTAATTTCTTTGATTTGACCCCCGCGAATATCCACCACGTTCGCCAAATCCGAACCAAAAATACTTTTCCGTAAAAACGAAAACGCATTTTTCGTGAATGTGCCGCTGTTAGAGATTGACTTGATTTCTTTTTGTAAATCAGAATACATGAGCTGTATCAATCTGAACTTTTCTTTTTGCTCTTTTGGCCCACTAAACGGTTTTGCTAACCGCACATATTTTTCTTTCGCGTCCCATTTAATACCCAATCCTGCTGCGATGCTGAGCATTCCGTTATACGGCGATAAGTTTGCTACGGTTACTGAGCCGGATTTAAGCGAGAATGGTATCGACATTCGGTGAATTTTTTTATTTGTTGCTTTTGTTTTGACGTATACGTCCAATGTAACGTCACCTTTAATTTCCCCACCACTGGATTCTCCGGCAATACCGTCCGCGACCACAATAAAATCGACAATCTCTGGCTTGTTGTTTTTGAGAAATTCATCAATCGCGGATTGGGCTTGTTTACCAAATCGCGTATTTTCTATACTTCGCACCAACTGATTAATTTTGTTGTCTATGTCACCAACATCTTTGGAGGATTCATAGAGCACTTGGTAACTTTTACCAAATGCACCAGAAACCGATTCTGGTTTGAGTCGCATTTCAAACCCAACGTTAAAAATGTCGGCGGGTTTTTTGGGCAATTGACGGGTAATATTTTTCGCAACAAACTGTCGAACTCTTCCATTTGCGAACATTATAGGGTCAATGCCAGTCCGAATCTTGTTTAGTTTATTCTTGTCTATCTTTCCATATGCTATGTACAAGGACAACCCAATGGTAAAAATGCCCTCAATCACATCACCTTCGTTTAATTTTGCCATATATTCCTCACCTGTATTTATTTCCCTAAATACCTCACATGGCTATTCGTTCTCTTTCTGAAGTCACCTCCACGACGGGGTATAAAATCGACCCCACCAAATTCGAACGCGACCTCGTGCGGGCGCTGAATGGAGTGACGGGCTATTCACATTATCAATCCAAGTCGGCGGAAGTGTTAGCCCATAAAATTGCGGCCGCACTCCGTCAACGAGGGGCTACCGGTGAAGCGCGTCAAGCCAGTGGTCAGAGCAGCGCCTCCAGCCTCACGCCGGTCTATCGTGAGCATGGGGTGAAAAGCGGAGAGCCCAAAGCCGATATTCTTGTCGGTGCGGCTCAATGTTCCATGAAGTATGCGAAAGCCGCCCAGATTGCGACCGCACAAGCGAACGAAACCCAAGCCGTGTTTGCCGCAGCATTTCAACATAATCCCGACTATACTCGACTGATTCGGCAGCAAATTATTCCGTTGATTCAGCATACCATGACGCGCGAGACGTTTTACAAGATTCGCGACAAATATAGCAAAAACAAAACCGAGTTTCAAAACATGTTGAGTCAGGTGCTTTCGCTGCATAGCAGTAAAGGCGCCGCGACCACTCAACAGCGAAAAGCCTTTCGAGATTTTCTCTCGGCCTTTGGTGTAGAGTTGCCGGTGCGTGGGGCCCTCTACACCTTTCTGGACTCACCGAGCACAAAGCAAACACTGTTTCATGAATTCGTCACGGGCGCCAATCGTTTTGTGCGCCCAGAATTTGTCGCGACGCATGTGCTCACATGGGATGAGACGGGTCGCGTCGGATTTACCCCCGCAACGGCGTATGTCGAGGGACATCTCAATGCGTTTCAATATTCGATTCGTGATCGAGGTTCTCGACGCGCCGGGGCGTTTCGACTGTCAGTAGCGGAAGAATTACACCCCGAATGGCATGCCGTGTATCAAGAATTGACGGAGCATGTCACTCGCGAATTAGGGCAACTTGCGCTCGACGAAGGTCTGCTATCCGATATGTGGGCCGGTGCGACAGAATTTATTACATGGATGGGTGGGCTTGTCAAACAGTTTATTGCGTTTTTAATTCGATTGTTTCAATCGGGTCTGGCGACGGTGATGGAATGGTTTGAGTATGAGGTCGGTAGTCTGTCATGGACTCCAACATTCTAACAAAAATAAAGGATACCTCATGCCCCGAAAACCACGCCCCGTAGCAGCCGAGGGCGACGAGAATCAGGAAGTCGCACCACCCCTCGACCCTTCGGCGACCACGACCCTCGCTGACGATCCAAACCATCCAACCCGTTGGAAACATCGCCGGCGTCTGGCCTACATGGCCATGTGGAGTATGCTTGCGCTCACGGTCTATGTCGTGGGTCCGTGGATGCCTATGGACCGCCTCAACACGCTCCAAGATGTGATTTCATGGTTTTACTTTTCGATGGCGAGTATTGTCGGTGCCTATATGGGTTTCGCCACATGGAGTGCAAAAACCACACGCGGTTAGCGCGGAATGAAGAGATCGGGCAGGGTGGAGCGAATAGCACATGAAATTTCGCCGGTGCGTTTATCCGCACCGATCACCAACCACATCGGATTACCGACCCCCAGTCCTAACGAGCTGCTCGTCACCGCCATCGCAATATACCGCACATCATCCGTATACGCGGTCGAGTAGATGGGTTCGGTCGAGGCCGCGTTTTGTGTTTCCATACAGTTATCTAGGGCACAGCCTCGACGAATATCTGTTTGGCCAGCGCGGGTGAAAGACCGACACGCGTCGGACCGGCGGCAATAATCACACACGACGAAGAGATAGAACACACTCGAATAGTGGCAGATAGCCGCACGCCCAGGCAGGGCAATAATAATTCCGAGGGTGGAATTTGTATAATTTTGCCGCACGTACCATATGGCAAATCACAGAGACATCGCATAGACAATTATTTAGATTGCACGCGCAGCGTTTGTTGTGTATAATAACATCATGCATTCGAACACTGCCACTCATTCGTACCCCACATTATATGGGCATAGCACCCACGGTGCCGTGAAGGTCTGGAACATTCGTGTCGAGAGTGTTGACGCAGCACGGGCAGCCGACATTGTGATTACGCACGGTCAGGAGCACGGCAAACAACAGGAAACTCGTCGCACGGTCACATCTGGCAAGAATATTGGTCGTGCGAATGCGACGACGCCGTGGACACAAGCCTTGGCCGAAGCCGAGGCGTTCTGGCAAAAAAAACTCGATAAAAATTACAGCCCCACCAAGAGTGCCGCGACGCAGAAGCGGCAGCAGACGCGACTCCCGATGCTGGCGTTGAAGTATGATGACCGCAGTCATGATGTCGTGTGGCCCGCCTTCGTGCAACCAAAACTCAACGGCGTGCGGTGCCTGATGGAACGGGTGGGAGATGATATTGTGTTTCATTCCCGCGGCAACAAACAGTTTACGACGCTGAACCATCTCAAAGCCGATGCCCTCGCGGTGTTGCAGGATGGCGAGATGCTCGACGGCGAACTCTACTCGCACGGTGCAGTGACGTTTCAGGAACTCTGTTCGCTCATCAAGAATGAAAAGAAAAGTGATCCGGCGCGTGTCGCCCAGCACATTCAGTTTTGGAACTATGACCGCTGTGAGTCGGTGCCGTTCGTGAAGCGAGCCTCACGACTGGTCGAACACGGCAGCATCAAGCGAGTGCCGACCTATCGGGTTGCGAATGAGAAGGAGATGCTGGACTACCATCAGCAATTTGAGGAGCAGGGGTATGAGGGGCTGATGCTACGCAGTGGTAATAGCGGCTATCGGTTTCAGTATCGGTCGGTGTCTCTGCTGAAGTTGAAATCCTTCATGGACGGCGAGTTCGAGATTGTCGGTGCCGAAGAAGGGGTTGGTAAGTCAGCCGGGCAGGCGACATTCGTTTGCAAGACCAAGCAGGGGCAGACGTTTGGATGTCGCTGTAAAGGCACGGACGAGATGCGTCGGGAACAGTGGACGAACCGTGCGTCGTATATGAACAAGATGCTCACGGTCAAGTATCAGACCTTGAGTGATGATGGGGTGCCGATTTTTCCCGTCGGCATCGGCGTGCGAGATTATGAGGAATAACGCGATGTTGCCAGACCTGAGAGCCGCAGCGATGACCTGTAAGACACATCCGAAGTATCAAGTGAAACGTCCCCCCCGCGCAGCGTGTGCCGTCTGTGCGCAGATGTGGGCGATGCGGAAGACGTAAGATGCGTTACTTTTCGTATAATGAACCTATCTGGGCGGAGAATGACGACCGCGATGCATACGGTCATGTCAAGATTCGTGGTAATCGCGTCATCACCAAGTCCGAGGACGAGATTCGTGCGGAATACTTTCCGTATTGGGAAGCACGGATGATTGACCGGTATGGCGAAGAGACGTATCGCCTCGCCTATAGTTTCGAAGACTGCCTCGACCAGTGGATCGTGACCAATTGGGCATGGCAAGTGGAGGACTGATATGACACCGTATGAAACGCGTGAAGAATTACGCATCGCCCTCCATCGACGCTTGTGTGGTCGATGTGGGCAGGCCTATGCGCAACATAAACCTGTGACGGTCTCGCGTCTATGGTCGGGCGACGTGTGGCCACACGTCGCGGTCGTGTGCCCCACGGCCCTGTTTGTGGAGGCCCCCACCCCGACGCCCGCGACACAACTCTCGTTGCCGTTTGAGTCGGTGCAACTGCGATTGCCCCTCGAATAAATATGAGGCATGACCCATCGACACGCGGCGCTCGTCGCCAGTATCACCGTCGTGCTGACCGCGGCCCTCGCCTACTCCACCCTGAATCCGCCGGCACCGGCGTTCGATCCACTGGATGACACGATGCTCGCGGCACAGTCCCCCGCGCCCTGTGTGACCCCTCCGCTCTCGTCGCACAGTGTCGCGCCACAGACCACCCTCATCTATCGGTATGTCGGTCGATGGGACCGCGACGCCCAGGCGTGCACGACACGGGCGTTTGCGACATGGAATACCTACTTGGACACGACCCCGCTCGGCATTCGGTTTGCGCCGTATCCCGAGGAGGCGCCGGCGTCACTGGTGCAGCACATCAGCGTGATCCACACGTTTCTGCCCCACAACACGGCCGGCGCGATTACCGAGGTCACGCGAGATTCACGCGGGTATGCCGCTGGCGTGGGCGTGCTCATCAACAATAACTCCGACACCGTCTCGTCGTGTCTGGGCTACTATAAAGTGGCGATGCACGAACTCGGACATGTCTTGGGGTTGTCGCATCCTCGGGGGGACCACGCCTCGTCCATCATGAATGATATGGCCGGGAAGAATGATCTCAATGAGGCAATGCCGATTGCCCCTACATGGTGTGACCTGACCCAAATTCAGGTCGCGAGTCGTCAACCGTTGTTTCCCAAACCATAACCTGTGGTATACTAATCAACAAGGAGCGTATGATAATGAGTGAGTTTAATCTTGATTTTATTCTGGGCATGGTGTCCGGCATGGCCACCATCGGGGCCATCAAATTCTTGAGTCGAAGTTTTTGGTCCCCCGACACGACACAGCCGTTGCAGGTCTCGACGCCCACGCCGAAGAACGTGACGGTGACGGTGCCACCGACGCTACTTTCGGTGCCCAGACTCACTTCGGCAGATTCGAACACACTGCGAGACACCGCGAAACCGCGTTCGGTCCCGATGGTCAAGGTCGATAAGCAGGTCATTTCGTCGTGGGTGTCGAATGAAATTGCGACCGCACGGCAGAAGACAGCCCGTGCCACCTCGGCCAAGTCCACCAAGTCCATCAAGTCCACCAAGTCCACCACGTCCTCGACCCCCTCGCGGAAGCCAGGGCGTCCCACCAAGCGGTCCTCAACCAAGACGTCGCGCCGCCGTCGCGCCTAAGATGTCACGGCTCTGGTCGCGTCTGTGCTGTGCGCTCGGGTGGCATCCCGGCGTGTTTCGTCAATGGGAATGGCGTCTGCATGCGCCGGCGTGGAAAGAAACGACGGACCATTGGACGTGTATTCGCTGTCTGCGTGAGCTGCCCACGGTTCCGGCATCGCTGCCGCGCTATCGCGTCGATCGACCGCACATGGATCACGGGCTGGTGGCTGCGGTCAATCGGGCGTCGGCACACATGGAAGCGCATGGCATGACCGATGTGCGGGTCTTAGGAGGCGATCCCGCCACGCGCGTTCGATGTCAGTCCTCCACGGAGTCCCCGTCACAGTTTTGATTATGTCCAAAAAGAAATCCTTCACGAAAAAGCACTACTACGCCGCCCCTGACTATACCCCCACCCCACCGCTCGACGAGGAGACGTCTCGACACACGCACTGGGTCCACGACTGTGACCGCTGGCGCGGGCTGGTGCTGACGGGTCGCTATGCCCACTGGTGCCCCCAGTGGGACGGTCTGCCGATGGACGAAACCTGCCCCGAGTGGCCGTGTCAGTGCGGTATTGAGCAGGTGGTGGATGATGCGGAGTAGGTCGATCGCGTCGCTGGCACGGGTCGGTCTCGGGTGCAGTCTCGCGCTGGTGGTCTCGGCCTGTGGATCCAGCCCGACCGCACCGACCGCGCCCGTCGCGAGTCAGGTCTCCACGGGGGTCGCGACCCCGACCCCGACCCCCACACCGACGCCGACGCCCACACCGACCCCCACGCTCCCTCCCGCGCCGCCGGGGCGCTGCCCCTCGCTACCGGACGCGTCGAGCATCGAGCACGCCACCTATGTCCTCTGCTTTCTGCCCCGCTATGTGGAGGATGCGCGACGGGCCGAGACCCTGTTGACGTCGGTGGTCGCGTCGATGGCCCAGAAATATCGCGCCACCTATCGCGGCGCCCCCTGTGTCATCACGTTGTATGGCACCCCGACCCCGCTGGCCTCGACGTCGCAAGCGACGGCCGAAACCAAGTTCAATGGCACTCCGTGGCTGGAGTGGTGTCGTGTGCACCTGCTGACGTGGTCCGCCCCCGAGTGGGCCACGGCGGGGCGCAGTAGTTGGGGCGGTCTCAAGACGCGGGACTATTGGGATGCCTTACTGGTGAATGAATGGAGCACGGTGTTTCATGGACTGGCCAGTCGCGAGAAAGTCGATGGGCTGAGATATGAGAGCATGCCCAATTGGTGGCGACAGGGGTTGGAAGGGTATGACGGATTTCGGTATAGCACGCCCGAGGCCTATACCTATTTTGTGCAGGATCTTCGTCGAGGGCGCGCAGGCGTGCAGTTGCTCCAGACATTTGTGGGGGTGGGATCGGGGGCCGATGGGCAGGCGGTCGTGTTGGTCGCCCATGATTATGTCGATGGTCTGGCACTGGTCTCGTTTTTGACCGACACGTATGGGGAGGCGCTGCATGCCCGCATTCTCGCGTCTCGGCGTGACAAGTTTCATGTGATCCTTGAAGAAGAGACGGGGCAGTCTGTGGGCGCACTGGTGGCGGCCTATACCGCATGGCTCACCCAGTCCGCCCCGCCCTTGTGATGACCCGCTGACCATGATACGTGGTCATATGACCATCAATACTGGTCATGCGCGTGCTGCTCGATTCGCTAAATATTGGTCTATGCGAGCGTTCTGTTTGACGGTCGGTCTCTTTCTGCTGTGGACCGTGCCGGTGTCGGCCCAAGGCCCCACCGCCATGCGTCTGCCGCAGGGTCGGTCGCTGGTGCTGTCGCGCACCCCCATGACGTCCTCGGCGGTGCTGATCGGGGGTCTTTCGACGCTGTCGGGCATTCCGCTGCCCGACGCCCGCGTCCAAGTGCGGTCGCTGGCTACAGGGCGCACGGTCGGAGCCGTCCAGACCACGAGCACGGGGACGTTCACGTTTGCGTCGCTCCCCACGGGTACCTATCTGGTCGAGTATCTGGATTCGCACGGGGGCATTGCCGCGGTCACGCATCCGATCATGCTCCGTGCGGGAGAGTCGGTCGCGACGCTGCTGCGCGTCACCACTCCCGCGATGACCGCGCCGGCGTCCTCGATGCCGTGGCTGCGCCTCGATGAGGTGCTCCAGACGGCCTCGAATCTGGGGGTGACCGCCTGGCGCGCACCCGAGGTCGTGGTCGCGAGTCCTCTTCGCTAATCGAGTCTCCCTTCTCCCTGTGAAGGGGAGGGGTCGGGGATGGTCGGAATGGCGCATCGTGGTCGGAATGGTCGGAATGGTCGGAATGGTCAGGATGGTCGGGGTGAACGGTGTGAACGGTGTGAACGGTGTGCTAGGTGGAGCCGTGTGGACGAATGTGGAGTAGAGCATCAGACTCCTGCTGTGTCGAGAGGGTGAGATCGCGTGATAGAAAAATCCCCTATTCTTTCCCCTTCCCTGCTCCGCCATCCCCACCGCGCACATCGAGCCATCCTGCTCCCTTCCTCTTGTCTCACTCGCGCCATATCGCATTCTACGCGGTCTGGCACGGTGTCGCAATTTCGGCATTCCTCTTCATCGTGCGCACACGGTCACACGGTCACAAATCGGCACTCCGGTGGGGAGTCTTGACCCCCTAATATCCCCGTAACCCCTTGATAACAAAGGACTTACGGGGTTTCTTCCCGCCATTCCCCAACACAATCGTAGTTTAAAAATACCTGTAAGTCCTTTGTTTTCAAGCACTTACGGACACCCCCGATTTGACTTTGCCCTGCGCATCATGATACGCTATTGGCATGTTAAACCGTCTTGATACTGCTGTGGTTCGTGCGCGTCGTCAGGTGGAGTATCTCCGTCTACTGGAGGTCGCGTCGAAGGGTCATGGGACCGTCTATCATCCTGTTTCGCATCGCATCGCGGGCTACAATTTCGGATCGCGCGTCCGTCCCGACGTCGCGCCGATCGCGGTGAACGCGTCGGGCTTCGAAACGGTCGCGTCGTTTTTGGCGCGTGGTGGTCGCATCGTGACCGGTGCCCCGAAGGTGGCGCACGGCGCGATGTTGGTCGAGACGATCAAGTCTGGCACGACCCGCGTGGCCGTGTCGCGTGGGTAAGTGAGAGCAGAGAATGGAGGGAACGGTAATGGTCAGTAAAACATTTGCATTCGCAGGTCGTGCGTCGTTCGTGGTCGAGAATCCAAAGGGCGAGTCGGTCACGGTGAAGTTGAGCAAGTCAAAGGCGGGCAAGCTGAACCCCTACACGGGTCAGCCCTACCCCGAGACGTTCTTCGTGTCCCTGCGGCACAACAATGCCCCGTGGGCGTTCGTGGGTCGGCTCGATCCGTCGCAGACGCGCATTCTCGCGACGAAGAATGCGGCCACGTATTGGGCGTCCACCGAGGGGCAGCATGCGCTCAAGATCGCACAGTGGGCGCTGGACAAGGTGAATGCCGAGCAGGATGTTCCTGCGGGCTATCGTCTCGCCCACACCGGTCGCTGTGGCAAGTGTGGGAAACTGCTGCGGGATGCGGAGAGCATCGCGGTGGGGTTGGGTCCGGTGTGCCGTGGATAATCTTCAGACGGTGACCGAGGCGCGACTGGCGCAGATGCGGGCGTTGGAACAGAAGGCGACGGCGGGGCCGTGGCAGGCTGAGTTCTCTGTAACAGAGCACGTAAAAGGTTCACCTGCGTGTGAATCGGCTTGTGTGGCGCAAGGGCGTGTGCCGTTCCGCGTGGAAACCAAACCAATAGAACACGATTGGCGGCACCTAAAACGCGGCGAGCTGGCTGAGTTTCACGCCTTCCGTGACCGCTCAGTAGATGACGTGTTGGGTGCGAACGGTGAGCATGTGGTGTGCTTTGGGCACGACTACGACGATTACGGCTATGTGTCAGCCGAGGATGCCGAGTTCATCGCCGCCGCCCGGTCCTTTATCCCTGACGCCCTCGCCTATATCGAGACGCTCAAGGGGGAGAACGCGCAACTGAAGCGAATGACGCAGCGTATGGAGTGGCTTGAATTGGAACATCGTGAGGCGTTACAGCAGCACATTAAGGACCTTGAGGCCCAACTCGCGGCCCGTGACGCGGAGGTGGCGCGGCTGATGGAGGAACACGCCGAGTATCTGGACGGCTATCGTCTCGCGCACACCGGTCGCTGCGGGAAGTGCGGGAAGCTGTTGCGCGATGCGGAGAGCATCGCCCTCGGGTTGGGCCCCATCTGTCGCGGATAGCCGCGGCGGTCGGCACCGGAACCCCTGTCGTATCAACGAGTTACGGGGAGTATGGTTCCTACGCGGATGGGATACTGGTATGCCCCATGCGCAGGGACTTTCCCCGCATCATCGACGAGAATAGTAGAAACGGAGAGAATAGTATGCGTTCAGAGTATTATCGATTCACCCTCCCCGTGGTCGAGGGCGAGATTCACGACCCCGCGCAGGCGTTGGCCACGCTGCGCGCCACGGTGCGGCAGTGGAATGCCAACCGCCGTGCGATCGGGGGCGAGGATAGCCCGCGACTGTATCTGCAAGTGAAATATCGCGGACCCCGCATGGGGCAGCGGTACAACACCCCACGCGATGCGGCCTATGCCGCTGATGTGTATCTGAACCGGAGGCGGGACGCATGAGACCACGTACACAAACCGACCAGCTCTATCGACTGTTGACCGCGCCCTATCGAATCACCCGTCCGGTGACGTCCACGGAGACCTGTCAGAAGAAGCATCGGTATTGCGAACGCACGGCGCGGCGCATCGTCATGCAGATGCGCGCACGCCCCCAGACGTATCAGCCTGAGTTGTTGAATGCGTATGCGTGTGGGCACTGTCAGCGGTGGCATGTGGGGCATTACCCCGTCCATCACTTTTCGGGAAAGTTACGGATTGAGGAGCGCGTGTGAGAATGAGAGATACCAACGAACTGAATGTGCCGTCGTGCGGTCGTGCGGCGGCGTTACGAGTGATTGACCGTCTGCCACGAGCGCAGGTGCCGAAGCCGTTGCGCATCCTGCGGGATCGTCGGTTGCGGAAGATGGCACGGTCGTCACAGAAGGCGCAGTGGAAGCGCGAGGAGAACTAACATGAAGCGAGTGCAGAAGAAGTCGAAGAAGTCGGCGCGTCGGGGATGGCAGTGGGATGTCACCGCGATCGCGGTTGGTCGCCGCCGAGGCCATCGGCATGATCATTGCTGGCTGGTGGTCGTGGAGACCGAGGTGTCGCGGTATCTCTCGGCCGAGGAGCGGTGGGCGGCGTTGGAACTCGCGGCGATGAACCTGTGTTCTGCGGCCGACTTGGAGTTTGTCGGGTTCATCGACGGGGTGACGTGGAAGAAGCACACGTTTGAGGTGGAGAACTAACATGAAGCGAGTGGTGCGGTGGTGGGATGTGTATGCGGTCGCGGTCGGTCGTCGGTATGTGCGTGGCGTGCCGATCTGCGAGAAAGTTGATGTGGCGGCGCGTTCTGTCGGAACGAGGAAAACCGATGCATGGGAGGAACTGGAAGAACGCGCCATGGATGCGTGTTCTGCGGCGGGGCTGGATTTTATCGGCTATGTCGAGGTTCCCGAATTTGAGCAGTATAGTGACACGGTGGAGGATTGGTAACATGAGTCGTCACTGTGATTATGGAGAGGGGCACGTGGAGACGGTGGCCGAGTATCTGCACCGTGGGGGTCGCATCACGCGCTCCACGGTGTGCGGGTTCTCGCGACATCGCACGGAGGAACAGACGCTGTTGAGTGTGTTGTGTGGAGGGACCGAGGAGGATGCTGACCGTGGATTTGCGTGGGCGGATTTGACGCCCGAGGTACGGGAGTTGGTACGGGAACGTGCGCAGGGGTTGTTCGCGTTCGATGATGTGATAGCCGAGGAGCAGTAAGACGATGACATTTTTTCGCTTTTTCTTTCGAACATTGACCAATGGGGATGAGGACTTGCTGCGCGGCATTTACCTCTCCGAGTCGAGTGTGCGGTATTGGGCGCGCGTGAGTGATCGCGGG
>Ga0222713_10000660_pt1 | contig 38856 bp, 36 predicted proteins | sample C33_649DmetaG_FD_165061 | JGI IMG/M metagenome (GOLD analysis project Ga0222713, IMG submission 165061) | Estuarine water microbial communities from San Francisco Bay, California, United States - C33_649D | ecosystem: Environmental > Aquatic > Marine > Unclassified | place: USA: California... | reverse complement strand
CACCCTTGAGGTCGAAATTCAATTCGACGATGCCGCTCTCAAGAGCCTTAACCGTGATGGCTTTACCTTCGTAAATCATCAACTGATCTCCACGGTATGGAAGCTGAACGTTACGTGTCGCACGTCATCGGTCCGAAGACCGTCACCGTTACCGGTGAAACGACACCCACCGACACGATAAACCGGGCTGACGGCATTTGCGTGGCAAACGCTCGATTCATACGCCCGTTTGATTTGGGTGAGCACACCTTCTTTGAAAAGCACCGGAATGTCAATCGACAGGCCAAGCTGCAAAGACGCTTCACCCCGAACGAGACCAATAAGCCTAGCTAAGACCAGGCTCGCGCGCGGCCAGCAGGCCCAGCTTTTATTGCATGGACGGTCATTCATGCAGCTGATCGCCAGCCACATCGTTGATAGACCACCGCCTTCACGCACCGTCACAACTGTCTGGGCACCTTGTACACTCGGCGCTGTTATCCAAATTTAGTACAGCTGCGCAAGTTCGCAGCCGCGCTTCAGGAGTTATGCATGTCCGCCCCCATTGCCCGCGTCGATACAGGCCCGGACCCGTACAAATGGCTGGAAAACCGCGACGCACCCGAGGTGCTGGAATACCTGAGGGCAGAGAACGCCTATCTGGAAGAACAGCTGGCTGACCAAGCTCAACTGCGTGAATCGCTGTTTCAAGAGATTAAAGGCCGTATCCGTGAGACCGACCTTTCGCTGCCGTCGCCCTGGGGCCCTTGGCTGTATTACCAGCGCACCACGGCGGGTGATGAGTATCCGCGTCATTACCGATGCCCACGGCCGGCAGATGGCTCATTCAATGTCGATGAAAATCAGGAGCAATTGCTGCTTGATCCCAACGAATTGGCAGCAGGTGGCTTCCTCTCGTTAGGTGCGTTCAGTGTCAGCCAAGATCACTGCAAACTGGCCTACAGCCTCGATACTCAGGGCGACGAGATCTATCAACTGTTCGTCAAGGATCTGAGCACAGGCGAAGTGACCGCCCTGCCCTTTGATGACTGCGACGGCAGCATGACCTGGGCTAACGATAGCAGCACTCTGTTCTTCGGCGAGCTGGACGACACCCATCGACCCCACAAGATCTACCGCCACCGGCTGGGCGACAAGGAGCGCACGGAGGTCTACCACGATCCGGACGGGCGCTATTTCGTGCACTGCTACCGGACCAGCTCCGAACGCCAACTGGTGATCCTTTCGAACAGCAAGACAACCAGCGAAGCCTGGGTGCTGTCAGCGGATGAGCCCGACGGAAACTGGATTTGTCTTGCTCCCCGCCAAGACGACCACGAGTACTACCCCGACCATGGCCTTCTCGATGACGAGTGGAGCTGGTTGATTCGCAGCAACCAGGCAGGGATCAATTTCGCGCTGTATCAGGCTCCGGAGTGCACGCCGCAGCGCGAGCACTGGAACGAGCTGATCGGCCACAGTGACTCGGTAATGTTGGAAGACATCAGCCTGAACGCCGGCGCGGTCACGCTGAGCCTGCGCGAGGCCGGGCTTCCTATTATCGAAGTTCGCCCATCAACCGGGGCGCCCTACCGGTTGCAACTGCCGGATGCAGCCTACAGCCTCCATGTACACAACACGCTTGAATTCGATAGCCCGGTTATCCGGCTGCGCTACGAAGCACTGAATCGCCCGGCTCAGATTCGCCAGCTGAACCTCTCCGACGGTAAGCAGGAGGTACTCAAGGAGACTCCGGTTGAAGGCCCCTTCGATGCCGATGCCTATGAGAGCCGACGTATCTGGGCAACAGCCGACGATGGCACTCAGGTGCCGATCAGCCTGGTCGGTCGTCGAGAGCAATTTGGCAAACCCGCGCCGCTGTGTCTTTATGGCTACGGCGCCTACGGCCACAGCCTGGACCCCTGGTTTTCCCATGCCCGACTGTCACTGCTAGATCGCGGCTTTATCTTCGCCATTGCCCATGTCCGAGGCGGTGGCGACCTCGGCGAGGCCTGGTACCGGGCCGGCAAGCTGGAGCACAAGCCGAACACCTTCAGCGATTTCATTGCCTGCGCCGAGAAACTGATAACCGACGGCTACACCGAGCCGGCTCGACTCGCCGTCAGCGGCGGGAGCGCCGGCGGTCTGCTGATCGGCGCCGTGCTCAATCTAAGGCCGGACCTCTTCGGTGCGGCGATCGCCGAAGTGCCATTCGTCGACGTCCTGAACACCATGCTCAACGCCGACCTGCCTTTGACAGTGACCGAGTACGACGAGTGGGGCGACCCGAATCAGCCCGAGGTGCATGCGCGCATCAAGGCCTATGCGCCCTATGAGAACGTAGGCAGCCAGCCTTACCCGGCAATCCTTGCGGTCGCTGGCTACAACGACAGCCGCGTGCAGTACTGGGAAGCTGCCAAATGGGTCGCCAAGCTGCGCGCCCAAAAGACAGACGACAACCTACTGCTACTGAAAACCGAGTTCGGTGCCGGACACGGCGGCATGAGCGGTCGTTATCAGGCGTTGAAGGACGTGGCGCTGGAATATGCCTTTGTGCTCAAGGTCTTCGACATGACAACCCTCTAGCAGCGGTGCTGCACGGCTGCCGCCCGCTCCTTGCTGGCGGCGCGGCCTTGCCGACTTGCGGTCGGAACGAGACCCGCGCGCGGGGGTCATCTATCACACCATCGTTTCGGAGTGATTACCCATGAGCAGGACATCTGACCAAGCTTCACACAACGTGCACGGCTGGGAGCGCGCAGCATCGATTATCGGCGGCCTGTACTTCCTTGGTAAAGGCCTTGGGCGCGGCGGCTTGGGTGGCGTCCTGCAGCTGGCGGTAGGCGGGATGGCATTGGCGAGAGGCGTTTCCGGCCAGTGCGAAGCCAAGCGCATACTCAGTGAGGTGAACGAACAAGCCAGAATGGCCGAGGGCAATTCACGAAGCATGCCGCTCGAGCGCAGTGAGGCAGATGACGTGCGCCTGAAAACCAATGCCCAGGCGGCCACCGGCACTGCGACAGTGACCGGCAACGACTCGCTCGACAATCCGCGAGCGGGCGTCTGATCGGGCTTCTGCTACGCGAGCGGTAATTGCTCCAAACCCGCTCGCACGGGAAGCCCGCCCCGCTAGCGAAAGCGGGCCGTCTTGCTGGCCAAAAACGAAAGCGGCGCCCCGAGCCAGCATCCCCCCACACTAATCAAAAAGCAGAACCGCTCCCGAGCCCTGTGTAAAAGGCGCGCCTTGGGGCGGTAGGTCTTTCAAAGCGGCTACCGCCAATTCGAAGCGGAATCAAAGCTTCGCCTTGCGACAGGTATGCCGTAAAGAGATCAAATAGATCGCAGCTCAGTCACGTGGAACGACGATCAGCCCGGCACGTTCGCCGATCGCAACATCCGATAACGGAAACAGGATCCTCGCATCCTGCTCCTCTGCCAGCCAGCGCACACCTTTCTCGTCCTCCGCCAGCAGAGTGCCGGGCGACAGCGGGGCAAAGTTCTGGATATCAGCAGGGAGGCGCAGGACGAATTGATCACTCTGCTTGATGATTTCACGCGCCAGCCGAAACTTCAGCAAGGGCCGATGGTGCGATTCGTCCCGTATCGGTTCAACCGCTTCGATCCAGCCCCGAGCGGTCTGTAGAAATTCGTCTAGACACTGAGGCCATACGCCCTCTGGGGCTTCGGCCATTTCCAGCGTAAAAGCCTCAGCTCCATGTCGCGTCGCCGTGTGAGCACTGAAGGTACCGGAAGGCTTTTCCTGAAATAGCACTGCATCGACCGCAGCGTGCTGAAGACGTGTCAGGCTTTGCGGGGCGACTTCGCGACCGTCTACCCAAGGGCAGACGGCGAACTGCAGCAGCACCGATGCACGCATGGCCGAGTGCAGGTCGTAATGCCAGCGCCGACGGCCAGGCTCTTGGAAAAACGCTGCAACCCACTCCTCCAGCTGCGCCGCGCGGCGCGTCTCGTCGCCAGGTTCGCTCGCCGCGTGCTTGCCACAAAAAAGCCGATTCAGATCCTGACCTAAACGACGCACGCCCTGCCGCATGGCGGGCGGGTTGCAGAACAGCAACAACAGCCGCGCGCGGGGGCGAATCTCGTTGCGCGCGATCGCCCGTATCAAGCGATCCAGTAGCTCAATCGGAATGACTTCACAGCCATGCACGCCCGCCGATAGCACCAGATCAAGCCCCAGATCCTGACCGCGCGCCGGAGTAACCTCTAAGGCACCCTCTCCCAGCCATTGCAGCCGGGCCCCGCCATCAGTGAACTGGACGCTCTCCGCCGGCACCTCACCCGAAACCGTCAGCGCCAATAGCCGACCCAGCGTCGGCATTTCGGAGCCGTCAGTGGTCGTGGTTACAGTCTGGACCATGAACGTGCTCATCCTCGCCGGACTCAACCGGCTCCATCTCAAGCTCAAGGCTGACCAAGTTGGTCGCCAGCGGACGCAGCAGCAGATTGGCGTACTCGGTGTCGCCGTCCTCCACGTCGACACCGATCATCAGCTGGTTGTTGCCGACTTGCTGGATCCAGACCTCCCGACCCTGCCACATCACGGCAAAACGGGTGCACGACGTCTCAAGCTGGGTGCCGTCTACGTCTTCAAGAATCAATTGCAGGCTGTCGCTCATACTCAACACTCTCGATAAAAAAAAAAAAGGCAGGACAAATCACTGCCCTGCCGGTTTCAAAGCCTATGCATCAGGCCTGGCTCAGTTTTGCCGCAGCACGCTCAAAACGGGCCAGCCCTTCAGCGATATCGGCCTCTTCGATGATCAAGCTCGGGGCCAGGCGGATCACATCGGGTCCGGCCTGCAGGATCATCAGCGCTTCGCGCTCAGCCGCATCGAAGATCTCGCGCGCGCGACCTTTCCAAGCGTCCTCAAGTACACAGCCGATCAGCATGCCCATGCCGCGGACCTGGCTGAACAGGCCATGCCGCCGGCCGATCTCCAGCAGACCACGCTTGAAGCGCTCGTGCCGTTCCTTCACGCCGTTCAGCACCTCCGGCGTGTTGACAATATCGACCACCGCCTCGGCCACGGCGCACGCCAGCGGGTTGCCGCCGTAGGTGGTGCCATGAGTACCCACGCTGAAATGCGCAGCGATCTCATCGGTGGTCAGCATCAAGCCAATCGGAAAGCCGCCGCCAAGGCTCTTGGCATTGGTCAGGATGTCCGGCGTGACGCCATAGTTCATGTAGGCGTACAACTCGCCGGTACGGCCCATACCGGTCTGCACTTCATCGAAGATCAACAACGCGTTGTGCTGGTCACACAGTTTGCGAGCACCTTCCAAATAAGCCTGATCAGCGGGCACAACACCACTTTCGCCCTGAATCGGTTCCAGCACCACGGCGCAGGTCTTGTCCGAAATCATCGCGGCGAGCGCATCGAGATCGTTATAGGGGACGTGGCTGATACCCTGAATCTTGGGCCCGAACCCATCGGAATATTTCGGCTGGCCGCCCACCGTCACGGTAAACAACGTCCGGCCGTGGAAGCTATTGATTGCAGAGATAATCTCGCACTTCTCCGGTCCGTGGTTGTTATGCGCGAAGCGGCGCGCCAGCTTGAAGGCCGCCTCGTTGGCCTCGGCGCCGGAGTTGGCGAAGAACGCCCGGTCGGCAAAGGTCGCTGCAGTGAGCTTTTTGGCCAGACGCAACGCCGGCTCATTGGCGAAGATGTTGGAGATGTGCCAGAGCTTGCCAGCCTGTTCGGTCAGCGCTGCCACCAGCGCCGGATGGGCATGACCGAGCACATTGACGGCAATGCCACCGGTAAAGTCGATCAGCTCTCGCCCGCTCTGATCCCAGACTCGTGAACCCTGGCCACGCACGGGAATGAAAGCGGCGGGTGCGAAGATGGGAACAATGACCTGGTCGAAATCAGCGCGTTCTACCGGGGTGTGCGGGGCGGACATCAGGACTCTCCTGGGATGCGACACGGATAGGAAATAAAACGCCCCGCCATAGCGGGGCGTTGCATGCGCAGTTTAAACGCAGGCCCGCCAGCAATGGGCGGCCCGGCGAAAATTCTCTTCAGGACACGACTGAATGCTGCTGGTCGAGTTCAATGGCCCGTTCCAAGGTTTCGAGCAAGGCCTTGCGTGCCTTGAGCTTGGTGTTCTTGTGCGCGGTCATGTTGATCTTCTTCAACTGGGCCGCCGCCGCTTTGGCGGCATCCATCAGCTCACTGGCCGGGACTATCTTGTCGAGGAAACCTGCCTCGACTGCAGCTTGCGGATTAAAGATCTCACCGTTGATCACCGATCGCTGAAAGGCAGGCTTGGTTAAACGGTCTCGAGCCAGTTCGATACCCGAATGGTGCATGGTCATACCGATCTGTACTTCATTGAGGCCGATATTGAACGCGCCTTCGACACCAATGCGGTAATCCGACGAGAGCAGCAGGAAGGCGCCTTTGGCAATCGCGTGCCCCGGACAGGCCGCGACGATCGGGAAAGGATGAGCCAGCATTCGCAGCGTGAACTTCGAGCCCGTGGTCACCAGCGCAATGGCGTTCTCTGGCCCTGAGGTCATGACCTTGAGATCATAGCCACCGGACAGGATGCCCGGCTGGCCAGTGAGGATCACCACGGCGCGGTCCTGCTCGGCACGGTCGAAAGCCGCATTGAGCGCGTCGAACATGGCCGGAGACAGAGCGTTGACCTTGCCGTTATTCAGCGTCAGCGTGGCGATACCGTCTTCGAGTTCGTAGGAAACCAGATCACTCATGATGAATATTCCTTGTTAAAAGTTCGCAGACGTTACCCAGCAGAACCCAAGAGGTAAAGCATCGTGACTGACCGGCAAGTCATGGTTCGCAATCCTCGCTGGACGGGCGTCAGCGGGAAAAGCGAGCACGGTTAGTCGTCGACCGGCTCCGGCTCGAGCTCAAGGACGGCAAGCAGTTCGGGATGCAGGATCCTCTGCAATTGCGGATCAGCAATAAACAGTCCATAGGACCCATCCGGGATCCCGCTACTGATCCGATATGGCGTCCCATCGGCATCGACAGTCAACTGGGACAGATCCAGATAACGAGGCTCGCAAGGCGTCTTGTTCGAACTCCGTAACACGACCACCTTCGGCCTGAGGTGCAAATGTGGGTGTTTCTCAAGCACCAACCCAACCTCACCCGTGTGCAGTTCCACCAAAGTTCCGACCGGAAACACGCCGAGCCAGCGAATAAACTCATGCACCAGTGCTTCGTCGAACTGCTGCCCGGCACTGCTGCGCAACACGTCATACGCCGTCTGGATCGGGCGTGCGTCGTCGTAAGCTCGATGACTGGTAATCGCATCGAAGGCGTCAACAATGGTGATCACTCGGGTCGTGAACGGGATCTGGTAATGCGCGAGCCCTTGCGGATAACCCTTTCCATCCAACCGTTCGTGATGGCCGTGCGCCGCCTGAATCGCAGCGGCAGGAATGTCTTCCTGGCTGCACAAGGCCTGATAACCAAACGTCGGGTGCAGCTTGATGTGCTGAAATTCTTCCTCGGTCAGCTTGCCTGGCTTGTTCAGGATCGTCGGGTCGATTTTCATCTTGCCCACGTCGTGCAGCAGCCCAGCGATGCCCAATAGCTCAATCTTATCGTCGGCCAATCCAAGGTGCGTGCCAAATCCCATGGCAAGAATGGATACAGAAAGGCAATGCAGACTTGTATAGAGATCTTGTGACTTCAGGCGCGTCAGCCAGAGCATGGCGCTTTCGTTACGAAGCATGCTTTCGAGGTTTCGCTTAACCAGTGCTTGACAGGCCTTAGTATCGATCGCCCGCCCTTGTTGGACGTCCAGTAGCACCTGGTCCAGAACCAAGCTGCTGCTGAGATAGGCCTCTCGTGCTTCCTGCACCTCAAGCGAGAGCGGAATGCGGGTCATCTTGCGCGTCACGCGCAGCGGAGTCGCCGTTGGCACAATCATTTGGCCCTGATCGATCAGCACGCGCCGTGTGTCGTCAACGAACACGTAATCACAGCGTTCGCGCACCGCGTGGATATGCTCCAGCTTAAGCAGGGGGAAGCCTTGAAAGAGAAAGTCTGTCTGCCGCCACGGGCGATCCAGCTCGCAGATATACATCCCGAGCTCTAAGTGGCTGACGTGCAGACGACGCTTGGTGGCGATCTCTACCACCTCCGGCCGTTTACGCTTTGTTTTGAATAACTTCATCAAAGCCTTTCCTGGCTCTCAATATTCACCACGCATGATTGCGCACAGGCACAGCATTTCTTTGTAGTTCGAACCCTAGAGCAACGATAGGTTCATTGCCACGCGCGCCTGTCGGGATTTCTAACAAGCCCTTAAGCGCATGAAAAAACTAAAAAAGTTTTTGCCATCCGCATGCTCTTCCGCTACATTAGCGCGCCTCGAAGGACATCGCGTCTTTCGAGACCCGGTGAGGTGTCCGAGCGGTTGAAGGAGCACGCCTGGAAAGTGTGTATACGAGAAATCGTATCGTGGGTTCGAATCCCACCCTCACCGCCAGATCAAACACAAAGCCCCGCCTGTCGGGGCTTTGTCGTTTCTGCCGCAAAGAATCCGTCCAGAATCGCGCTCAGCTGCCGGTCATAGGCCACGTCCTTCACCAGGATGAGCGCAGCGCTGAACGGCCCCACCGCTACCTTAGTGTTTCGATTCCACCCGTATTTGAAGCTGCAAAAAAATAGACGTTTCCAATCGCGTCAGTAGCCATTTGAGTTGGCGATGCGGCAAGCGAACATCCCGAGTGGCTTCTGCCAGGCCATGGAGCAAAAGCCTCGCCCGGACGACGCCCCCGAATAAGACCAGCGTCAGCGGCAGACCAGGTGCACCAGCGCTATAAACCGAACAGCCCTGACAGGCGGAGTGCCCCGCGGCGAAACCAGGCCACCTGCCCGCTCGCCCGCGAACCTTCGCCCGAACGACAACGTTCGGTACATCCTCATCATTTTCTCATGGCCCGCATATTGCTTTGTTTACGCTGGAGCTTAGACCAGAACTCGCCAAGCTAACCCGCTCTGTAACAGCTAAGTTGCTCCGCCAGAACAATCAGAAAAATCAAAAGGCCGCCATCATGTTTAAACACAAAAAGGTCAGGCAGGCTACGATGATCCTGTTCGCCACCGCGGTGATTCTGATCCTGCCGAACCTCACACGACTGATCAGCTAAGACTGCAAGAATGAGGGAACCAATGAAAAACCTGTACCGACTGTTGATTGTAATGATGGCAACGGTAACGGCCACTGCAGCCATTGCTGCCCAGGTCGATCAGTCTGCCGCGTTGAAAGCCTTGCAGCGCACAAACACCGTCTTGATCGACGTGCGCACCGAACAGGAGTTCGCCGAAGGTGCCCTACCCGGTGCAACACGTATCGAGACGGAGAATCTTGCTGAGCGCATTGCCGCGATTGCTCCGGACAAAGATGCTCCCGTAGTCCTCTACTGCCGTAGCGGCCGCCGAGCGGAAGCCGCGCAGGATCTGCTTCAGGAGCTGGGCTATAGCCAAGTGATCAACGCTGGCGGTTATCAGGATCTGAACGGGCTCGTGCCGCTTCGCTGAGAGCACGCGCCCTCACCGCGTCCCATCCTCGTTTCGCCTACCCTTATCGTGGGAACTAATGCGCCGCAGTGGCTACTGAAAAAGGAGCCACTGCTTAAGCGCTTGGTCGCGCATACCGGGAGGAAACCACTTGATGAATTGGGATGTGGTGTTGAACGAAGGCCTTTGGATCAACATCGCCATAATTGCTGGCATCACGATTGCCAGCTATCTCATCCTGCAGACCGTCCTGCGGATCATCACCAACCGCCTTCGCAAGATGGCAAAGGGCTCCAGAAGCGGTTTCGTTGGTCTTGCCGCGGAGATGCTCAGCCGCACCAGCCACATACTGCTGATTGCCCTATCGCTGCTGATCGCCCTCAAGGTCGTTGAGCTGCCAGAGCGGTGGGAAACGGCGATGTCCCACGGCTGGTTCATCGCGCTGGCGTTCCAGATTGCACTGTGGATGGATACGGCCGTTCGCCTGTGGATGGAAAGCCTGACTCACGACGGCAAAGCTCGAAACCCAGTCACTACGACGATCATCGGGATCATGATCCGGATCGTGATCTGGACGATGATGCTGCTCTCGATCTTGGCGAACCTGGGCGTCGACATCACGGCGATGGTCGCCAGTCTTGGCGTAGGCGGTATCGCCATTGCCCTTGCGGTACAGACGCTGCTCAGCGATATCTTCGCTTCGCTGTCGATCGGCGTCGACAAGCCCTTCGAGATCGGCGACTTCGTCGTCTTTGGTGCAGTCGCGGGGAATATCGAGCACATCGGGCTGAAGACGACACGAATTCGCGCCCTCAGCGGCGAACAGATCGTCTGTTCCAATGCCGATCTGCTCAAGCAGACCCTGCACAACTACAAGCGCATGAACACGCGCCGTATCGTGTTCAAGTTTGGCATTACCTACAACACCCCGTCAGACAAGGTGCGCGAAGTCTCGGCGCTGGTGAAGCGGATCGTTGATGGTGTGGAACATGCGAACTTTGACCGGGCGCATTTCCTTGCCTTCGATGACAGCCAGCTGACGTTCGAAGTCGTATACATCATGCAGGTCTCGGACTACAACGCCTACATGGACGCCCAGCAAGAGATCAACCTGCAGCTGCTCGACGGCATCCGTGAGATGGGCCTGCAATTCGCCTTCCCGACCCGCAGTGTCGAGTTCATCGGTGGCAGCTTTCCCGAGGTGACGGTTGCCGGTGTCCCGAAGGAAAAACCGGCCGCCAACGAGGAGTCAGAACGCTCGCTGACAAATGGCTGACAGTCGGTGGCGGCGACCGGCCGAGAGCCGATCACCGCCGACCGCTCAACTCATCGGACGCATTTGCTTGTGGGTTTCGATCAGCTGCGGCACTACGCCCGGATCAGCCAAGGTCGAAATATCCCCCAGTGCGTCGTGGTCGTCTGTGGCGATCTTGCGCAGAATGCGGCGCATGATCTTGCCTGAACGCGTCTTGGGTAAGCCCGGCGCCCACTGGATGACATCGGGCACCGCAATCGGCCCGATTTCCTTACGGACCCATTGTTGTAATTCCTGGCGCAACTGATCCGAAGCCTCCTCACCCGCCACTAGCGTCACGTACACATAGATGCCTTGCCCCTTGAGCGGATGCGGCACGCCAACCACCGCTGCCTCGGCCACTTTGCGGTGGGCGACCATCGCGCTTTCGATTTCCGCGGTGCCCATGCGATGTCCGGAAACGTTCAACACATCATCGACCCGCCCGGTGATCCAGTAGTAGCCGTCCTCATCACGGCGGGCGCCATCGCCAGTGAAATACATGCCGCGAAAGGTCTTGAAGTAGGTATCGACGAAGCGATCGTGGTCTCGATAGATGCTGCGCATCTGCCCAGGCCAGGAATCAAGGATGACCAGATTGCCCTCCGTTGCCCCTTCGAGCAGGTTGCCTAGATTGTCCACCAGGCCCGGCACTACGCCGAAGAAGGGGCGCGTTGCGGAGCCTGGCTTGAGTGCGGTCGCGCCTGGCAACGGGCTGATCAGAATGCCGCCCGTCTCGGTTTGCCACCAGGTATCGACGATCGGGCAACGCGATTTGCCGACCGTCTCGTAATACCAATGCCAGGCCTCAGGGTTGATCGGTTCCCCCACAGTACCGAGCAAGCGCAGACTCGACCCATCAGCCCCCTCCATCGCAGCCGGACCTTCGGCCATCATCGAACGAATCGCAGTCGGCGCGGTGTAGAGGATATTCACCTGATGCTTGTCGATGATCCTGGCGATTCGCGTGACATCCGGATAGTTGGGTACACCCTCGTAGATCAGGGTGGTGGCGCCGTTGGCCAGTGGACCGTAGATGATGTAACTGTGCCCGGTGATCCAACCGACGTCGGCGGTACACCAATAGACCTCACCAGGACGGTAGTCGAATACCCGCTCGTGGGTCAGGGCCGCGTAGAGCAAATAACCACCAGAGGTATGCAGCACGCCCTTTGGCTTACCGGTGGAACCCGAGGTGTACAGGATGAACAGGGGTTCTTCCGCGCCCATTTCCTTCGGCGCGCAAACATCCCCAGCCACACGCATCAGGTCCTCGTACCAGATGTCGCGATGCGGGTGCCAGCGGATGTCGCCGCCAGTGCGCCGCACCACAATGATCTTTTGCACGCAGCGCGTCTGCGGGTTGGTCAACGCCTCATCAACATTGGCTTTCAGCGACACCTTTTTCCCACCACGGAGCCCTTCATCGGCCGTGATCACTACTTTGGAATTGCCGTCGATGATTCTTCCAGCCAAGGCTTCTGGCGAGAAACCACCGAACACCACCGAGTGGATGGCGCCGATGCGCGCGCAAGCCAGCATCGCCACGGCGACCTCCGGAACCATCGGCATGTAGAGGGTGACCACGTCGCCCCGATGCACGTCCTGTCCGCGCAATGCGTTGGCAAACTTGCTCACCTCGTGATGCAGCTCGCGGTAAGTGATTTCACGGTGATCTGCCGGATCGTCGCCCTCCCAGATGATCGCGATCTCATCGCCCCGGGTTTCGAGATGGCGGTCCAGGCAATTGGCCGAAACGTTCAGGGTGCCGTCGGCGAACCATTTGATATCGACATGGTGGTCGTCAAAGGACGTCTGTTTGACTCGGGTAAACGGCTTGATCCAGTCGATGCGCTCGGCCTGCTCGCGCCAGAAGCCGTCAGGATTGACCACCGACTGTTGATACATGGCTTTGTAGGTGGCTTCATCGGTCAGCGACTGGGCCGCCACCTCTGGGCTTACCGGATACAGGGACGCAGCACTCATGGCGAACACCTCATTCGTCGGTCTTGTTATCGTCTCGAATAACCCTGCCTCACAGGCGAACCATACGAATCAAACCAAGCGCCTGAGCGACTTCACGTTCGAGCTACACGGGCCTAGCAGCGTTCCAAAGACGTTAAGCCGTCGCGGAACACATCGCTGCTATAGAGCATAGACGCTTCGGCCAAGGCGTACTCCCTCCCGCTCCGTGGTCATATACCTGCCAGGGCCAAACGCCCGTCACGCCAGGTCTCAGCTATGTCTGCGCCAGCTAATATGGTCTTTCGTGCGGTCAAACGCGTAACCGACAGCATCGCCTTTTACCCGGTCCTGATTCCCGCGGTTTATGCGGTGCTGGCCGTCTTGGTCCTGGCGTTCGAGTCGACCAGCCTTGCTCCCGCCCTGCGCGACAGGCTGCCACCCGGCTTGGTCGATGCAGACAACAGCCGGGAGGTTCTAAGCACGCTCATTACCGGCATCATTTCCCTTACCGTATTCAGCTTCTCCATGGTGATGGTCGTGCTCAACGGTGCCGCGGCGCGCCTGTCACCTCGAGTGCTGCCCGGCCTGGTTAGCGATCTGCGCAACCAAGTGATACTGGGCATCTATCTGGGCAGCATCGTCTATTGCCTGATGATGATCGGCACGCTGAACGGCAGGGCTCCAGCAAGCGTGCCTGTACTCGGGCTACTGCTGGCGCTGGTGTTCGGCATGTTCTGCATGGCGCTGTTCGTCGTGTTCATTCGCTCGGTCTCGCAATCAATTCAAGTCGAATGGATCCTCAGCCAGCTCTACAGCGACGCATCGGCCAATCTAAAGAAGCGCAAAAAACGCATCGCGGGCGTCGCTGACATTCCCGACGCCACCGACTGGTGGTGCCTGCCCGCAGCTCGACCGGGTTATCTGCGCGAGGTAAACGAACGCCGCCTGGGGAAGGTGCTGCGCAAGCACAACCTGACCGCAATGATTCAGGTAGAGCCGGGCTTCTTCCTGATCGAAGGGCATCCGCTGATCAAGCTCAGCACCCGGCTAAGCGACACAGAGGCAAACGAAGTGCTCGATTGCTTCGACTTTCACGACAATGAATTCGCCGGCGCGAACGTCTCCTACGGCATGCGGCAGATTTCGGAAATCGCGGTCAAAGCGATCAGTCCAGCGATCAACGATCCGGGCACGGCGATGCGGGCGATCAATCTCCTCGGCGTGTTGCTAAAACGGCTTGGCGGCGTTCCCCCGTTTGACGTCGGTTGCTGCGATGGAGGTCGTCCACGGCTTTTCTATCCGCAGCTCGAGATGCCCCGTATGCTGCAAACCATCATCGCGCCGATCCGCATCTACGGTGGCCATGACCCGCAGGTGTTAGTCACGTTGTTGCAGTGTCTCAAGAACGCGCTACATGGCAACCCAAGCGACGCGCAGCGGGAAGCGCTTCATGACGAAATTAGAGCCCTGCGAGACGACGCCGATGCCAAGGTGGGAAACCCGCATGACCGTCAAGCGGTAAACGAAGTGATCGAGCGGGTGGCGGAACTTCAGATCAGCCAACCGGCCGTATCGCTTCTGCCGATCAACCGAGAGCGCCAAACGAGACCAACTGACTAGCACAGCTTCGTTCGGCTCGGCGGGCGCCAGTGTCAAAGGCTGGTATTGGAGCTCCACGGACTGAGCGAGTGGCCGGTGCGGCAGGCGGGGTAGTCACCGCGCCTGGCTGGCCTCTTCGGCTGCCTAGTCAGATCGGACCGACTTGCGCTTTTGCCGGTCTGCAAGCGACGCGATGTATCGATCGTCTCTCCTCCGTTTCGAAAGCCTTCCATGGCTATTCCGTAATTGCCGCCAGGGTGCCGCTCGGTCATCCTTCGATGACAAAACGACCGGGCATAAGGTGTTGCGATGAACGAGCAGAATGAGAACAGCTTGCCCCTTCAAGGCCTTAAGGTCATAGAAATGGGCCAGCTGATCGCCGGCCCCTTCGCCAGCAAGATGCTCGGCGAGTTCGGCGCCGAGGTGGTCAAAATCGAGCCACCGGGTGTTGGCGACCCGCTGCGCAAATGGCGCAAGCTCAAGGACGGAACGTCACTCTGGTGGCACGTCCAATCGCGCAACAAACAGTCCCTGACGCTGGATCTGAAAGCCGCAGAAGGCCAGGAGATCGTCCGTCAGCTAGTCGCCGAAGCCGATGTGGTGGTGGAGAACTTCCGCCCCGGCACGCTAGAAGCCTGGGGTCTTGGCTGGGACGAGCTGTCGGCGCTCAACCCGCGCCTGATCATGTTGCACATCTCCGGCTACGGCCAGACCGGCCCCTACCGTGACCTGCCCGGCTTCGGCGTCATTGGCGAAGCCATGGGCGGCCTGCGCCACCTCACCGGCTACCCCGGTCAGCCCCCAGTGCGAGTGGGCGTCAGCATTGGCGACTCGCTGTCCTCACTGTATGGCGTGATCGGGGTGCTACTCGCCCTGCAGGAGCGTAACCGCAGCGGTAAAGGCCAGGAAATCGACGTGGCGCTCTACGAATCGGTATTCGCCATGATGGAAAGCCTCGTGCCGGAATACGACGCCTTTGGGTATGTCCGCGAGCCGGCCGGCAGCGCTCTGCCGGGCATCACGCCATCCAACTCCTATCTGTGCAAGGACGGCGCATACGTCCTGATTGCCGGCAATGGCGACAGCATCTACAAGCGCCTGATGACACTGATGGGCCGCCAGGACTTGGCCGACGACCCCCGCTTCGCCCACAACGATGGTCGCGCCTTGCACGCTGAATTGATCGATGCGGCGATTGGCGAGTGGACCGTTCAGCACAGTCGCGATGAGGTCATCGAAACATTGAAGGAAGCCCGCGTCCCGGCCGGCTATCCCTACACTGCCGCCGATATCGTCAACGACCCACACTATCTGACCCGGCAAATGATCGAGCAGGTGCAGACTTTCGCCGGGCCGCTAAAAGTGCCGGGCGTGCTCCCCAAACTCAGCCGCACCCCTGGCCGCATCGGAGCTGGCGGCCCGCAGCTTGGCGAGCACACCGAGGACGTACTGGCTGGGCTCGGTCTATCCGACGAACAAGTCCGAGGGCTGCGCGAGCGGGGAGTCATCTGAGCTCGCCCTTCGCCATGGTGCGTGCCTCCTGCAGCAGCTCATGGCGTGGCTGTCGGGGGGGGCGGGCTTATAGCAAAGCTCGAAGCCCGCAAACATTCACGTCGGGCCACAGCTACCTGCGACGACTACCTTGGCTACTCGTCTTCATTAACCCGATCACGCAACTCCTTCCCCGGTTTGAAATGCGGGACGAATTTGCCATCAAGCGGGACGGACTGGCCTGTTTTGGGGTTTCGGCCGACGCGGGGGGCGCGGTAGTGGAGGGAAAAACTGCCAAAGCCGCGAATTTCGATGCGGTCGCCGGTGGCCAGTGCCTGGGCCATCTGTTCGAGCATGGTCTTGATGGCCAGCTCAACATCCTTGGACGAAAGAAGGCCTTGTTGGGTGACGATACGTTCGATCAACTCCGACTTGGTCATGGTTTTCCCTTCGTTTTCAAGCGGCTAGATCAATTAGGTTGCGCTCGTTTGTAGCATGTTGTTCAGAGTTTGAACAGCCTGAACGTTTGGGTCAGGTTTTTGAATGCGGTGTAGGGTTCGGACGTTTAGCTTTTGGCTCGCGGTAGGGTGAAGCGCGATTCACCCTACCCTTCCGCTAGCGGTACAAGTCGTTCCGGGGGCGACGGGTTTCATTCGCGCGGCCCAACCCAGCCGAAAACCGGGCAACTACAGTAGGGTGGGTGACGCTTTTTTAATTCACCGTAAGCCGCAGCGGTGGCGTCGACTTGCTTGGTGGATCGTTGAAGCGTGATCCACCCTACCGTTCTCGCTTCAACGAGTTGAGCGCAAAAAAAAGGGTGGACCGAAGTCCACCCTTTCTATTTCTGACGAGGCCTAGCCTCATCGCGTGCCGCAGCTAAGCATCAATCCTCGCGATAGCGGCGCAGTTTGAGTTGCTTACCACCGACGCGGGTGTCTTTGAGTTTGCCGAGCAAGCGCTCGAGGCCCTCTTCCGGCAGCTCGACCAAGCTGAAGCTGTCGCGCACTTGAATGCGGCCGATGTCTTCGCGGGCCAGGCCGCCTTCGTTGAGGATGGCGCCGAGCAGGTTGCGTGCGGCGATGCCGTCGCGGGCACCCAGTGCGGTGCGGCAGCGGGCGCGGCCTTCGGCCAAGGGAATCGGAGCACGACGCTCGCGATCACCGCTACGCTCAGGACGATCGGAGCGCTCTCGCGGGCTGCTGGTCGGAACCAACGGTTGCTCTTTTTCCACTTCAGCCAAGGTCAACGCCTGGCCGTTAGTGGCCTTGCGCAGCAACGCTGCGGCCAATGCGCGCGGGCTGCAGCCGATATCCGCGACCAGCTTGTCGAGTAGCTCGCCATGACTGGCTTCGGCATCTGCTACCAGCGGTGAAAGACTGTTGGTGAGCTTCTTGATTCGCGCCTCGAGCACTTGCTGGCCGTTCGGCAGGCGGGCTTCGGCTACTTTCTGGTTGGTTACACGCTCGATGACCTGCAGCATGCGGCGCTCACGCGGGGTGACCAGCAGCAGCGCGCGGCCTTCACGACCCGCACGGCCTGTACGGCCGATGCGGTGAACGTAGGATTCCGGATCGTAGGGCATGTCGACGTTGAACACGTGAGTGATACGCGACACATCGAGGCCGCGGGCGGCGACGTCGGTGGCGACCACGATGTCCAGGCGACCATCCTTGAGCGACTCGATGACGCGCTCACGCTGGTTCTGGGCGATGTCGCCGTTCAGTGCGGCAGCTTTGTAGCCCTTGGCTTCCAGCGCGGCCGCCAGGTCGAGGGTGGCCTGCTTGGTACGCACGAACGCGATCAGTGCGTCGAAGTCTTCAACTTCGAGCAGGCGCAGCACGGCAGCAATCTTCTGATCAGCATGGACCATCAGGTGTGCCTGCTCGATGGCGGTCACTGTCTGGGTCTTGGTAGCGACCTTGATGTGCTGCGGCTCGCGCAAGTGCTTCTCGGCGATTGCGCGAATCGAGTGCGGCAGGGTCGCGGAGAACAGCACGGTCTGACGGCTTTCCGGCATGGCTTCGAAGATGACTTCGAGGTCGTCCATGAAGCCCAGCTTGAGCATCTCGTCAGCTTCGTCGAGTACGAGGTACTGAATGGTGCCGAGCAGTGCGCTGTTGCGGCTCAGGTGGTCGACCAGGCGGCCAGGTGTAGCGACGATGACCTGCGCGCCCTGACGGATGGCCTTAAGCTGCGGGCCCATCGGAGCGCCGCCGTAGACGGCGACCACGGTCAAGCCAGGCATCTGCTTGGCATAGGTTTCGAACGCGGTGGCAACCTGCAGCGCCAGCTCGCGGGTTGGCGCGAGAATAAGCGCCTGCACTTCCTTACGAGCGGGATCGATCTTCGACAGAATGGGCAGCGCGAAGGCGGCGGTCTTGCCGGTACCGGTCTGGGCTTGGCCGATCATGTCGTGGCCGCCGAGAATTACCGGGATAGCCTGGCTCTGGATTGCCGAAGGCTCTTCGTAGCCCACTGCGGTGACAGCGGCGAGTACGGAAGGATGAATACCGAGTGCAGCAAAGCTGCCGATTTCCTGGGTCATGGGTCTTTTCCTGATGCTCCGCAAAGACCCATGTTCCGAAGCTGCGCATGCCATGCAAAACCCGAAGGTCACCCTGGCAGCCTGGTCGGCGGGGTTTGCGAAAACGTAATGAATGATGAATCGTCAAGGACAGCCGCGAGAAGCGGACAGCAGCCGAAGCAGCGCTTCGTGTGTTGCAGTACCTGAACGCAGGCTGTGTTTCAGCCGGCGCGTACTATACCGGATTTCTGTGACGCTGTGCGTGCAATTTGTCTTCGGAGTTAGGTTCCACAAAGCGGATTTATCGGTGTCTCGCCGCTAGCGAATATTCCTGGAGTGGCCTCATCAGGGCGCGCCACAAATGGCGAAGGCTCGAGCCAGGCTTCACGAGCAAGCTCGCTCCTACAAGAGCGTCGTGCTTAGCCGTTGCCTTGGATGCCCCAGGCATTGAAGGGGGTGCTAATAGACAGCTCACTGCTTGCTCAGCTCGCCGGCCGTAGCGCATTGATCAACGAGTCCAGCGTGTAGCCCAATCGCGGAGCCAGCGCTGCGGCGCGCTCGCGCAGGCTCGCCTCGTCGAGTAGCTGATCCAGATCCGCAGGCACGAACAAGACAATGTTGCCCTCCTTTACCGGGCACTCCCAATAGTGACGATGAAATAGACCACGAAGCAGCGCCGCACCTAATGGCTTGTCCTCGTCGGTGCCCCACTGATTGATGATCAGCCAACCATCGGGATTCAGCTTCTGCTGGCAACGCTCAAGAAAACGCCACGCCAGATGCGCGGCAGCCGGACCCACGTCTGTGTAAAGGTCGACGAAGATCAGATCAGCGGTCTCGGCCGAATCGAGCAGTTCCACCGCATCGCCAATGCGGATGTAAAGCCGTGAATCGTTCGCCAAGCCCAGATAACGCATCGCCAGCTCAGGCACGTCCGGACGCAACTCGATGGCCTCGACGTCTTCCAGTGGCAGGAATTCAAGGCATGCCTGGGTCAGGGTTCCGGCGCCTAGCCCGAGGAACAGCGCAGTTTCCGGCGCCGCGTGCAGCAGACCCCCCATCAACATGGCACGGGTGTAGTCATACTCAAGCCAGCTCGGGTCGCGGGTGAACGTGCAGCTTTGCTCGACCGCAGCGCCAAACTCGAGAAACCGGTAATCCCCCACTTCCAGCACACGGATCAGACCGAACGCATCATGCACCTCGGCCAGCAACACTTCCTGCTTGTCCACTGCGCTTCTCCCAAACCTGTCGGTGCATCTTAACAGCCCGATTGGTAAGGGCTATCAGCGCCGAACCGGCACATCAGGTAAAATCCGGGCACTTTTTTGCGGACGGAATCAATTTCCATGAGCCACGCCTGGAGCCCCACTAGCTGGAGAGCCAAACCCATCCAGCAGCAGCCCGAATACCCCAATGCCGAACATCTGAAGCGGGTCGAGGGCACATTGGCGAGCCTTCCACCGCTGGTGTTCGCTGGCGAGGCACGGGAGCTGCGCCGGCAATTCGCCGAGGTGACGCAAGGCCGCGCGTTCCTGCTGCAAGGCGGTGACTGCGCAGAAAGCTTCGCCGAGTTTTCCGCACCGAAGATCCGCGACACCTTCAAGGTGCTGTTGCAGATGGCGATCGTGATGACGTTCGCTGCTGGATGTCCTGTAGTGAAGGTCGGCCGCATGGCCGGGCAGTTCGCCAAACCGCGCTCTTCCGGGGACGAGACTATCGATGGCGTCACTCTGCCGGCATACCGCGGCGATATCGTCAACGGCATCGGCTTCGATGAAAAAAGCCGCGTGCCGGATCCGGAGCGACTGCTGCAGGCTTATCACCAATCCACATCCAGCCTGAATCTATTGCGCGCTTTCGCCCAGGGCGGGTTCGCCGACTTGCATCAGGTGCATCAGTGGAATCTGGATTTCATCGCCAACTCGCAGATGGCTGAGAAATACCACCAGCTCGGCGCACGGATCGACCAAGCGCTACGGTTCATGCGCGCATGCGGCATGGACAACGCCCCGCAGTTGCGCGAAACCAGCTTCTTCACCGCCCACGAGGCGCTGTTGCTGAACTACGAACAGGCATTCGTGCGCCAGGACAGCCTCAGCGGCGGCTGGTACGACTGCTCTGCCCATATGCTCTGGATTGGCGACCGCACGCGGCAGCTGGACGGGGCACACGTTGAATTCCTGCGCGGCGTGGGCAACCCGATCGGCGTGAAAGTTGGACCGAGCATGGCCAGCGACGAGCTGATCCGCCTGATCGACATCCTTAATCCTGAGAACGATCCGGGTCGTTTGAATCTCATCGTGCGCATGGGCGCCGACAAGGTCGAGGAAGGCTTGCCGCGCCTGATCCAGGCCGTGCAACAGGAAGGTCGTCAGGTCCTGTGGAGCTCCGATCCGATGCACGGCAATACCATGAAAGCTTCCAGCAGTTACAAGACCCGCGATTTCGCCAAGGTGCTGGCCGAGGTGCGGCAGTTCTTCGACGTGCACCGCGCCGAAGGCAGCTACCCCGGCGGCATTCATATTGAAATGACTGGGCAGAACGTCACCGAGTGCATTGGCGGGTCGCGCCCCATTACCGAGGACGGGCTTTCCGACCGCTACCACACCCACTGCGACCCTCGGCTCAACGCCGACCAGTCGCTGGAAATGGCGTTCATGATCGCTGAAACGCTGAAGCAGGTTCGGCCGAGCTGATACCACCTGCGACGGGTTAAGCCCTGGCTCGGCTGGCGAGCCGGGGCAAGCCTCAGGAAGTTGTTGCGATCTTTTCAGGTCCCTCGCCCGGCCGCAGCCGTAGGGTGGGCTTTAGCCCACCGCATATCGTCCGGCAAACACCCGGACCGATGCCGTCAATCGCCGCTGCTTTGGTGGGCTGAAGCCCACCCTACAGGTGTTGCGATCTCTTCAGTTTCCTTGTCCGGCCGCAGCCGTAGGGTGGGCTTTAAGCCCACCGCATATCGTCCGGCAAATACCCGGACCGATGCCGTCAACCGTCGCTGCTTTGGTGAACTGAAGGCCACCTACAAGAGTTCGCTTCCGACTTATAGCTTGAAGCTTGCGGCTGCCGCTACAAACTCATCACATCGAGGAAGCGCGGCGTGGCGTCGTTGTCGATGCGCAGGCTGGTGAAGTCGAACAGGTTGCGGTCGGCCAGCTGCGAGGGCACTACGTTCTGCAAGGCGCGGAACATGATCTCGGTACGACCGGGCGACTTGCGCTCCCATTCCTGCAGCATCTCCTTGACCACCTGGCGCTGCAGGTTCTCCTGCGAGCCGCAGAGGTTGCAGGGGATGATCGGAAACCCCTTCATCTGCGAATAGGCTTCGATGTCTGCCTCGCTGCAATAGGCCAGAGGCCGGATCACCACATTGCGGCCGTCGTCAGACAGCAGCTTGGGCGGCATTGCTTTGAGCGTGCCGCCGTAGAACATGTTGAGGAAGAACGTCTCGAGGATGTCGTCGCGATGGTGACCGAGCGCCATCTTGGTCGCACCAATCTCGTCGGCGAAGGTGTAGAGCGTGCCGCGACGCAGACGCGAACACAGCGAGCAGGTGGTCTTGCCTTCCGGAATTTTTTCTTTGACGACCGAATAGGTGTCCTTCTCGACGATGTGGTAGTCGACGCCAATGGACTTCAGGTACTCGGGCAGCACGTGCTCGGGAAAGCCCGGCTGCTTTTGGTCCATGTTGACGGCGACAATCTCGAATTTGACCGGAGCCACTTTCTGCAGATACAGCAAGACGTCGAGCATGGTGTAGCTGTCTTTGCCGCCAGACAGGCAAACCATCACCTTGTCGCCTTCCTCGATCATGTTGAAATCAGTGACTGCCTCGCCAGCAAGGCGACGCAGACGCTTCTGCAGTTTGTTCTGGTTGACCGAGAGGTTGCCCATTTCAGAGTCCGGTGAGATGCGAAAGGCTCGCATTTTACGCGCAAAATGTACCGGCGCCCCACCCCATCCATCCAGCCGTTTGTAACGCTGGCCTTGTGCTAGGCTTTGCGACATGAACGATGATCTCGAACCCGAAATGGACCTGGCCGAGCAAATATTCGTGCTGCTGCGCGAACAACCGGAAGGTTGCAGCGAATACCAGCTGATCCAACAGCTCAAGGCCCGGCACAGCACCCATATCCCCAACCTGCCGCTACTCGACAAGCTGGTGCTGTTCCGCACCCATTTCCTGGTATTTAACGCGCTGTACCAGTTGCGCGACCAACTCCGCGGTGAGAACCGCTACAACCTCCAGATTTCGCCGTTAAACGTCCAGCTTCAACCCTATGTGCCCGGGGCCAGCGGGGTCGCCGAGAACGATCCGTTGCGCGACTACTACCTGGACATGAGCAATCTGCGCGACACCGACGAACAGGAAGTGGAACGCCTGTTGGCGAGCTTCTGGTCGCGCATGCGCGGCGATCACCTTGGCAAACGCAACGAAACTTGGGATCCGGAGCAGAAACGCGCAGCCTTGGAGCTGTTCGAGCTAGACCAGGAGGCCTCTTCGCTCAGCCTGCACACCATTAAACGGCGCTATCGCCAGTTAGTCAGCATTCACCACCCCGACCGTGGCGGCAGTACGACACGCCTCCAGTCAATCAATCTGGCGATGGAAATACTGCAACGCTATTACCGATAGGTTCATAGCTTCCAATTGCTCTAATCGAGCCCAGTGCGCCGTACCGTCCGCTCCCTATACTGCGACTTAAGGTCGCACGCCCGTCACACCGACGGAAAGCCAGGCGAAGCGACCCTCCAAAACTGAGGAGACGCTGGCATGATCAATCACGTTTGGGGACTGTTTGCACACCCGGGCCAGGAATGGCAGGAAATCACTGGAGAGGAGCGTGAGGTCGGGCATTTGCACCTGGGAGAGGTGCTGGTACTCGCAGCGATACCGGCGATATCGGCGTTCATCGGAACTACCCAGATCGGTTGGAGCATTGGCGGTGGCGAGGCGGTAAAGCTCACCGAAAGCAGTGCATTGCAACTCACCTTGCTGTCCTACCTCGCCATGCTGTGTGGTGTGGCCGTGATGGGTGCTTTTATCCACTGGATGTCACGCACCTATGACGCAAACCCGACGCTGGTGCAGTGCATCGTGTTCGCCGCGTACACCGCCACGCCACTGTTCGTCGGCGGCCTGGCCGCGCTCTATCCACACATCTGGCTGGGCATGATCGTAGGTACGGCGGCAATCTGCTACACGACCTACCTGCTCTACGTTGGCCTACCAACATTCATGAACATCCCTTCCGACGAGGGCTTCCTGTTCTCGAGTTCAGTGTTGGCTGTCGGGCTGGTTGTGCTGGTGGCGATCCTCGCGCTGTCAGTGATCATGTGGGGCATGGGGGTTGGGCCGATCTACGTACGCTAGCCTTGCCACGATACGGGCCGACGCGGTGGCCTCCGCGTCGGCCCGTTTTTGCCTGCGACATGGTGGCGTTGAATCCCTGTCGCGCTTGAGCGTCTATACCAGCAAGACCTGCGCTCAAGCATCGGCATTAGGAGGCCCCCATGACCCCAGAATTCATCAGCTTGTTCACCCGGCCCGACCGAGCCTGGGAAACGATCCGTCAGAAGGAAGACGCCCACAGCCTGCATTACTTGATGCATTTGCTGCTGCTGGCGCTGATTCCTGCTGTGTGCTTGTTCATTGGGGTCACCTTCGTAGGATGGAGCCTGGTGGACGCCGAACGTGTACGACTCGATTTTGCCAGCGCTTTTCAGCTGTGCCTGTTGCTGTACATCACCATCATTGTCGGCACAGTGATCATGGGTTTTTTCGTAAGGTGGATGGCGCGCGCGTTTGAGGTACGCCCGAATCTGAACCAGTGCATTGGTTTCATCGCTTACGTCATCACCCCGTTCCTGCTCGCCGGCGTGACCGGGCTATACCCGAATCGCTGGTTCGCAGCGATCGTTCTGCTGATAGCAGGCATCTACTCCACTTACCTGTTATTCACTGGCCTACCAGCCTTCATGCGCCAGCGCAGCTCGCAAAGCTTTCTCTATGCCAGTTCGATCTGGGGTGTGGCGCTACTGGTGATGGTGACGGTGCTGGTATCCATGATTCTGTTCTGGTCTCAGTTCCTGCAACCCAATTACGAACGCACCGTACAAGCGAACCAGAGCTACGGCACCCAGGAAGAACGTCCTCAGGAGGAGCCCGGCGGTCTCTGAGCGATTGTCAGCCTGGCGGATTGCGGCATAATTCGGGGCTTCTTCGGAGGCCCCTATGCCCGACCAGCTACACGCCCGAGTCGAGGCCTGCTATGAACAGGCCGAGGCTTTTTTCAACAAGCGCTTCGAACGACCGAAAGTCAGCTTCAAACTGCGCGGGCAGAAAGCCGGCGTTGCGCATCTGAACACCAACCTGCTGCGCTTCAACGCGCAGCTGTATCAGGAAAACCGCGAGCACTTCCTCAAGCAGACCGTGGCTCACGAGGTGGCCCATTTGGTCGCTCACCAAATGTTCGGCGGCCGGATTCGCCCCCATGGTGAAGAGTGGCAATTGATCATGCGCGGCGTTTACGAGCTGACCCCTGATCGCTGCCACAGTTACGAGATCACCCGCCGGCAGACGAGTGCTTACATCTACCGGTGTGCCTGTCCCGAGCGAGATTTTCCGTTTACCGCCCAGCGCCATGCATTGGTCCGCAAAGGCCGTCGCTACTTCTGCCGCACCTGCCGCGCCACCCTGGCTTTCAGCGGGGAGCAGCGAATCGACTGACCGACTGGCCGCCGCGCTATAGCCGTCTGGCGCGCCAGGCTGCGATCACGAACAGCGCAGCGAGCACCGCCATTAAAGACAGCCATCCCGCATGCTCCCATACGTAGCCGGCGGCGTAGCCGACCACACTCGACCCGAGATAATAGGCACACAGGTAAAGCGCCGACGCCTGGGCCTTGGCGCCCTTGGCATGCACGCCGACTTGCCCGCTGGCCACGGCATGTGCAGCAAAGAAGCCCAGGGTGAATAACGCCAGTCCGATCACGATTGCAATCAGCCAGGGCGTCGAACACAGCCCTACGCCTAACAGCATCAGCGCGATACCGCCTTGCAGTACGCTTCTCGCACCCAGGCGTGGCACCAGCCGCCCGGCCCAACCTGCGCTGAATATGCCGGCCAGGTAAACAGTGAACAGCAGGCCAATGACCGTCGAGGAAAGGCCGAACGGCGCACCGGCCAGACGAAAGCCGATGTAGTTGAACAACGCGACGAAGCCGCCCATCAGCAGAAATGCCTGAAGGAAAAGATTGCGCAGGATCGGATTGCCCAGATGCTCAGCAAAGTTGCTTAGCAGCCCGCGCAGAGACAGCGGTTGCGGCTTGAAATGGCGAGATGGGGGTAGCAGCCAGACAAAGGCCCCTAACGCCACCAGACCTAAACCGGCAATTCCGCCCAGCGCCAGTTGCCAACCGCCAAGATCGCTCAGCAGGCCCGACAACAGTCTGCCCAGGAGGCCACCGAGCGCCGTCCCGCCGATATACAGCCCCATCGCCGCAGGCAACGACTCGGGATCGAACTCCTCGCCCACGTAGGCCATCGCTAAAGCCGGCAAGCCACTGAGTGCAAGGCCCAACAACGCCCGTAATACAAGCAATAGGGACCAGGATTCGACCATTGCACAGGCAAGACCAAGCAGCCCAGCCAGCATAAGCGCTAGCGCCATGACCCGCTTGCGCCCCCAGCTTTCCGCCAAGCCGCCTGAAATCAACAGGCAGAGCGCCAGTGACAGCGTGGTCAATGACAGGGCCAGGCTGCTGGTGGCGGCCGACACTGAAAAATGCGAGGCCAGCAGCGGCAGCAATGGCTGCACGCAATAGAGCATGGCAAAGGTTGCGAACCCTGCGCAGAACAATGCCAGCGTCGCTCGACGGTAATCAGCGGTGCCGCGTTTCAGGTGGGAATCAAGCGAGTCACAAGACATGAAAACGATCTCTACGCCCGCGCAACACGGGCCCAAAAAAGCCTCACAGGCTAGCACAACCCTAGTATCAGCAAGCTGCCTGCATACCGTCCCAGAGCCTCGTACCCAGGCAGTCAGCTATCGAGCGCGATGGACGAAACGCATCCAGCACGAGCCAGTTCATTGCGCCAGATCAATATAAGTGGTTTTAGCCCCTATAGCCCTTAGTCAAATAGACAGCTGGCTTTGATTAAGCCGGGAACGCTTACTAGACTCCCACTACGCCACTCGGATTAAAGGTGAACGTAGTGCCGCACCATACCGATCCCGCACCTGTGGGAAAGCCGGAAGAAACACGGCTATTTGTCTTTCTGCTGGTTTTCCTGTTCCCCCTTCTAAGCGTTCTGACCGTATCCGGCTATGGCTTCATCGTCTGGATAAGCCAGCTGTTCTTTGGCCCACCCGGCCCGCCGAGCTGATTGCTCAAGACCGGAACACCCCCTCCATTCATTGCTTGCTCGTTTCAGGGCAGGCGGAGCTTCATAAGAAAAAATGATCAATGCCTTGCATATCGCGAGCCTGCTCGTGCACTGCCGCCCCGAGCTACTCGATGCGGTGAAACAGAACCTGCTGCTATTGCCCGGCACGGAGCTTCATCAGGAAAGCGCCGCCGGAAAAGTGGTGGTGGTTCTTGAGGCGGAGCATGAAAGCCGCATTCTCGACACCATCAGCCACATCCAACAATTGCCTGGCGTCCTCAACGCTGCCCTGATTTACCACGAACTCCTCAGCCCCGAAGGAGAGCCGGAATGAGCCTCACACGACGTCAATTCGCCAAAGCCAACGCCGCGGCCATCGCAGCCAGCGTGGCTGGCATGCCTATCGCTACCAGTGCTAGCAACCTCGTTACTGATCCCCAGGCGACGGCGCTCAAGTGGCACAAGGCGCCGTGCCGGTTCTGTGGCACCGGCTGCGGCGTGATGGTCGCCACCAGCGGCGACCGCGTGGTCGCCACGCATGGCGATGTCAAGGCCGAGGTCAATCGCGGTATCAACTGCGTCAAAGGCTATTTTCTGTCGAAGATCATGTACGGCTCCGACCGTCTGACTGAGCCGCTGTTGCGGATGAAGGATGGCAAGTACGACAAACAGGGCGAGTTTCAACCTGTAAGTTGGGAGCAGGCCTTCGACATCATGGAAGAGAAATACAAAACCGCGATGAAAGACCACGGCCCCACTGCCGTAGGCATGTTCGGTTCCGGCCAGTGGACCGTGTGGGAAGGCTATGCGGCCAGCAAGCTGATGAAGGCAGGTTTTCGTTCCAACAACCTCGACCCGAACGCGCGGCACTGCATGGCGTCTGCCGCTGTCGGCTTCATGCGCACCTTCGGCATGGACGAGCCCATGGGCTGCTACGACGATATCGAAGCCGCGGACGCATTCGTGCTTTGGGGCTCGAACATGGCCGAGATGCATCCCGTGCTCTGGACCCGCGTGACCGACCGCCGCCTTAGCGCGCCGCATGTAAAAGTCGCTGTGATGTCGACCTTCGAGCACCGCAGCTTCGATCTTGCGGACATACCGATGGTGTTCACGCCGCAGACCGACCTGGTGATCCTCAACTACATCGCCAACCACATCATCGAGAGTGGCGCGGTCAACCAGGACTTCATCAAGAACCACACCAAGTTCGCCAAGGGCAACACCAACATCGGCTATGGCCTGCGAGCGACCGACCCGCGCGAGATGAAGGCCGAGAATGCCGCTGCGGCAGGCGGCTGGACCGACATCAGCTTTGAAGACTATGCCGAGTTCCTCAAGCCATACACCCTGGAGCGTGCGGCGCGGGAATCGGGTGTTCCGGAAGAGCGTCTGCAGATGCTGGCGGAACTCTATGCCGATCCGAAAACAAAAGTGATGTCGTTCTGGACCATGGGTTTCAACCAGCACACCCGCGGGGTCTGGGCGAACAACATGATCTACAACATTCATCTGCTTACCGGGAAAATCAGCGAGCCCGGCAACAGCCCCTTCTCGCTTACCGGACAACCATCGGCCTGCGGCACGGCACGCGAGGTCGGCACTTTTTCCCACCGTTTGCCTGCGGACATGGTCGTCACCAACCCCAAGCATCGGGCTGTCACCGAGAAGATCTGGAAACTGCCCGAAGGCACTATCCCGGAAAAGCCCGGCTTCCATGCCGTGCAACAAAGCCGCGAGCTCAAGGACGGTGGCCTGAGGGTCTACTGGACCCAGGCGACGAACAACATGCAGGCCGGCCCCAACATCATGCAGGAGGTGCTGCCCGGCTGGCGCAACCCGGAAACCTTCATCGTTGTTTCTGACGTGTATCCCACCGTCTCGGCCCAGGCTGCAGACCTCATCCTTCCCGCTGCGATGTGGGTGGAGAAGGAAGGTGCCTACGGCAATGCCGAGCGTCGCACCCATTTCTGGCACCAGCTGGTCAGCCCGCCAGGTGAAGCGCGCTCGGACCTCTGGCAATTGATGGAATTCTCCAAACGCTTTACCACCGATGAAGTTTGGCCTGCCGAGCTGCTGGCCAAATCACCGGAGCTGAAGGGCAAGACGCTGTTCGAGGTGCTTTTCAAGAACGGTCAGGTCGACACCTTCCCCGTTTCGGATATCGAAGAAGGCTACCGGAACCAAGAGTCAGAGGATTATGGCTTCTACGTCCAGAAAGGCCTGTTCGAGGAATACGCTCAGTTTGGTCGCGGTCACGGTCACGACCTCGCCGATTTCGACCGTTACCATCAGGAGCGCGGCCTGCGCTGGCCGGTTGTAGACGGCAAGGAAACCCTCTGGCGTTACCGTGAAGGCCATGACCCCTACGTCGAGAAAGGCTCAGAGGTACAGTTCTACGGCTATCCGGACAAGCGGGCGATCATCTTCGCACTGCCCTACGAGGCACCTGCAGAGATGCCGGATGAAGAATATCCGTTCTGGCTCAGTACCGGCCGCGTGCTGGAGCATTGGCACACCGGCAGCATGACCCAGCGTGTCGACGAGCTACACCAGGCTGTGCCGGATGCGCTGGTGTACATGCATCCGGACGATGCGCGCGAGCTCAAGGCCCGCCGCGGCAGCGTGGTCAAGGTCATCAGTCGTCGCGGTGAAATGCAGGCTCGCATCGAAACCCGTGGCCGCAACAAGCCACCGAAGGGGCTGATCTTCGTGCCCTTCTTCGATGCCAACAAACTGATCAACAAGGTCACCCTCGACGCTACCGACCCGATCTCCAAGCAAACCGATTTCAAGAAGTGTGCCGTGAAGATCGAAGTGGTCAGCATCGCCTGAGGAGAGTCACCATGAAATTCCGTTTACTGCCTTTGATGCTCCTCGCGGTGTTTGGCGTGGCCGTCGCAGCCGGGCCCGATTACCCACTGGATGCGCCCGCCCCGGATGGTCGCCGGCCCGGCGGCACCATCACCCAGGAGTTCACCCCGCCTCCGCTCAGGGATGAGGAAAACAAGGATCTGAAGCGCGAGCGCAACTATCCGGAGCAGCCACCGACCATTCCGCACACCATTCGCGGCTATCAGGTCGATATAAACGGCAACAAGTGCCTGTCCTGCCACAGCCGTGCCAACAGTGCTCGCACTCAAGCGCCAATGATCAGCATCACCCACTTCACCGACCGCGATAGCCAGACGCTCGGCGCTGTTGCCCCGCGTCGCTACTTTTGCACCCAGTGCCATGTGGTGCAGCACGACGTGAAACCGCTGGTAGAGAACGACTTCGAGAACATCGACGACCTGCTGTATCACGAAAACAAACAGAACGAACAGTGAGGACGCCTGGATGAAGTCGATACTGTCGTTCCTCAAGCGTTACTGGACCGTCCTGCGCCGCCCGAGCGTGCACTACAGCCTGGGCGTCCTGACGCTCGGGGGGTTTCTTGCTGGCATCATCTTCTGGGGCGGGTTCAATACCGCGCTGGAGGCGACCAATACCGAAGCCTTCTGCATTTCCTGTCACGAGATGGAAGACAACGTGTACATGGAGATCAAGGACACCATTCACTACACCAACCGCTCCGGCGTCCGCGCGACCTGTCCGGATTGCCACGTGCCACACGAATGGACAGATAAAATCGCGCGCAAGATGCAGGCTTCGAAAGAGGTTTGGGGCAAGATCTTCGGCACCATCAGCACGCGGGAAAAATTCCTCGGCATGCGCCGGGAAATGGCCGAGCGTGAATGGCGTCGTCTGAAGGCCAATGACTCGCTGGAGTGCCGCAACTGCCACAACTACGAGTTCATGGATTTCACTCGCCAAAGCAAACGCGCCGCCGAGTTCCACTCCAAAGCACTAGGTAAAGGCGAAGCGACCTGCATCGACTGTCACAAGGGCATCGCCCACCGACTGCCAGACATGCACGGCGTGCCGGGCTGGTAACCGTAAGAGCGGCGCTGATCCTGAAGGGCAGCGCCGAATCATCATCGATGAACCTGGGCCCAGGGACGGGCTCAGGTACTCAGACTGCTTTGATTCACATCCCCACCGAAACGCCTCCGGCTCCTGCCCGCGCTTTCCCGCTGAACAACCCTGTTGCACCTGTGTCGAACTCCGGCTAAGTATCGGAACGTCTCGATATCAACGACAACAAGGAGTCCACCATGCGTTATCAACTGTTCGGTGCAGCCCTGATGGCGGTCAGCGCCGTCGCTCACGCTGAGATCCAGACTCAGGAAATCCCCTACACCGCAGCCGACGGCACCAAGATGGTTGGCTACTACGCCTACGACGACGCTATCGAAGGCCAGCGCCCTGGCGTCGTGGTGGTCCATGAATGGTGGGGCCTCAATGACTACGCCAAAAGCCGCGCCCGTGACCTGGCCGGACTGGGTTACAGCGCCCTGGCAATCGATATGTATGGCGAGGGCAAGAACACCGAGCATCCGAAGGACGCGATGAGCTTCATGAAAGCCGCCCTGGCCGATACCGACGCGGCCAAAGCCCGCTTCAACGCCGGTGTGGATCTGCTCAAACAGCAACAGCAGACCAACGGCGCCAAACTCGCCGCCGTTGGCTACTGCTTCGGCGGCAAGGTTGTATTGGACATGGCCCGCCAGGGCGTGCCACTCGAAGGCGTTGTCAGCTTCCACGGTGCCTTGGCCACCGAAACCCGCGCAGCGCCGGGAAGTGTCAAAGCGCGCGTACTGGTCGAACACGGCAGCGCCGACAGCATGGTCAGTGCCGAAGACGTCGCCGCATTGAGCGCCGAAATGGTCAAAGCCGGCGCTGACTATCAATTCGTCAACCTGCCAGGCGCCAAACACGGCTTCACCAATCCCGGAGCTGACAAGTTTCAGGATAAAGGCGTCGATGTGGCCTACAACAAAGCCGCCGACGAGCGCTCATGGAATGACATGCAACGCTTCCTCGACGAAACGTTCGACAGCAACCGTCCCTAACCCATTGGGTTGACGCACCGGTCATGATTGCGAAAGCAGCGTGTTCTGGTCCTGTGGCGTATGGAACCGCTTGGTGGCTTGGGTTCGTTGATGCTTCACATTGACGTGCCCCTTCGCGGCTCCATCCGGCAACAACCGTAGCTGTCTGACCGTCCAGCCTCTCCCCGTTTGAGGAGAGGCTGGGGCGACGGGCTGGCGAACACCGCCATCCAAGCACCCCGCGCAAGCCGCTGGTTTCTTTACTTCTTCCGGTGTTCCGCCTCCCAAAGCAGCCTCTGCCCAGCTCCCGTGCTAGCATTACGGCCCACCGCAACTCCCCCCATTCCAAATCGATCGCGAGTCATGGCCGAACACGATTTTCGCTACACCCTGCTCAACCCCGGACACACCCTGACCGAATGTCGCGCCTTGGCGCCGGGCCGTTACCAGGTCACCGGCAACGGTGGCAATGTTCGCTCAGGCGATGTCCTTATCGTCACGCTTAAAGGCAGCCGAGACCTCTCCCAGCGCCTGACCGTCGACAAGGTTCGCCACCTGATCAACCCGCCAGGCCAGTGGATGGCCGTGGCGAACGGGCCGGTGTTCAAGGAACTGGCAATCATCAACTGGCAGGTCGACTGCGACGGTTGCGGCAAGCAACTGGATTTCGAATTCGCCGTAGACGCCGCCAAGGGCGAAGCCGCGCGCGCGCCAGCGGCCGAAGCGCGGATTGCCGACCTGGGCTGGACGAACGACACCGGCCGACACCTCTGCCCAGCCTGCCAGAGGGCAAAGTCATGAAAAAAACTGTCCTGGCCGGCTTGTTCTTCCTGTCCGTAACCGGTTGCTCGGTCGAACCCTTAACCCTGCAGAACGAAGTCACCTATATCGCCGAATGGATCGGTGACGAGCCCGTGGTAGGCCGTAACCCTGTGTCGCTGACCTTCAGCGAAGACCGCGCCTATGGCAACGCCGGTTGTAACCACTGGTTCGCCAGCTACCAGCTCGACGGCCAGAAGCTGCGCTTCAGCGAAATCGGCAGCACGCGCAAGATGTGCGCCGAACACATCATGAAGCAGGAACAGCACTTCTTCGAACTGCTCTCGCAAATCGAACGTTGGGACGTCTCCAAGATCGACCAACTGCGCTTCTGGCCCACCGAAGGCGAACCGCTGCGTGTCTGGCCAGAGCAGAACTGAACCGCGCCAAAGATGGGCACGCCAGCTATGGTGTGCCCCCTGAGCAAGCGAAAAGTCTCAGCCGTAGCCAGCATCTATAGCCCACGGCCCGCCTCAGGAATCAGGCGTACCGCTCGGGGCGCTTTCATTCAGCCCCGACAAACCCAACTGAAACCCGCATGGCCACTGCAACCTAGGGCACGCAGCAAAACCTCGGGACTGGTTCTGTGTGTGACCGGTTGCGACCGCTGCCATAGTTGACGGAATTGGCACGCCCTCTGCAATAACCCAGGTAACCAGTTTTGGGGACCCTGGTACAGGCAGGCCAGGGATTCCCCTCTTTTATACCCAGACGAAAAGGCCGCTCAGTGAGCGGCCTTTTTGTATTCGGTTATTCACATTCCCCGGTAAATCTCGCGGCGGAAGATCAACGGCTTCGGGCCATGGTAGATCCCAAAACTGGCCAGCCCCTGGCTCGCCTCCCGTCCTTCTCCCCGCCAGTCATACCAAAGCCATTCCGGCACATTTTGAAATCCGATGCGAGCTTCGCCGGTGGCTTCCGGTCTAGTAATGGTCAGGCTGCCTTCGTACCCAGCTTGTCCACCAGCAATCAGTAGCGTCTTGCCTACAATTTCGCCAGTTTGCTTCGTGGCCTTCGCATCCCCCCAAACCGTTGCACTGCAGGCATCACCGGCTTCAGGGAGAAAGATATTCGAGCCCTGCCAGGCCTCAATGACCCAGGGCAGGCTCAAGTCCTGCAACTCCGATCCATGGCCGTTGCCGATACGTAGCCGGCCTAGGCGAAACTCGCTTTGATCCAGGATCGCCTCAGTGTCCTGACAAGTGCTGCCGGTACAGACACCGTCTCCGTCTGTCAGCTCTTGCGCAGTGAAGTGCAAGAGGACTTGGAATGGATGGTCATCGGCATCCGGTTGCGCAGCTCGACCGTATCGTAGCCAATCTGTGTCCCAAGTATAGGTCCGCTGCCCGTCGCCGTCGTTCTCGCCGCTCTCGCTTGGAGCGAGGTCTTTGATGGACTGCCAGGTCACCGTCTCAAGGATGCCCTCTCCCTGATCCAGTCGAGGGGTCAGGTCTAGATTCCCGTCAGCCGCCAACCAACGCGGGACTGGGCTACTATCGAAGCCCCAGAAGCCATCGAAATCATAATTCTCGGTGGGGTACTCCGCCCCGTCGGCAACGCCATAGCCGGTGATCGTCAGCGCGGGCGGCGCAGCCACAACGACTGGCTGATCCTGATAGCTGAACACGCCGCAACCCGCTTTCAGCGCACCTTCGATCTTTGCCTTCAGGTGGCGCGGGATAAACCGCCCGACTGGAGCCGACTCGCTGGCTGGTACCGCCACGCCGAGATAGGGGGGCGGCTCGACGCGCAGACGAAACACGCCAACCTCCGACAGCGCCACATCTTCGGCGACAGTTCCATCCCAATTCGCCGGTAATCCCGATGGCAGATGATCATAGTGCTCGTCTACCGGTGTGAGTACACGTCCGGCGACCCCGCCGATAGCTGGAGAGGGGGTCAACACAACCGGACGCAGCTGCAGCCGATCCTGTCGATAGTTTCTGGTCGTGCTCGCCTTACAGAGTTCACCATCAGCACGCCAGGCCACTGGCCTGAGCGTTGTTGAAAACGTCTGCCCAACTTTCCGGAACACATCGCAGCTGCTGTCTCCTGCCGAGCATGTCTGCGACGGCTCGATGCAGAACCCCGCCGGCGTGGAAACGAAGTCATCGCTGCCGCTCATCGGCCCGCTGTCACCCTCCTCCGTGCTGCCCGGATAGTAGGCATTGAGAAGCATCCGGCCGGCTTCAACGTAGTTCACGTCGAGCGAGGTGGCGCCGTTCTGATCGAAACGAAGCGCGAGCGACCGAGCCTCTGCAAAGTTTTGCCCGACCGATTCGGCATTCACCTGAACCGGTTTCGAGCTGTCCAACAGCTCGCTGACGGAAGGGGTGACAAAGCTGCTCCAGAAACGCACATCACGCGTGGTATCGGTGAACGCCGGCTCGCAGCGTGGACTTCCTTCGTCACCGACGTCGATGACCGCACGCATGGGCACAACCGATTGTCCGCGACCGGCCTGCATATGCGGAACATCGAAGATAAAGCCGCTCTGTACGAAGTTCAGCAGGCAGTCGGAAGAAAGCGGCGCGTCGCCAATCCGGCAAAGTGTCGATCTAAAGGCATCGGGCTCTGAAGCGTCGACGGCCAAGGGCATCTGCAGCTGTAGCCCCTGCAGCTTAAAGGTCCCGACGCCGCCCCTGAGCGTCTGCTGGTTGCCGCCTAGCCAGCCACCTCCTCCGAGCGTGACAGATACCTCACCCGGATAGGGCTGGCAGGGCCGGGGGGCCGCATTGGTACATGCTATGAGCGTAACGCTGTGAGGGCTGCAGGTATGTGCGACGGCACTCGTGGTGAATTCGAAGTGATCGATGCTGGCTGTCGAGCCACACCAATGACGCGCACCCATCTGCCTCTTGTAGTCATCGGTTGTCCAGAGCCCTCGATGTAACCGAACCTCGTCGATCGATCCAACCAGACCATTTGGATCACCAGCAATGATAAGAGGGGCAGTGTCACTCGGAACTGAACCAAACCAGAATGACTCACTGGCTGCCGACTCAGCGGTTCCATCCAAGTAAAGTGCTCCGTCTAGCCTGTCTCTACCTAAGAAGACGACCGTTAGTTTGAGATCAAAGCCAACGTGGACCCAGCGGCCAATCGGGATTGGACCAGATTCAACCGTCAAAATCCCTCCGCCGAACCAAGCAGGTGCCCGCGAAGTTAGTACCAACCGGCGTTGATTATCCAACTCAAGCCTGTACGTATCGCCCTTCGTTAACAGCGCGACCTTACCAATTGGCGTTGCCTCCACGTTGAGCCAAAAACTCGCGCTCAATTCACTATTGAGATCCAGTGAGTCTTGATCTCGTACCTGGACCCCGCTTGCAGGCGCATCGAATCGTCCATATCGACAGGTTCCCTCGCCCTGCGCGTTGGCTTTCAGCGCAGGATCGACCCCGGAGGTAACAGCTCCGCCAAAAGCCTGAATATCGAAAGCCCCACGCCCGGTGTTCGCTGGTACGCCCCAGCTCGCCTCGTCGAAGCGCAGGTAGAGCGGGATATTTTCCGTAGTCTGGCAGAGGTCGCCTTGGGCAAATGCCGAGGCGGCCACCTCATCGTAAGTGATGGTGTCCTTGACCTTAGCATTGATACTGCCTTCGGCTGTTAGGGCTCCCTCTATGTGGGAGCTGGGATTGGCGGTGACATCGCCGGTCACATACACCAAGGCATTGATATCGTTCTTGGTGCCGATGCTCAGATTGCCGCGCACGACAATCAGCAAGTCGGACGCCGAACCGTTCGGATTGATCCTGCTATGCGGTGCGAGTTCGAGATCGCCGTCGACGAACATCCGCACGGGCCGGCCGGCCGTTACCGAGATGGTCTCGCCGTTGTTCAGCTTGCCAGCGTTGTAGAAATAGTCCCCAGCTGCGGCGTACGCCGCGCCGCGGGAGGGAAAAGGACCGTAGACTTGGCGATCCATTACGGCAAGGTCGAGTGTCGCGCCAGTATCAGGCGTCGCGTCCTGGGGAAAGACATTTGAGCAGAGCGCCGCCGACGCGGTTGGGCTGCCCAGACAAACAGTAGCAAGCAGGCAGAGCACCGCGAGCGACGATGCCCTCACCTGCACCCGGCTCGCCAGGATCCGCCAGCTGCCGCGCATTCTCTCGGGCATGTCAGTCATCCTTTTCCACCACGGCACTCAACTCCCGATATACATGATCTGGGCTGCCCGGCGAGGCGTACTGTGCGCTGGCCTGCAGCAAGATGAAGCGCAGGCTACGGTCTTCCTCGGGCAGCGATACTGCAGCAGCCGGCTTGTCGCACTTCACCTCTACCTTGAAACCCTCCAGCGTGAACTGGTCTTCACAAGAAAGATCCGCCATCGTCCGATGGATCCCCCACTCAATCCCGGCCCGCGCCGCCTGATAGGCGCGGGCCTGCTGGATCGCCATGCTGCTGGTGGCGCTCTGGGTTTCGGACAGCCGCGCCATGGCCGCGACCGCGCCGGCGATGACGATAATGACGAACATTGCGGCGACTAGGCCGAAGCCCGTTTGGCGCCGATGTAGGCAGAAAGAATTAGGGCGCATTATCGACCTGGACCTGCTGCAGAAGAGTGACGGTCCCGCCAGAGCCAACCAGCATTAGCTTGAGTGTGACCAGACCGTTGCGTGTGTTGTTGCCAGGTTCGTAGCTGAACTGGCTCCGGCCGCAATCGACACGATCGACCACCGTGGCGGCGCCGGAATAATCAGACGCGGCCAGTTCGTCGAATTCAGCGCGAACCAGCGAACCATTGCGGCACCGATAGCCGACGGCACGGTCGGCCAGAAAAAACCGATGCTGCGGCGAGGCGAACTCAAAGCGGAAAGCCGAGAGATCCGCCTCAAGCACGCCGTTTTCCCAGGTGAAGGCCTTGGGTGAAACCGGCGAAACCGCTCCATCGACGGGCTCGGGCCGCCCGACGAGCGCGCCGGTGTTGTAGATGATCAGCCAGTGCTTGTTGCTCCCGCTATCTGCCAGTTCCATCGGGCTGAGGATATCGATCAAGCAGCGACCGGATGCCTGCGTACAGGCCGGTGGGTCCTGACGTGGCCCATCGGGCATCGGCAGATTGGCACGATAACGCCCCGCCGCCGCGATCGGGACTAGCCTGACTTCATCGCCCGTGTCGGCTACAAGGACGGAGTTTGGTACAGCTAGCCGAATGTCACGCGCCATTCGGTTGAGCGCTATCGCCGCCCGATCGGTCAGTTCGGCCCGCTGACTATTGTCGGCGAAGCCTTGCAACGGCCGCGACATAACCGTGCCGACCATCACCGCGACTACGCCGGCCAGCGCGATCACCATGATCAGCTCGACCAGAGTGAACCCATCGTTACTACCCCCGGCTTGCCCGAAGCCCAGACGGGAGAGAGCCGAGGCAGCGCCTGCGGACGTCACCTCTCGCTGACCATTGTGGCGAATCAGGGGCATAGGGAATTCCCCGAAGCGTCGTACTCCCCGTAGCAAGTGCGCCAACCGAAGAGCTGTAACGACTGGCTCTGCGGATCGGTAACCGTCACCTCGATGCGGGTGGCGTCAATACCGTTCAACTTGGCAGCACCATCGACCGTCAGCGCGACCGAGTAGCCGGCCAGCTCAGTAACCGGTTCGCCGGCAAGATTTCGCGGGGCAGCGGCCGAATGCGCCGCGCTGCTCAGCTGGTCGTAGGGCAGGGCCAGCGCGGCCGATAGATAGCTTTCGGCGATCATCACGCTCTGCTGGCGCAGCAGCGGATCGGCCGAGCGCGCGGTGATGCTGGCCATGGCGGAAAACAATGCCGCTGCGGCGATGCCGATGATGACGATGGTGATGACCAGCTCGACCAGCGTCATTCCGCGTTGAGGTCGAATCACGGCTGATACCTCGGTCCCGTGGCGGGGCCGTAGGGTGGAAAACCGCGCAGCGTTTTCCACCGCGGGTTCGGATTGTGACCGGTGGCATGAGGCACATTGGTGGATGGGTGAAGCGTCATCCACCCTACGTTGAAGACCGGTAGGCTGTGGTTGAGGCAAGTGGCGGCGACGTCCAATGCGCATCGAAGCAATGACCGTAGCGTGCCGATACTCTGCTCGTTGGGCTTCGCAGGCTCAACCCAACCTACGGTCCGGAATCGAGTCATTGGGTTACCTCGATAAAACCGGTGGAGTGGACAGCCAGCTTAAAACTTCCACTTGCGAATTCGACGCTATCGGAAGGACTGGCTGCCCCGAGCGAGTCGAAGGTAACGGTAAAGGTCTTATCAATTTTCACGTGGTATTCGTTATCGCCTCGGTAACCCCCACCCGAGGGGTCAGCGACAAGATCGTTGATCTTCGGATAAGTCGGTCCAACGCCACAAT
>Ga0222713_10000657_pt1 | contig 38929 bp, 35 predicted proteins | sample C33_649DmetaG_FD_165061 | JGI IMG/M metagenome (GOLD analysis project Ga0222713, IMG submission 165061) | Estuarine water microbial communities from San Francisco Bay, California, United States - C33_649D | ecosystem: Environmental > Aquatic > Marine > Unclassified | place: USA: California... | reverse complement strand
GTCTTTCCATTCGGCCATTGGTCTTTCCCAACGTCATCGGTCTTTCCCAATGTCATTCCCCGCTTCTGTTGCCGGGCTGCGGTGAATTGGCCCCGTGCGACCTTGCGGCTCACGGTTGCTCTCTACCACCTAATTAGGCGGCGAGAGCGAACTGCTTGTTGGCAGTTGTTTTTTTGCCCCGTTTTACGAGTCTGAGCAACTCGGGTCGCACGCTCGGCCAGCGACACTGACGTCGAAACCTGTCAGCCCCGTGTACTTTGCTTGCATCGTCAGTGTAGGGCAGAGGTGTATCAATAATGTAAAAAGGCCCTGCAGAAAATTTCTGCAGGGCCTTTTTAGTTAGATGGTGTTAATTACTTGAGGTCAAACCGATCATTGTTCATGACTTTGGTCCATGCCTTCACGAAATCGCCCACAAACTTGCCAGCGTTGTCGTTCTGTGCATATACCTCTGCCAATGAGCGCAATTGCGAGTTTGAACCAAAGATCAAGTCGTTGCGAGTTGCAGTTCCTACAACTTCACCCGACTTGCGGTTACGACCTTCAAAGGTCTCTTCATCCTTGCCCGTTGGCTTCCACTCGGTGTTGACGTCCAAAAGATTGACGAAGAAGTCGTTCGTCAATGTTCCGACACGCTTGGTGAACACACCAGCCGTTGACTGATTGTGGTTTGCGCCAAGAACTCGCAAGCCTCCAACCAACACGGTCATTTCTGGAGCCGACAGACCCAACAAGTTTGCTTTTTCGAGCAACAACTGTTCTGTTGGTTGTACGTGACCTGGCTTCAAGAAGTTGCGGAAGCCATCAAATGTTGGCTCGAGCACTGCAAAGGACTCGGTGTCAGTTTGTTCCTGGGTTGCGTCACCGCGACCTGGGCTAAACGGAACACTCACCTTTACACCTGCATCTTGTGCAGCCTTTTCCACACCAACGTTTCCACCCAACACGATCAGGTCGGCAATTGACATGCCGGTCTCTGTGCTGAGTTTTTCGTAGACGGCAAGAGCCGTTGCAAGTTGTGATGGGTTGTTAACTTCCCAGTTCTTTTGTGGCAACAAACGAACTCGGGCACCATTTGCTCCACCGCGCTTGTCGGTGTTGCGGTATGACGATGCCGAAGCCCATGCGGTAGCAACCAGCTGCGACACACTGAGGCCCGAACCAAGGATCTTGGTCTTTGCAGCTTCAATGTCTTTTGCTGATGGAGCTTTTGCTGGGGCTGGAATTGGATCCTGCCAAATGAGGTCTTCCTTTGGCACAAGCTTTCCGACGTAACGGGACTTTGGTCCCATGTCGCGGTGGGTCAGTTTGAACCACGCACGAGCAAACGCATCGGCGAACTTGTCTGGATTGGCATAGAAGTCTTTTGAGATCTTCAAGTACTCAGGATCAAACTTCAATGCCAAGTCTGCTGTGGTCATGATTGGGGCATGGCTACGTGATGAGTCATGTGCGTCTGGCACACTTCCCGCCATCGCGCCACCCTTTGGAACCCACTGCTTTGCACCGGCTGGACTTGCTGTTAGTTCCCACTCGTTTTCGAGAAGGATCTTGAAGTAGTCGTTGTCCCATTTAATTGGGTTGGTTGTCCATGCACCTTCGATGCCGCTGGTGATGGTGTCAACGCCTTTTCCTGATCCCATCGAGTTGATCCAACCAAAGCCCATTGCTTGGATTGGTGCAGCTTCTGGTTCTGGTCCAACGTATTTGCCTGGGTCGCCTGCGCCGTGAGCCTTACCGAATGTGTGTCCACCGGCAACAAGTGCAACAGTTTCTTCATCATTCATGGCCATGCGCGCGAAGGTTTCGCGAACGTCGCGAGCCGACAACACTGGGTCTGGATTTCCGTTCGGGCCTTCTGGGTTGACATAGATCAAACCCATCTGCACTGCAGCAAGTGGGTTGTCGAGCAAACGGTCACCCTTGTAGCGCTCGTCTCCTAGCCACGTTGTTTCCGTGCCCCAATAGGTTTCGTCTGCTTCGTACACATCTGCACGACCGCCACCGAATCCGAAAGACTTAAAGCCCATTGAGTCGAGTGCAACGTTGCCAGCAAGAATGAACAAGTCTGCCCACGACAACTTGTTGCCGTACTTTTGCTTCACGGGCCACAACAAGCGACGTGCTTTGTCAAGGTTGCCGTTGTCTGGCCATGAGTTCAATGGAGCAAAGCGTTGCATGCCGGTTCCGCCGCCGCCTCGTCCGTCTTGAATTCGGTATGTACCAGCAGCATGCCAGGTCATACGAATGAAGAATGGTCCGTAATGGCCGTAGTCGGCTGGCCACCAATCTTGTGAGTCGGTCATTAAAACGGTGAGGTCCTTGATCACCGCATCAAGATCAAGTGATGCAAATTCTTTTGCATAATCAAAGTTGGGATCCATTGGATCGCCAGCCTCTGGATTGTTATGCAATACCTTCACATTGAGTTGGTTAGGCCACCACTTTGAGTTGGTGGTTCCCATGCCATGTGCTGTTGTTGCGCCTGCACTAAATGGGCAAGCGCTTGTAGTGTCTGTCATTGGTTTTCCTTTCGGGTTTGATGTGTAACTTGAGATTTTGAGGTTTGTTGACATGCAGGGCATTCGCCCCAGTACGTCACATCGGCCTCGTCAATGATGAATCCGTTGCTGTTTGATGCTTCGAGGCAAGGGCGCGCGCCAACTGCACAATCCACATCGGTTACTAAACCGCACGATCTGCACACCAAGTGGTGGTGATTGTCGCCAACTCGATCTTCAAACAATGCGGGAGAGTCAATGGGTTGAATGCGTCGGGCTAAACCTTTTTCGACAAGGGTGTTGAGCGTGTCATACACCGATTGGCGAGAGATCGTGCCCAATTGTTCACGCGCAACTTCAGCAGCCTGGTCGGCGGTGATGTGCGGGTGATCGCTGATCGTTTGCAGCAAGGCCAGGCGCTGGGCAGTAACGCTCAGGCCATGGGATCGAAGCAAACTTTCATTGGCGAGACTCACGAAGTGGACGATATCATAATTTTGACATAGTCCAGAAATCCTGCGCAACGATCTTGGGGTATCAGCCTTGCTTTTTCTGGCGGCCAGCCTCGCGACGCATTTCGAGTTCTGACTCCTTTTTGGCAATGGCTTGCCGGCGATCGGCCTTTTGCCTGCCTTTGGCCAGCGCAATGTCCACCTTGACGCGCCCCTTGCTGAAGCGCACTTCAAGCGGAACAATGGTGAGGCGTTCCTTGTTAATGCGGTCTTGCATTCGTCGAATTTGTTCGCGATGAAGGAGTAGCTTGCGGCGGCGCATGGGTTCGTGTGCGCCAACTCCATGGGCAAATGCGTATGAAGCGATATGAATACCGTCAAGCCACATTTCGCCGTTCACCACATGGGCATAGGCATCTGCCAACTGCACTTGCCCCGAGCGCACACTTTTCACTTCGCTTCCAAGCAGCACAATGCCGGCCTCGACTACATCAATAATGGTGTAGTCGTGCCGCGCCTTGCGATTACTGGCAACCACTCGGTCGAGGTGCTCCCGTTCGCTCTGCTTGTGTTGTGCGTTCATATCGTTCGTTTCAGCATACGGGTAGCCTGAAATTGCGATGAGTACCCAAACCACACTGACCGTGACAGCACAGGTATTGCAGCAGATCGGCGAGCATGCCATTTCGTGCTATCCCGAAGAAGCGTGTGGTTTGTTGGTTGGTCGCAGCGCCACAAGCGAGGTGGTCGAGTTTCATCCGTGCGAAAACATCACACATTCGGCAAAGGTGTACACCATTAATCCGAAGCAGCATTTGATGATCGAACGCAATGCCGAAGACGCGGGTTTTGATGTGGTGGGTGTGGTGCATAGCCATACGCATACAGAGGCATACCCAAGCTCGACTGATGTGGCACAAGCCCCAGATCCGGGCTGGCACTACATGATCGTCACACTGAAGCGCGGTGTGCCAGAACCACGCAATTTTCGGATTATTGATGGGGTGATTTCAGAAACGGAAATAATTCAACACAACTGAGGGTTGTAACCAGCACATCGTTAGAATTATGACCTATGCAGTCAACAATCCCCGGAGTTGAAATGACGCAAAAAGCAAGTGTGCTTGACCTCATTGGCAATACGCCGGTGGTGGACGTCAGCAACCTGTCCCCAAATCCTCGGGTGCGACTCATTGCCAAACTGGAAAGTCAGAACCCATTCGGCTCGGTAAAAGACCGCATTGCCAAGTCGATGATTGAGCAAGCTATTGCCGAGGGCAAATTGAAGCCTGGGCAACGAATCATGGAGCCATCTTCGGGCAACACGGGTATTGCACTCGCTGCAATTGCAGGTGTGAAGGGCAACCCAATCACCATTTTGATGCCAGACAGTGTGTCGATTGAACGTCGTCAAATGCTTGAAGTGTTTGGGGCAGAAATCATTTTGACACCAGGGCCAGAAGGCTCAAATGGTGCGGTGCGGCGCGCCGAAGCCCTTGCAGCCGAGCACCCCGAGTGGTGCTTTATGCATCAGTATCAAAACGATGCAAACCCGCGTGCCCATTACCAGACCACGGGTCCAGAAATTTGGCGTGATGTTCCAGAAATTACCCACTTCGTTGCTGGTCTCGGAACCAGTGGCACGCTCATGGGCGTGGGCAAGTATCTCAAAGAGCAAAACTCAGCAGTAAAAATTGTGGCGGTCGAACCACCACTCGGCGAGCGTGTTGAGGGTTTACGCAATTTGGACGAGGGCTATATCCCACCAATTTTCCAAAACTGGCACGGCATTGATGTACTCGATCGCAAACGTGTGGTTCGCCCGCGCGAAAGTTTGGAGATGACGCGGCGTCTTGTTCGTGAATGTGGAATTTTTGCAGGTATTTCTTCGGGTGCTTCGCTTGCAGGAGCGCTGAAGGTGGCGGGTGAAATTGACGAAGGAACGATTGCGTTCATTGTGTGCGACGGGGGTTGGAAGTATCTGTCAACCGGTGCGTATACCGATGATCTTGATGCGGCCGAAGCAGCAGCCGAAAAAATTATCTATTTCTAATTGCGCGTTAACCGCCAATAACCAACACAACGAGGCCTGCAAGCACGATTGCCGCAGATGCGATACGTCGCTTGTGGTCACCTTCATCAAGCATTTTCCAGCCTGCAAATGCGGCAATCACCACGCTTGATTCGCGTAATGACGCAACATATCCAACTGGTGCATGGCGGTAGGCGATCATCACCAATATGTATGCAACTGTCGAAAATGCTCCTGCTACCGACATCACTTTCCAATGTGCTTTTAATGTGGGGATCATCTGTTTGCGACTATGAACACTTGCATAGAGCGAAACGAATATCGCAGCTGCAATGTTGAGTGCAAGTGCGTATGCAACAGGTTGTGATTGCCGCGTGCCATGACCATCGACCACCGAGTACACCGCAATAGTTGATGCAACGGCAAGTGCTGCGCCAACAACGTGCCACGAGCCACTTTTGGCAAGTACAAATAATCCAAGTACGGCAATGACGATGCCAATGGTTGAGGTGCTGGAAAGTGAGTCGTTTAACAGCAACACGCCACCAGCTGCCGCGGCCAACGCACCAGCACCGCGAACGATGGGATACGACATCGAAAAATCGCCACGGTCATAAGCGCGCGACAACAACATCAGGTACGGAACATGCGTTGCGCCACTGGCGATTGCCCAGCCCCATGCAACATCGGGTGGAGAAGCTGAAAGAAACCAGATAGCGAGCACCACCGCACTGATTGCTCCGCCAATCGTAAATTGGCCCCACAGTGCAAGGCGACGGTCGGTGCTTTGTTTGACGAGCAGATTCCATGATGCATGCAGAATTGCGGCGGTTAATGCAAGCACGGTGGCAAGAAGCACCAATGCAGACTATTGCGCTGGCGTATTGTGGAAGCCGATGCCAAACAAGCCGAGTAGCGCAGTTGGCCCGATCGGCATGTTCGATTCTGGGTTTGGTGGTCTCACGGTTGCCCGAGCAGTGATTGATCTGTTGCCTGCTGAAGACGTTGTCTACATTGGCGACACAGGGCGCTACCCATATGGCAATAAACCTGCCGAACAGGTGCGCGAGTATGCCCGTGAATTGGCGTGGAGCCTGGTGCGTGATTTCAATGCAAAACTTGTCGTCATTGCGTGCAATACCGCCGCTTCAGTTGCGTTGCATGAATTGTCAAAAGAATTGCCGGTGCCAGTGCTTGGAGTAGTCGAGCCAGGCGCGCGTGCATTGGTTCGTGCAACGCACAATAGGAAAGTTGGCGTCATTGGCACGGTGGGAACGATTTCTTCAGGCGCGTATGTGCGAGCAATCACTAACACCCATGCCGATGTCACGTTGACGTCTGCAGCATGTCCAGGGTTTGTCGAATTTGTTGAGCGTGATCAAACGTCAGGGGACGAAGTAACAGTGCTTGCCGAGCGTTTATTGGCGCCGGTCCGTGACGCGGGTGTTGATGCGTTGTTGCTTGGATGCACGCATTACCCCTACTTGTCGAGGGTAATTGGCGAAGTAATGGGGCCAAAGGTTGTGCTTGTGAGCAGTGGCGACGAAACAGCGTTTGCGGTGCGTGACGCTTTAAGCGAATCTGGCATGGCAGCAACGAGTGGAGTTGGTTCGCATCGCTTTTTGTCATCTGGCGATGTTGCATGGTTTGCACAACTGGGTCGCAGATTGCTTGGCCCCGAACTCGATCACGCCGAGCAGTGGTCAGTTAATTCACATTCGTAACAACAGGGAGAACATATTCATGACACGTTTTGATGGAAGACAGCACAACGAACTGCGACCAATTACTTTTCAGCGAGATTTCACAGAAATGTCGGCTGGTTCAATTCTTGTGTCATTTGGCAAGACACGAGTGCTGTGTACTGCTTCGCTTGATGAGGACGTACCACGCTGGATGAAGGGAAGTGGCAAGGGTTGGGTAACTGCAGAGTATTCAATGCTTCCCGGTTCGTCGCCAGAGCGAGTTGGTCGTGAAGCTGCGAAGGGAAAACAATCGGGGCGAACGGTTGAAATTCAACGATTGATCGGTCGCGCGTTGAGATCCTCAATCGATATGAAGCAACTAGGAGAGCGCCAGATTTTGATTGACTGCGATGTGTTGCAGGCAGATGGTGGCACGCGTACGGCAAGCATTTGTGGAGCCTTCGTTGCATTGCACGACGCGATCACACGTATTCAGCAAAACGGTGGGCTGACGACCAACCCGTTGCATTCAATGTGTGCAGCAATCAGTGTGGGTATCCACAATGGCAATCCAGTGATTGATCTCCCTTACGAAGAAGATTCAAAAGCTGAAGTCGATATGAATGTGGTGATGCTGCAGCCGATGAATGGTGGCGAGCCAACATTTGTTGAAGTGCAAGGTACTGCAGAAGGCAAGGCATTTTCGCGTAGCGAACTGGATTCGTTGCTTGGACTTGCCGCAGGCGGGCTCGAGCAGATTTTTGCAAAACAGCGCGAGATTATTTCCACGCCACCGACACCTCGACAACTCGGCAGGTAGTTGTGTTGCGCGCAGTGTGCGCTTCGGCCAACCCGCACAAGGTTGCCGAGATGTTTGACTTGATGGGCGGAGTCGTCGACTTGCAGCCACGACCTGTTGCTCTAGCTGACGTTGTCGAAGATGCCGACACACTCGTTGGCAATGCGCGACTGAAAGCAGTTGCAGTGTGTGCATCTACTGGTTTGCCTGCTTTTGCTGATGACACTGGGTTGGAAGTGGACGCGTTGAACGGCGCACCTGGAGTGCGCACTGCACGTTTTGCTGGCGAACAAGCCACCGATGCCGACAATCGATCGAAGATGTTGCGCGAACTTGCAGGAAAAACACGAACTTGTAGGTTCAGAACAGTTGCGTTGTTGCGATTTCCTGACGGGCAAGAAATCATCGCCGAAGGTGTGTGCGAAGGTGTGCTTGCTGAAAGTGAAATGGGTGAGCGCGGGTTCGGATACGACCCATTGTTCATTCCCCGTGATGGCGATGGTCGAACATTTGCGCAGATGTCAATCGAAGAAAAGCATGTGCTGTCACACCGAGGAAAGGCTTTTCGGGCGCTGGCAAAAAAACTCGATGAATCAACGAGAAACGAATCACCAACCGCGTAAGTCGATTGCCCAGCGGTCGACAATGTCGTCTCCGTTTACCACCCATGCTTCATCATGTTTAGCAACGGTTGGGTCGATATGTGCTGGTGTAACGCGAATGCGTGTGCCTACGGGTGGTGGGGTTCCGTCGTTGGGTGAGAACGTGGTGTGTTCATCCGAGCAGAACCACACAGAGTGCCCATCGATTGAAGGATTGCCATGGTCCATACCAAGTGATTTCAAACCAACATCGATCACTGCCCACTTGGCCGAAGAAGAGATGACTGTTCCAACAACAAATGCTGCTTGTGCAAATGGCAAACCCAGTTGTGCGTACTGCGTGTCCATCAGCGAATACGAACCTGCTTGTATTTCGGTGACACCAGTGTTGGCATGCATGTTGTAGGTGCCTGTTCCGCCCGCAGAAATGATGTCGCCACCAACATCGTTGGCTGCATTACGCAGAAGTGCCATGCATGCTTCTACTTTTTCTAATTTCTCACTGTGGGTTGTCACCATCATGAGGTGCCCTTCGTAGCCCATTACACCACGCACATGTAATCCTGTGTTGCGAGCAGAGTCGGCAAGTCTTCCCGCATGTTCTGGGGCAACTCCGCATCGGGGCAGTCCAACGTTGACATCAATCATCACGTTTCTGATTCCTGCGTGGTGTGCTGCGTGCAAGGTTGCATCCGAATCAATCGCGACGGTGATCATGGCGTGATCTTGTTCTGCGGCCATTGCCGCAAGACGAAGATCGTCAACGGTTTCATTGGCAAGAAGCAGGTCGGTTCCAAACCCAGCGCGAGCCATGCCGATTACTTCTCGCGGGGTTGCGCAGGTAAATGTGTGATGGCCTGCAAGCACGTGCAGTTTGGCTAGTGAGGTGCATTTCGTTGCCTTCATATGCGGTCGCAGGCGACTGCCGGGTAATGCAGCAGCCATGGTTGCAATGTTTTGCTTGGCAATCTCGCCATTAATGATGAGCGCTGGGGTCTGAAGCTGGGCGATATGCGAAGGCTGAGAACTCACAGTGCCGACGGAGAGACTCGAACTCTCACTGACAGCATCCTAAGTGCTGTGCCTCTGCCATTGGGCTACGTCGGCGAACTGTGATCAGGGTAGTGGCAACTCGTGGTTTCTTGACAGAATGTAAAGCGTGACCTCAACAATGACCGCCGCAGAAGATTCCCACGCCCTTGCGAGCCAGCTTGGCCTCGCCGACACCGTGGTCGACGAAGGGGCGCTCGCCGAAAGCATTCGTAAATGTGCGGCGAACAATGTGGTGCTGCCCACATTTGCGCAACTTGCAAATCCTTCGTTGATTCCCGCCGACATTGCATCAGGTGCAGACAAAAACTCTCCCGACTCACGCAACTTATTTCGTGTGCACTGGTTTAACGACATGGCGGGAAATCGTGTAGAAGTTCCCGACCATGTGGTGTTGCCGAAATCACTGACAGGTGTTGATAGCCCGATTGTGGTGATGTTTGGTGATCGCTTTCCGATGATCACTGCACACAAAGTGTTGGCTGCGTATTCATGTTTGGCGCCGCGAGTCATAACCGGACAGTTCAATCCAGCAACGCAACGGGCTGTGTGGCCATCGACGGGCAACTATGCACGCGGTGGTGTGGCGATCAGCAAGATCATGGGCGCACGTGGAGTAGCAGTGTTGCCTGCTGGTATGTCGCAAGAGCGTTTCGATTGGCTTGATCGTTGGACAAGTGACCCGAGCGACATCATTCGGACACCTGGCACCGAAAGCAACGTAAAAGAAATTTATGATGCGTGCAACGAAATGCAGAAGGATCCAAAGAACTTCATCTTCAATCAATTCTGCGAGTTTGGAAACTATCTGGGGCATTACGAAGTGACTGGCAGAGCGTTGTCGACGGTGTACGAATACGTCGCCAAAAACCTGAACCGTCCAAACCTTCGTCTTGCCGCATTTACCAGTGCCACGGGTTCTGCAGGAACAATTGGTGCTGGCGACCACTTGAAGGACAAGTACGGAACGAAGATCGTGGCTGTTGAAGCACTGGAGTGCCCAACCATGCTCGAAAATGGTTTTGGCGAACACAACATTCAAGGCATTGGCGACAAGCACATACCACTCATCCATAACGTGATGAACACCGATGTCATTGCAGCGGTGTCCGACCGTGTGACTGACGAACTCGATGTGTTGTTCAATACTTCTGCTGGTCGCGATTACCTGGTGCAACGCAAACACATTCCACAAGAAATCGTCGACACTCTGCCGCACTTTGGGTTTTCGGCTATTTGCAACACCATTGCGGCAATCAAAACTGCGAAGTTGCTTGGCCTTGGTGCCGATGATGTGCTGATCACGATTGCCACTGACGGTGCAGATTTGTACCCAAGCGAGCGCGTGAAAACCTTAAAGAAGCGCTTCAATGACAACTTCACGCAAGTCGATGCGGCAGAGGTGTTTGCTGAACACTTGGCAACAGTGCAGACCGACTCCATGATCGATTGCACCGAGCGCGATCGCAATCGAATCTTCAACTTGGGTTATTACACCTGGGTGGAACAGCAGGGTACACCGCTTTCGGTATTTGAAGCTCGTCGTTCACAGTCCTTCTGGAGCAATTTGCGTCAGCATGTTCCTACCTGGGACGCACTGATTACCGAATTCAACGCGCGAGTAGCAGCAACGAAGTAATTGTTCATGAATGCACTTGCCACGCCACAGGTTGGGTGGAAGTGCGCCGTATGTGGCGCGCGAGTGCCAATCAGCACATCGTTGGCGTGGCGTTGCCCGCAGGCAACAGACGGTGACACTCACCACGTGCTGCATCTGGAACAACCGATTGCACCCTTGCGAAGCACAGGAGATGTCAACCCGTACGTTGCATTTCGCAAATACTTAGCGTGGGATGCTTTTGCTGCAGCGCTTGGCATGACCGATGATGATCGGGTCACGTTGATTCGTGAAACCGATCAGCGTGTAGAGAAAGTTGCTGGCATCGGTTTTCGGTTCACGCCATTTGCGCGCCATGATTCACTTTCTGATGCACTTGGGTTTGGCGCAAGCGGTGGCGTGTGGGTGAAGGATGAAACCAATGGTGTCGCAGGTTCGCATAAATCGCGACACCTCTTCACTGAACTATTGCATTTGCTTGCCACCGAACGCTCAGGTGTAGCAACGTGGACGTCTACAGAGACGCGACCGCTGTTGGCAATTGCATCGTGTGGCAACGCTGCGTTTGCTGCATCAACATTGGCAAAAGCTGTTAACTGGCCAATTCGTGTTTTTGTTCCCGAGAACGCGGCAGCAGATTTGACCGACTTGCTCGAATCAGTTGATGCATTGATCGAACGTTGTCCGCGTTTGCCTGATGATCCGCCGGGTGATCCGTGTGTGCATCGATTTCGCGAAGCAGTTGCACATGGTGCAATTCCATTTGGTGTACAAGGAACAGAAAACGCGTGGTGCCTTGATGGCGGACGCACAATTGGTTGGGAGATGGCCGACAGTATGGAACGAGTAAGTGGTCCGCCGCTGGATCGCGTGTTTATGCAGGTTGGTGGTGGTGCGTTTGCCGCGTGTGGCAGTGCTGGGCTATTTGCGGGTGGGCTGCGGCCAAAGCTTCATGCAGTGCAAACCGAGCAGTGCGCGCCGCTTGCCCGAGCGTGGAATCACGCGCTTGATTCTGGTGGCGCAAAGAATGCGGGTTCCAGATGGTCGGATTGCATGTGGCCTTGGGAGTCGGTGAAGCCATCTCTTGCCGATGGCATTCTTGATGACGAGACCTACGACTGGATTGGTGTGTGTAATCAGATGGCCGATAGCGGAGGTTCACCCATCGTCGTTGCCGAGCAGCATGTTGTTGACGCGTACTCGCTGGCGCATCGAGCCACAGATATCAATGTCAGCCCAACAGGAACCGCAGGACTTGCAGGGTTGCTTGCAATGCGCAGTGAAATTGCAGATGACGAACGAGTGGTGGTCGTCTTTAGTGGTGTTCGGCGTCACTTCATGCCACTCCCGTCTACGCATTAGTGGGGTAGTAGTCTGATCGCCATGAGTAACAGCCCACTACACATTCCATCGGTACCATTTGCACAAGACGGTGGACCAGAGTCGCAAAACAATATTTTCTTGCGACTGTTGAAGAGTCGAGTCATCATGCTGGGCAGTGATGTGAATGATGATGTTGCCAACCAGATTTGTGCGCAGTTGTTGTTTCTTGAAGGCGAAGATCCAAAGGCTGATGTGTGGTTGTACATCAACAGCCCTGGCGGATCTGTCACTGCAGGTATGGCCATTTACGACACCATGCAGTTCATCAGTTGCGATGTAGCGACGGTGTGTTTGGGGCTTGCAGCGTCAATGGGCCAGTTCTTGCTCACTGCAGGCACAGCTGGCAAGCGTTACACCCTGCCAAATGCGCGCATCATGATGCACCAACCACTCGCAGGTCTGCGCGGCCAGGCATCAGACATTGCAATTCAGGCCGAGCAGTTGCAGTACACCAAGAAGCGCATGGCCGAATTGATTGCATTTCACTCAGGCCAAAAGATTGAGCAAATTCAGCAAGACTCCGAGCGCGACCGCTGGTTCACCCCGGATCAGGCAAAAGATTATGGCCTTGTCGACAAAGTGATTGTGAAGCGCGGAGAAATTCGCTAACACACTCTTGCTTAGGGCGTTACTTGAACGCCTTGTGAAATATCAACACCGCACGTTGCAACCACCCACTCCGACGATGCAGTAGCACTTGCCTCTGTGGCGTATGCAAGATCAACGACTCGCTGCACGCTCTCTGGATTGTCGGCATCAACTTTGGATGACTCGACCATCAACGTGGTCAGTGCATTCCAGTGTTCTTCAATCTCTAACGGTGCAACTTTGGCAAGCCGTTTGAATCGTTCCACGGCAATGTTGACTTGTTCTTCCGTGGCAGGAGCGCTTGCAATCGCTGGCATTTCTTTTTCAAGTTGACGGCAGAAGTTAGTTGCCGTACGCGGTGTCTCTGAGCACGCAGTCACCCCAAACAACGCAACGAGACACAGTGGTAGTAGGCGACGCACACTCCTATTCTCACAGCAATCATTGCGTCGATAGTGGACGCTCGCGCTTCCGCTAGCGATACGTATCTGCACACATCGCCGCATGGCATTTATATCTTTGCGTTCGGCAACGTTGTTAGGGGTGCAAGGCGCTCCGGTAGAAATTGAAATTCATTTAGGAATGGGTTTGCCTGGCTTTACCATCGTGGGTCAACCCGATGAGTCGTGTCGCGAGTCGCGTGATCGAGTGAGGGCGGCACTGTTGTCGTGTGATTTGCCATGGCCCAATCGGCGTATCACCGTAAACCTTGCCAACGGTGCAAATGAGCGAAAAGGCGGGGCGGGTCTTGATGTCGCAATCGCAATTGGTTTGTTGGTTGTGCAAGAAATCCTCACAGCCGAATCGGTCGCACCATATGCATTCATTGGTGAGTTGGGGCTAGACGGTTCGCTTCGTGGAGTTGCTGGTGTGGTTCCACTTGTAGCGGCAATCGATGATCGCATCGTGGTTGTTCCAAAAGCTGTGTTACGCGAGGCTCGCGTTGTATCGCAACACACAGTGCGTGGTGTGGCTTCGTTGTCTGAGTTAGTGCAATGTTTGCGTGGCGAGCAGCAGTGGTATCAGCCCGAGCCGTTGACGAGTATTCGCGAAGAATACGAACAATCCGACATGGCAGATGTGCGAGGGCAAAGCGCAGCACGACATGCGTGCGAAATTGCTGCCGCTGGCGCTCATCATTTGTTACTTGTTGGTCCGCCCGGGGCAGGTAAATCAATGCTTGCCCAGCGATTGGCGGGCATCCTTCCCGATCTTTCTGACACCGATGCAGTGACATCAACCATTGTTCATTCGGCAGCTCATATTGCACTGCCAAACAGTGGTTTGGTTAGTCGGCCGCCGTTTCGAGCGCCGCATCATTCAACGTCGCTTGTGGCAATGGTTGGCGGTGGCACATCGGCCCTTCGCCCAGGCGAAATTTCGTTAGCAACAAATGGTGTGTTGTTTCTAGACGAACTTGGCGAGTTTGCTCCGAGTGTGCTCGATGCACTTCGTCAACCGTTAGAAGAAGGAGTGGTGCGAATCGCACGGGCACGTTCATCGGTGTCGCTACCGGCAAAGTTCTTGCTGGTTGCTGCAACGAATCCGTGTCCATGTGGGGAAGGTGCACCTGGGATATGTGTATGCGACGATCGGGCAAAGCAAAAGTATCTACGACGTTTTTCTGGCCCTCTGCTTGATCGATTCGATTTGCGTGTAGCGGTGACTCGTCCGCATGTCGACGAATTGCTCGCCGCCCATCCGAATGAATCGAGTCAACAGATTGCTGCTCGTGTGATGCGGGCTCGCCAGTACGCGTTGCAACGCAACGGGTGTCTCAACTCTGCGCTTCCTGCCGACATGCTCGATGTGCATGCGCCGCTCACCGATGGTGCAGCAAAATTGCTGCGCAATCATTTGGAGCGCGGGAGATTATCGGGGCGTGGGTATCACCGAGTTCGCCGTGTTGCTCGCACCATTGCCGACTTGCACTCCGAACAGGAACATGTGGAAGAAAAGCACGTTGCGGTAGCACTTGCATTACGAGTTGGCGTGCAATCGCAGTTTTCTGGCGATCGGGTAGCGCAATGAGCAAGATTGCACGCATTGATGACGAATGCGTGATTGCAGCCGTATTGGCAACAAAAGCCGCAGTGAAGAGTCGCGCGCTATCGCAAATGCTTGACTGTTTTACTCCTTCACAGATCGCCCGTCATCACATCGAACACCCACCAACGTTGCAGGAATGTGAGCGAATGGCCGAACGGCTTGAACTGACGGCAATGAATGTCACCTATGTTGGCGCTCGCGATTATCCATCCATATTGCTCAGCGATTCTTCGCGCAGCCCAGTGTTGTTCTGGCGGGGCGACATGAGGGCGTTGCAGCAACGACGTGTTGGTGTTGTCGGAACGCGATCGGCAACAGCGGCAGGGCGTTACATGGCGTCGCATCTGTCATTTGATCTTGCCGAACGCGGTATTGCCATTGTCTCAGGTCTTGCTCGCGGGGTCGATGCGTGGGCGCATAAAGGAGTTTCGGTAGCCCACATGCGTAAGTCATCACAAGTAGCGCTCGGCACCCCAATTGGTGTGGTTGCGTCAGGGCTCGATGTTGTGTATCCCAAAGAGAACCTCGAGTTATGGAATTTCGTTTCCGAATCTGGGTTGTTGATGAGCGAGTCGCCACCAGGTACTGCACCAGAGGCGTATCGGTTTCCGATGCGTAACCGAATTCTTGCTGCATTGTCGGAAGTGCTCGTGGTGGTCGAGTCACGCGCCGCGGGTGGTTCGATGATCACGGTTGAAGAGGCACAGAAGCGAGACATCACCGTGATGGCGGTTCCTGGATCACCGCGCAACACATCTTCTGCCGGAACAAACCTGCTGTTGCAACAAGGATGTGCACCCGTAGTGGGTGTTGACGACGTATTGGTTGCGCTCGGTCTTGATACGCGTAGCGAGCATCCACCAATCTTTGATTCGCGCCCGCCGTTGCTTGCACAAGATGCGGCGCTTGCGGCAACAATGGCCGGCGACGCACTCACGCTTGATCAACTTGTGCTGCGCACACGGCGTGATGTTCTTGATTTGGCTTTTGCACTTGGCCGAATGGAATCGCTTGGATGGGTGGTCAACAACGGTGGATGGTGGGAGGTGCTCGGCGTGCAAAGCCAATCGGGGTACGGTGGTTTTCATGGAATCGAATCCCACGTGGGAGATTGACGGTTTTGCAATGTCGCTTACGTCGGCATCGCCCAACACGGTTTCTGCCTATGTCAGCGATGTTTCGTTGTTCGCAGAGTGGGTGAGTAGGCAGTCAATTGTGACGCCGCAACTTGTCACTAAAGATGTCATTCGTCAATACATCGGTTTTCTGACCACAATGAAACTTGCTAAGCGCAGCATTGGGCGCAAGGTCGCAGCGTTGCGTAAATATTTTGGATGGCTTGCTCGCGATCACAAAATTGAGGTCGATCCCACGGCAGGAGTGCGCACTCCAAGCGACACGGGTCGATTGCCAAAGGTATTGACTGCCGAACAACTCGATGCGTTGTTGCACGCCAAAGACAGTGATGATCCCGACTGGAAGTTGGCACGCGATACCGCAATCATCGAATTGTTGTACGGCAGTGGCTTGCGTGTGAGCGAGTTGGTGTCGCTCGATGTTGACAGCATCAATGTTCGACAACTTGCGGTCATCGTCACGGGCAAAGGCAACAAGCAAAGGCGTGTGCCCGTGAGCGAGCCGTGTCTTGTTGCGCTTACTGCCTGGTCGTTGTTGCGCGCAGAGGTGGTGTCGGATCCAGCCGAGGTGGCATTGTTCGTAAACAGTCGAGGCACGCGACTTGGAACGCGTGATGTGCGCAGGCTGATTGATGCACGAGCACTGGCGCCAACGCACCCTCACGCCTTGCGGCATACGTTTGCCACCCATCTGCTCGACAACGGTGCCGACCTGCGTGCGGTGCAAGAACTGCTGGGGCATAGCGATGTGGCGACAACTCAGCGATATACGCATGTCAGCAAAGAGCGATTGAAGTCGGTCTACGGGGTATCGCATCCGCGGGCATAATTACAGGGCATGAATGCACTTCCTGTTCGCCTGACGATTGATGAGGCATGGCAACAGTGGCACTCGGTTAAGGATCCGTTAGCGCGCGAGTGGCTGGTGGTGCACTACGCATCGCTCATCAAGTTCGTTGCCGGTCGACTCGCTGCTGGTCTACCCAAACGAGTTGACACGGGTGACTTGGTGTCTGCTGGTGTGTTTGGCCTGATGAATGCGATCGATCGTTACGACCCGCAGCAGGGAGCAAAATTTGAGACGTACGCCATCCCGAGAATTCGCGGTGCCATTCTCGACAGTTTGCGTGCACTCGACTGGGTGCCGCGAAGCGTGCGGTCTAAATCACGCTCGATTGAGCAGGCGATCTCTGCACTCGAGCATGAACTTGGCCGTTCGCCCTCGGAAGATGAGATTGCAACAAAACTCGAAATTTCAGAACCCGAGTTTCACAAATGGTTGTCTGACATTGCTGCTGGATCGGTTGGTCCGCTTGACCATGTTGTTGCCGATAACACGGCAACAGCCACACATTCAGATATGCACCGTTCGACAAGTCCTGATGCCGTGGTCGAGGCTGATGAGACTCGGCGAATCATGCGACAAGAAATGAAGAAGCTCCCCGAGAAAGAGCGAAAAGTTTTGGTGTTGTATTACGAAGAAAATCTCACGCTTGGCGAAATAGGTGAAGTGCTTGGTGTGACAGAGAGTCGTGTTTCGCAGATTCACACGAAGGCCGTGCTGCAACTGCGCTCTCGTCTTCGCGCAGCCGACATTGATTGAGTTTGTTGCCGCGCTGTGCGCGTTACTGCTGCCGTCGCATTTTGCTGTGGCTGATTCGTATCGGCCTCCCGCATGCACCTGGTGTGCGGGAAATCGAGGAATTGAATACGTAACTCCGGTGGGAGCTCCTATCGTCGCGGCAGAATCGGGCGAGGTCACATTCGTTGGTCGCGTTGCGGGCGTGATGTATGTAGTGGTGCGCACCCCAAACAACGTGTTGGTCACCCACGGAAAGTTGGGCGCTACACATGTGCGACCAGGGGATCGGGTGGTTGCAGGGTTTCGTATTGGCACCTCTAACGGCAACCTCTACATCGGGGTGCGAAAAGACGGGGTGTACCTAGACCCCCATGGGTGCGGTGTCGTTGGTAAGTCGACGCTTTCCCCAGTGCCCAGAGCCAAATTGCTGCCGATACACTCATCACGGCCGTAAATACGCGGTGCAGTACCAACCAATACATGTGTTCCACCCTGTGGTCGCGAAAGCGCTGGGGCACATGTTTCCTAACCACAGGAGAGGAGATAGTCATGGCAATTGTCAGCATGCGCCAAATGCTTGAAGCAGGCGTTCACTTCGGTCATCAGACCCATCGTTGGAATCCACGAATGAAGCGATTCATTTTTGGTGAGCGCAACGGAATTTACATCATCGATCTCGAGCAGACACTCGATCGAGTTGATTCGGCTTACAAGTTTGTTCGCGACATGGTCGCAAACGGCGGCAGCATTTTGTTCATTGGAACAAAAAAGCAAGCGCAGGATCCAGTTAAGTTTTTCGCCGACAAGTGCGGCATGCCATACATCAACGAGCGTTGGTTGGGTGGAATGTTGACAAACTTTGACACCATTTCAAAGCGCGTACAAAAGATGCAGGATTACGAGCGCATGCGCGACACCGGTGAGTTTGACCTCATGCCGAAGAAGGAAGCGTTGCTCATCTCACGTGAACTCGAGAAGTTGCAAAAGAACCTATCGGGTATTCGTAACATGTCACGTCGTCCAACAGCAGTGTTCATCATTGACACCATGAAGGAAAGTATCGCAGTAACCGAAGCAAACAAGCTTGGACTTCCTGTCATTGCAGTTGTAGACACCAACGTCAACCCAGACTTGATCACGTTCCCAATTCCTGGCAATGACGACGCAATTCGTGCAAACGAGTTGATGGCTCGCGTAATTTGCGAAGCCGTTATCGAAGGTCGATTCATTGCTGAGAAGACTTCGGGTCGTTCATCTGCACCTGCAGCGGCTCCAGTAGCCCGCACTGCAGACGAGCAGGCAGCATTTGAAGCCCAGCAAGACGCTGCACGTAAGTCGGCAGCCGAGGCTCAAGCAGAACGCGACGCTCGTGTTGCATCGGCCACCGAAGCGAAAGTTGAAGGCTGACCACATGTCGTTTACTGCAAAAGATGTTGCATCGCTGCGCGCCACCACTGGTGCCGGAATGATGGACTGCAAAAAAGCGCTTGAAGAAAACGGTGGAGACATCGAAGCGTCAAAGCAGTGGTTGCGCGAGAAGGGTCTTGCAGCAAGTGCAAAACGTGATGATCGCGAAAGCGCGCAGGGCGTTGTGGCTGTCAAGATCACCGGCAATGTCGCTGCAATAGTCAAACTCAAGTGCGAAACCGACTTCGTTGCGGGAAGCGATCAGTTCATTGCAGAGGCCGAGGCATTGGCCGAGTTGGTGATTGCCAAGGGCGAAGATGCCGTGAGCGAACGCAGCCAGCAACTTGAGGACCTCAAGATCTTGCTCAAAGAAAAGATAGACCTCGGCGACATCGTTCGTTTCGAGGCAGCCTCGGGCAATGTTCTTGACATGTACTCACACATTCAGGGCGGACGCGGTGTTAACGGCGTGATTGTCGAAATGGAAGGAGCCTCGCAAGAGCTCGCCCATGACATTGCAGTCCACATTGCGTTTGCTCGTCCGAAGTACTTGAAAAAAGATGACGTACCAGCTGATGTCATTGCCGCCGAGCGTGCAACCCTTGAAACAGTGACGCGCAACGAAGGTAAGCCTGAAGCAGCGATCGCCAAGATCGTTGATGGACGCGTGCAGGGATTCTTTAAGGACATCGCCTTGCTTGAACAGCCCTATGCCAAAGACGACAAGCAGTCGGTGGCTCAGGTCATCGGGAAGTCAACAATCGTGCGTTATTCGCAGGTTGAGATCGGATAGTTGTAGATTTCGTACATGGCTGCTGACCCAAAAGCTCGATGGAACCGAATTGTTCTTAAGCTCTCAGGTGAGGCATTAGCCGAAAAAACAGGATTCGGACTCGACACCGATGTGCTGCATCAAGTTGCGACCGAACTGTACGAAACAAAACAAGAACTCGGTGTTGACATCGCAGTTGTCGTCGGTGGCGGCAACTTCTGGCGCGGTCTCAAGGGTGCTGGCCAGGGAATGGATCAAGCACAAGCCGACTACATGGGCATGTTGGCGACAGTCATGAATGGTCTGGCGATTCAAGATGCTCTCGAGCGTGTTGGTCAACAGTCACGCGTGATGTCGGCAGTAGAAATGCCAAAGGTTGCCGAACCCTATATCCGTCGTCGCGCAGAGCGTCACATGGAAAAGGGTCGCATTGTGATCTTGGCCGGTGGAACCGGCAATCCTTTCTTCACAACGGATACAGCCGCCGCATTGCGTGCAGCAGAGATTTCTGCGCAAGTGATTTTGAAAGGCACACACTCTGGTGTGGACGGTGTATACACCGCCGATCCAAAACTAGATAAAACTGCCACAAAGTATTCGCACATTTCCTACCTTGAGGTGATCAATAAGGGCCTCAAAGTGATGGACAGCACGGCGATTACCTTCTGTCGCGATAACAACCTGCCCATTGTGGTGTTCAACCTGTTGCAGCGCGGAAACGTGAAGTCCATACTCCTAGGTGAACAAATAGGTACGCTGGTCGAGTGATCGAAGAGACGTTGCTGGATGCCATGGAAAAAATGGCAAAGGCATGTGACCATGTTCAGGCCCAGTTTTTGGGTGTGCGTACCGGCCGGGCCAACGCGTCGCTCGTCGAGCGCATTCCAGTCGAGTACTACGGCGCAACAGTTCCACTGCAGCAGCTAGCAACATTCCAGGTTCCCGAGGCACGTATGTTGATCGTGAAGCCGCATGACCGTGGATCAATTGCAGCAATTGAAAAGGCGATCCAGTCGAGTGATCTGGGCGTTTCGCCAGGCAACGACGGAGTAGTGATTCGGTTGTCGTTTCCCATGCTGACCGAAGAGCGCCGCAAGGAATACGTAAAGGTTGTCAAGAATATGGCTGAGGACGGTCGCATTGCATTGCGCAACGTACGTCGCGATGCGCGAAAAGTTTTGGAAACCTCCGAGAAGGATGGCGAGATTTCCAAAGACGACCTAGAGCGTGCCGAAAAAGAACTCGACAAGTTAACGCAAGAGCATGTTGAGCAAGTCGAAAAAGCATTTTCCCGTAAGGAACAAGAACTTCTCGAAGTGTAAGGAGATCAGCAATGTCTAATGACAATGGCGGTAATGAAAATCGAAGCAGTGATTACACCAACGATCCGACAATCGATTTCGGTGACGAATTTGGAGTAGTCCGCTTTGGTAGCGACGATGACAGTGGTCCAGCACTTTCATTTGGAAGTAATGACACGGAACAACTTCCGCATTGGACGGAGCCAGCAACAGGTGAGATTCCACGATTTATGAAACAAGACACGGAGTCAGCTCGTCGTCCAGCGCAGAATGATGACGAGACTGATGTGTGGTCGGCCTATAACGATCCATCGACTCCTGCACGCAAGCCTCCCGTCGATCTCACTGGTGACGGACCAAGGCGATTCGAAACCACCACACCTCCTCCTGTCGAACGTCCTCGACGTGAAGGTCGGATCGTGATTGGCACCGACCCAACAGGTGAGACTCGTCGTCAGGCACCATTGCGTGATGCATCCGGCGCACAAACGCGACCAACACAAGTAACTCGTGCAGGTCGCACTGCGCCAACTAGTCGTCCTGGTCAACCACGTGTTGCAGGTCGTGCAGGCGCAACGGGCTCACTTTCACGTCCATCCGTGAGTGGTGGTCGCGATTTGCCAACAGCAACTGCAGTAGGAGCGTTGTTGCTTGCGGTGTTTATCGGAGCATTAATTGTTGGACCAGCAGCAGTGATGGTCATTGTGCTCGCAATCATCGGCCTTGCAGCGTTTGAATTCTTTACTCAGATTACTCAAGCGGGCTACAAGCCAATCTCACTTATTGGAATTGTTGGCTGTGTGGCGGCACCTGCGGTGGCGTACTGGAAGGGTGACTCCGCGATTCCACTCGTCTTGTTATTCGCATTTGTTGGAATTTCGCTGGTGTTTGTCGCGAGTGATGGCGTTGACTCGGGTCCTGTGCCAAACAGTGCGGCAACCATGATTGCAATTGTTTGGATTGGGCTGATGGGTTCGTATGCCGGCTTGATACTTCGTTGGTCAACTCTCGGCGAAGGATTCGCTCAGCGTGGAACCGACACCTTGTTCATCATTGTCGCTGGCGTGGTGGCAAATGATATCGCTGCCTATTTCGTTGGCACTGCTGTGGGTAGGCAACCACTCCGTGAATGGATTAGTCCAAAGAAATCAGTTGAGGGTGTAATTGGCGGAACGATTGGAACATTTGTTGTTGTCGTGCTTGTTGGTTTGCAGAGCACCACATGGCCAACGTTTGGTTCATGGATCATGTTGTCACTAGTCATCAGCGTGATGGCTCCTCTTGGCGACTTGACCGAGTCAATGTTCAAGCGAAATCTTGATATCAAAGATTTTGGAACAGTGTTGAGCGGCCACGGAGGAGCGCTTGATCGTTTTGACAGCATTTTGTTTGTCCTGCCTGCCGTGTATTACCTGGGCATGGTTACAACACCTTGGGCATAACGCGCGTAGCAATTGCTGGTTCAACCGGATCAATCGGCAAGCAAACTCTCGAATTTCTTGAACAAAGCCAAGGTCAATTTCAGGTTGTAGGTCTTGGTATTGGCTCTTCTGTAGAGGCCGTAATCGCACAAGCTAAGCAATGGAAGCCAAGTGTGATTGCCGTTGCCGACGAATCGGCTCGACAAGAGGTAGCCAAGGCGCTTCCCGGTGTCGAGGTTATTGGCGATCAAGCAGAGTTGGCCGAATCTGCAGATGTGGTGGTCAATGGTGTCGTCGGATTTGCTGGCTTGCCGGTGACGATGTCGACACTGAAACTTGGCAAGCGGTTGGCGCTCGCAAATAAGGAAAGCCTGATTGCTGCAGGACCAGTAGTTCAGCCATTGCGCAAGATCAAGGGTGCGGTCATCATCCCTGTTGATAGCGAACATTGTGCAATCCACCAATGTCTGCGGAGCAGTGATCGTGCCGATAGTGAAGTGAACAAGTTGTTGCTAACGGCAAGTGGCGGACCATTTCGTGGACGCACTCAGGAATCACTGCAACAGGTCGCTGTTGAAGAGGCACTCAAGCATCCAACCTGGTCTATGGGTCCAAAAATCACTGTTGATTCATCAACCTTGATGAACAAGGGGCTTGAAGTGATTGAAGCGCACGAATTGTTTGGTACGTCGTTTGATCGCATTGAAGTAGTGGTGCACCCGCAGTCGGTAGTGCATTCCATGGTTGAGTTCGCAGATGGCGCAGTAATCGCACAATTGTCAATGCCAGATATGAGATTGCCCATTGCCTATGCATTGAGCTTTCCCGAGCGTGCAACGGTGCCGTTTGGCACGATTGATTGGAAGACACTTGCACGACTTGATTTTGAAGCCCCAGACACCCAGACTTTTCCTTGTCTCAATCTTGCATTTGCGGCAGGTCGTATTGGCGGAACTGCACCTGCGTGGTTGAGTGCAGCAAACGAAGTTGCCGTGGAGGCGTTTTTGAACGGAAACATCACGTGGTCACGGATCGCAGAAATCATCGACGCGACCATGCAACATCATGATGGACTCGTGCCGTCGATTGTCGAAGACATCTTGCACGCCGATGCGCTTGCACGAAAGTTTGCGGTCCAGGAGTTGTCGAAGTGAGCAACATGTATCAGCGATTTCGCGAGCAGATGTCTGCGGGTGGCGACACGATAGATCAGGCTGACGGCGAACAAGCCAAGAACGGTCGTACATCGGGGATTGTGGTTGCTGCACTCTTTGTGTGGCTTGGGTTCAGCAATCCATGGATTCTGGTGTTCGTTATTGGACTTTTGATTTCAATCTTTTTGCACGAGCTTGGCCACTATGTCACTGCAAAAAAGACTGGCATGAAGGTGACGCAGTTTTACATGGGGTTTGGTCCACGGTTGTGGAGCAGAAAACGTGGCGAGCTTGAATATGGCGTTCGTGCGATTCCGCTCGGTGCATTTGTTCGCATCATCGGAATGAATAATTTGGATGAATGTGCACCTGTTGACGAGCACAGGGCGTATCGATCAAAGTCGTATCCACGTCGATTGCTCGTGATCACAGCGGGTTCGCTGATGCATGCAATGATCGCGCTGGTGCTGTTTACGAGCGTGTATTCACTCGCTGGTCGATTGGGTGAAACCGGGGAAGTGGTGATTGTGTTTCCTCCGGTTGCGCAATCGCCGGCTGCCATCGCTGGATTACGCGAAGGCGATGTGGTGCTGAGTGCAGACGGAGTGCCTCTCGCAGTGCATCAAGATTTGGTGGACTCAATTATCAGTAACAAACCAGGCGATGATCTTGAATTGGTGATTCAACGAGATGGTATGACGCAAAGCATCACCGCAGTGCTTGGTGCCAACCCAGCTGATGCATCGATTGGTTACTTAGGTATTGCAACTGATTCACAAGGGTATGTTCGTCAATCGGTTCCTGCTGCTGTGGCGTATGCAGTGCGCGACAGTGCTGAAGCGATCATCGGCTCGGTGCAAGGCATCCCAAAAATATTTAATCCTGTCAATACCTTGAACAACATTCGCGCGCAAACCGCCGACCCCGAATCGCGTCCAAGCACGATGGTTGGTGCCAGCCAAATTGGTGGACAAATCGGCGAACGAGAAGGACTCAAGGGTGTGTTGATGTTGCTTGCCTATATCAATGTGTTCGTCGGCGTGTTCAACATGCTTCCCACACTTCCTTTTGACGGAGGTCATGCCGCGATTGCGACCTATGAGCGCTTGCGCAGCCGCAAGGGCGTTCGGTACCAAGCCGATTTTTCAAAAATGATGCCGGTTGCCACTGCGGTAGTGGCATTACTCATCATGATCACGTTCGCGGGTTTGTACCTAGACATCACGCAGCCCTTCGGCTGATGGCACACTGGTACGTATGAGTTTCGAACGGCGCCAAACACGGCAGATTCACCTTGGCAAAGTGGCCATTGGTGGTGGCGCGCCGGTGAGCGTGCAGTCGATGACTACAACAAAGACTGCCGATGTTGAAGGAACGCTGCAGCAGATCTATGCGTTGGCGGCTGCAGGATGCGACATCGTTCGGTGCACGTGCAACGAGGCCGAAGCAGCAGAAGGACTGGCCCAGATCGTTCCGCGATCTCCTGTACCGATCGTTGCCGACATTCATCACCAATACAAAATGGCGCTCGCTGCACTCGAGGCCGGAGTTCAAGGTTTACGGCTTAACCCTGGCAACATTCGCAAGCCTGAACACATCAAAGCGGTGGCGATGGAAGCACGTGATCGCAACGTGCCCATTCGAATCGGCGTTAACGGCGGCTCGCTCGATCCCGCGTTGTATGAAAAACATGGCGGTCTTACCGCTGATGCGATGGTTGAGTCGGCTCTGCAAGAGATCGCATATTTTCACGAAGTCGGTTTTGATCTCATCAAGATTTCTGTGAAGGCATCGAATGTTCCACTCATGGTGGAGGCATATCGCAAGCTGAGCGCAGTGACTGACTATCCACTGCACCTTGGGGTAACCGAAGCAGGGCCGTTGCCAAATGGATTGATCAAAGCAACTGCAGGAATTTCTACGCTGTTGCTTGAAGGGATTGGCGACACCATTCGTTACAGCCTTACCGCAGACCCAGTTGAAGAGGCGCGCGCAGGACGTCAGTTGTTGGAGTCGCTGGGTTTGCGCGAACGCAAAAACGTCGACCTCATTGCGTGCCCAAGTTGTGGTCGCGCAGAAATTGATGTGATTGAAGTTGCCAACCGTGCGATGCGTGCATTTGAAGACAAGAAGATTCCATTACAGATTGCGGTGATGGGTTGTGTGGTCAATGGGCCGGGGGAAGCACGCGAGGCCGACCTTGGCATTGCAGCGGGCAACAAACGAGGTCACCTGTTTGTGAAGGGGCGCAATGTTGCGGTAGTGCCTGAATCGGAAATGGTTGAAGCGCTTGTCGATTGGGCAACGTATATTCATGAACACGGCGTAGAGGCAGCAATTGCACGTGTTGATACCACCATCGCCGAGCGAGAGGCTGCAAAAGATCGCAATGCGTTGCTTGAAGAAAAGGGTGACGACGCTAATCACTCGCAAGAAAAAATTGTGGAGATTCGCAAAACAATCTCGGGATAGTTGTTGCTAGCGGGTTCCCCACGTGCGGAACACGGTTGCATTTCCGGAAAGCGAAATGGTTTCACCATTGCGTAACACTGCTGCATGGCCAGCAGTAAGTGCTCCGGCGTTTCCTGATGTGCACACAACAATCTCGGCATCATGTGTTGCACGCACATGGTGCGATCCAGAAACGTCAATTCGCTGAGTGCCAAAGCGAGCAGTTCCCACTGGGTATTGCCAGACGCCCTCACCAAGCTGGGTGGCTTCGATGAGAGGTGAGGTAATTGGGGTTAGGTGAGCAACATTGAGGAATTCATCAATGTTGATGTTCTTTTGTGTGAATGCTGCGCGAACCACATTGTCCGACGACGACATCACTTCGAAGCCCGTACCGCCCAAGTATGCATGGACGTTTCCTGCACCGAGGTAGAGCGCTTGACCCGGCTGCAGCTTCACATGGTGCATCAGTAAGGCAACCAGAACTCCGCCGTTGCCTGGGTACATCGTTGCTAAACGTCCTGCCCACGCCGGCATGTGTTGTGGCAAGTTATGCGGGCCAGTGGTGAGCGCCCAACGCACACATTCGGCTAATCCATCGTCAGCTAAATGTTTGCCCAGTTCGGTCCAGCCAAATCGTGAGCACAATTCAATGTTTTCTTGATCGGTGCGAAATCCGCAGATGGCTTCAAATGGAGTTAGTGCAACAAGTAACTCTGGTTTGGCAGAAGCATCTTTGTAAATGCGTAATGGTGAATCAAGCGGGATACCGATTTCGTTTTCTTGCTGATAGCCAGACTGTGCTTGCTCGTCGGTGGGATGCGTTTGTAGCGACAAGGGCTTTGCCGCCGCAATGATCTTGACGAGAAACGACAACTCTCCTGCGTAGAGAGCAAGTGGTTGATTGCCGCTTGATGTTTTAACAAGTGATGGGCCGCCACGATGTGTGCCAAACCACAACTCTGCCCATGGTTTCCCGTCAGGCTCCACTCCAAGGAATTGAGGAATTGCTTGCTGGTCACCCCAGTCATAATGCTGAACTACTCCGCGGAGGAGTTGCATAGTGATTACTTACCGCGAACCTGTTCGACCACATGTGGGCCAACTTGAGCAATAGGAAGTTCGTTTGCTGTGCCAGCAAAGCGATCACGAACTTCAAGAACTCCATTTGCGACTCCGCGACCTGCAACGACAACGTAGGGGACACCTATCAATTCGGCATCTTTAAATTTGACGCCAGGCGATACGCCTTGGCGATCGTCAATCACCGCCTTCAGGCCTGCAGCTTCAAGTTCGAGTGCCAGGTTTTCGGCAGCCGCGGTGATTGCGGCATCGTCTTTGCCGGCGATCACGATGTGTGCATCAAAAGGCGCCACTTCGGTCGGCCAACGCAAGCCACTTTCGTCGTGCATTGCTTCGGCAATTGCAGCAACCGCGCGCGAAACGCCAATGCCGTAGCTGCCCATGGTGACTGTTTGCTGCTTGCCATTTTTATCGAGCACATTGAGTCCAAGTGCTTCTGCATATTTTGGACCAAGTTGAAATACATGGCCGATTTCGATTCCACGCCTAATCGTGAGCGCCGATCGACATGTTGGACACGTGTCATCGTCGCGAATTTCGGCAACGTCGATCGTCCCGTCAGCGGTGAAGTCGCGTCCATTGACAAGATTCATGACGTGCTTGCCAGGTGTGTCAGCACCCGTGATCCATGCGCTGCCCATGGCAATGCGTGGATCGAGAAGGTAACGAATTCCTGAAGCGTTGGTTGCACCAAGGACACCTGGTCCGATGTAGCCCTTCACTAATGCAGTGTTTGCCGCAAAGTGAGTTTCGTCAAAAGCCTCTACTTCTGCTGGCGATACCTGCGCCTCTAAACGCTTCATGTCTACTTCGCGATCACCAGGGACACCGATGGCAAGTGGTTCGAGGTGGCCATCTGGGTGGCGCAAATTTACGACAACGTTTTTCAATGTGTCGGCTGCTGTCCACATGCGGTCAGCGCGTTGTAAGTCGATTCGAGCGTTAAAAAAATCGACCAATGTTTGAATTGTTGGTGTGTTGGGCGTGTCAACTACTTGTGCGGCTGCAGTTGATGCTGCATCTACCGGTTCGGCAACGCCAACACGAACCGCCTCAGTGTTTGCAGAGTAACCACATGCACTGCATTGCACAAATGTGTCTTCACCAATGTCGCACGGAAACAAAAACTCTTCCGATGCAGACCCACCCATTGCACCAGACATTGCTGACACAATGGCAAATGGCAAACCGAGGCGTTCAAAAATTCGGATATAGGCATTTCGATGTGCGTCGTAGCTGACCTGTAATCCTTCTTGGTCTGTATCAAATGAATACGAATCTTTCATCGAGAATTCGCGACCACGGAGCAGTCCGCCGCGCGGGCGTGCCTCATCACGAAACTTGTTCTGAATTTGGTACAACCACACGGGCAAGTCTTTGTAGCTTGAATACAGATCTTTCACGAGGAGGGTAAACATCTCTTCATGTGTTGGGCCAAGCAAAAAGTCGGCTTTGCGGCGATCTTGCAGTCGAAACAGGTTGTCGCCGTAATCTGTCCAGCGCCCCGTCACCTCGTATGGTTCGCGCGGCAGCATCGCAGGGAAGTTCACTTCTTGTGCGCCGATGGCATCCATCTCTTCACGAATAACGCGGGCCACATTGTGAAATACGCGGAGGCCAAGTGGCAACCAGGTGTACCCACCGGGGGCGGCTCGGCGAATGTATCCAGCACGGACAAGTAGGCGATGACTTGGTACTTCGGCATCGGCTGGATTGTCCCGTAAGGTGCGGACGAACAGGGTGGAGAGGCGTTGAACCACGTGCGAACCTTAGTTTACGGGGCTATAATTTTTGATGTCCTTTGAAAGTCGGTGACTGGAAGGCGTGGGTTTCGACCCACGCCCTTTGTTTTTTCTCAGGACGGTTTAGGCAGCGGTTTTGCCAACCTTGATGGAAATCGGGGGAGCGAAACCCTTGAGAGTAGGGAGAGGAGGTTGAACATGTCGATTACCCGTGGAAGCGCTCAGTCGAGCCCTGTGATCGATCGTGTCACCGCCTTGATCAACCCCATCGTTGCCGACTTGGGTCTCGACCTCTACGACATTGAGTACACAGGCGGTGTGTTGCGCGTGGTTGTGGATACCCAGCCTGGCGGTCCCGAAGGTGTCAGCCTCGACAACATCTCATTGATTACTCGTTTGGTCTCGCGCGAATTCGATCACAGTGATCCCATTCCGGGTCGTTACACACTTGAAGTATCAAGCCCTGGTCTTGAGCGCACATTGCGCGAGCCGCGTCACTTCCATCGTGAAATTGGCAAGACACTTGCTGTCAAGCTTGATACGCCAATTAATGGCGAGCGTCGCGTGCAAGGTGATCTCATTGCGACAACCGATGACAGCATCACATTGCGTCTTGCCGACAAAGCAATGTCCGAACTGATCATTCCATTTTCTAACATCGATCGCGCAAAAACAGTTTTCAATTGGGGCCCGGCACCAAAGCCAAGCTCGAAAAAATCTAAGGAAGACGGAGGCAATGCATCATGAGCAATCTTGACATGACAGAAGCAATTCGTATGCTCGCCGGAGATCGTGGAATCTCCGTCGACTCGCTATTGCAGGTATTGGTTGAGGCTCTTGCTACGGCATACAAAAAGCGTCCTGGCGCAGCAGAAGAAGTCATCGTTGGTATTAACCCCGAGAACATGGACATCACGTTCACGGCATATGACGTAGACGACGATGGCAACTGGATCAACGAGCGTGACGACACGCCAAACAAGGCCGACCTTGGTCGCATCGCTGCGCAAACATTCCGCCAGGTGATGAGTCAACGTATTCGCGAAGTTGAACGCGATCGCAAGTTCGAAGAGTACGCAAACCGCGAAGGCGACATCGTCTCGGGCATCGTGCAAAAGACTGATACCAAGTACACCTTGCTCGACCTTGGCCGCGTAGAAGCGTTATTGCCACAAGCCGAGCAAGTGCAAGGCGAAGTGCGCGAACCGAATGCACGTCTTAAGGCGTACATCGTTGAAGTACGCAAGACGCCAAAAGGCCCGCAGATTGTGGTCAGTCGCACACACCCAGGCTTGATCAAGCGCTTGTTCGAACTTGAGGTTCCAGAAATTGCTGATGGCGTTGTAGAGATCAAGGCGTGCTCACGCGAACCAGGTCAACGCACCAAAATCGCTGTGTGGTCAAACGATCACAACGTCGACCCAGTGGGCGCATGTGTTGGTGCTCGTGGTGGTCGAGTGCGCATGGTGGTGACCGAATTGCGCGGCGAAAAAGTTGACATCATTCCGTATAGCGAAGATGTACGTGACTTCATCGCCAAAGCAATGTCACCCGCCAAGGTCACCGAAGTTCGCCTTAGCCCAGACGGCACACAGGCAGACGTCATTGTTCCTGACTTCCAATTGTCACTTGCAATTGGCAAAATGGGTGTGAACGCAAACTTGGCTGCACGCCTAACCGGTGTTCGTCTCGATGTGAAAAGCGAAACGCAAGCAGCAGAAGAAGGTGGTGGCTCCTATGTTCCATCATCACTAGATGCAGCGGCAACACCAGCAGCCGACTACGCAGAAGGTGAGTGGGTAACTAACCCCGACACCGGAGCAATGGAGTGGCATGCAGCAGACGGCTCGGTAGTCAGCCAAGAGCAATGGGCAACTGACACGGGTTCAACATCAACAATCGAAACTGAGGCGTAGTACTTGGCAAAGATCCTGCGCGTTCATGAGCTCGCTAAAGAGCTCGGCATGACAAATCAAGAAACTCTTGATTTGTGCGGCAAGTTAGGTGTTGGCGTAAAAACGCAATCATCAACCATCATTGATCAACAAGCCGATCGTGTACGTGCGCGTGCAGAGCGCGATGGTCTTAAGCGTGATGTGCAGCCAGAAGAACCAAAGCCAGTGAAGAAGGCCGCTAAAAAAGCAGCGCCGAAAAAAGTTGCCGAAGATGGAAGCGAAGAAAAACCTGTAAAGAAAGCAGCCAAGAAAGCTGTTGCTAAAAAAGCTCCTGCAAAAAAGGCTGCCGCTAAAAAATCTGATGCTGCGAGTGAGGCCGTTGTTGAAACAGCACCTGCAGCAGAGCAAACCGCTGTTGTCGAATCACATGCAGCGCCGATTACATCTGCTCGTCCAGTTACCAGTGCAGCGCCAATTACTTCTGCGCGACCAGTGGGCAAAGTTGCTCCTGTTCCTGCTCCGGCGTCGGCTCCTGCTGCGGCTCCTGTCGAACCTGTGGCGCCTACGCCTGTGCGATCTGGGTCGGCCACACCGACCGAGCCGTCTGCTGCATCACCTGCACCAACAGCACCACGCCCTCCGCAGCCTCCTCGAGTAGGCCCATCTGGTCGTCCGATTCCGCCACCTCCAGGTAGCGGTCGACCAATCCCACCACCTCCTGGTCGCCCTGGCGGCGCACCGGGTGCTGGTCGTCCACAAATAGGCGGTCGTCCAGGTGGTCCAGGTGCTGGTCGCCCTGCTGGTCCGGGCGCTGGCGCGCGTACGGGTCGCATTCCTGCAAGTGCTTTAGGTCGTGGTCCTGTCGGAACAGGTGGCCCGTTGCGTCCTTCTGGACCGGGAACACGCGGACCAGGTGGCCCGGGTGCTGGTCGTCCAAGTGGTCCTGGCCGCCCAGGTGGACCAAGTGCTGGTCGTCCTGGCGGTGGTCCTGGTGGCGGTCGTCCTGGTGGTCCTGGTGGTCCTGGTGGCGGTCGTCCCGGTGGTGGTCCTGGAGGTCGTGGTAGCGGTCAACGTCGTTCACCGAAAAAGAAGTCGCGTGCTCGTCGTCGTCAAGACTTTGATGAAATGTTGCCACAGGCAACCACGTCGTACTCGCAAAGCAATGCACCTGTACCTGAGGGCGTCATCATCATCGAGCGTGGTTCCTCGGCACAAGAGTTTGCGCCAAAACTGAATCGCACTTCGGCAGATGTCGTTCGTTATCTCATGGAGCATGGTGAAATGGTGACCGCAACCATGACGCTTGCCGATGAGCAAATGGAATTGTTCGCTCTTGAAGTTGCTGCTGAAATTCTTCTTGTCGATCCGGGTCAACAAGAAGAGATGGAATTGCAAGCGTTGTTTGATGACTCTGACGACGACACACCAGAACTTCAACAGCCCCGCTCGCCAATCATCACGGTGATGGGTCACGTTGACCACGGTAAAACCACGTTGCTAGACCGCATTCGTTCGGCAAACGTTGTTTCGGGTGAAGCGGGTGGAATCACCCAGCACATTGGTGCGTATCAGGTTGAAAGAGATGGTAAGTCAATCACATTTATTGACACGCCTGGTCACGCCGCTTTCACCAAGATGCGAGCACGTGGTGCGCAAGTTACCGACATCGTTGTATTGATGGTGGCAGCAGACGACGGCGTCATGCCACAAACGGTGGAAGCGATTAGTCACGCACGGGCAGCAGAAGTGCCGATCGTAGTTGCAATTAACAAGATCGACAAAGACAACGCAGACGTTCCACGCGTGATGGCTCAGTTGGCCGAAAACGAACTCACTCCTGAGGCATGGGGCGGCGAAACCATCGTTGTTGAAATGGCCGCTCAGAGCGGACTCGGTGTCGACGACTTACTTGAGCAACTCAGTGTTGTGTCCGAAGTAGGCGAGCTCACTGCGAATCCAACAGGTCGTGCAAAAGGAATCGTGCTCGAAGCACAACTCGACATCGGTCGCGGTCCAGTTGCCACGATCTTGGTTGACAAGGGAACGCTCAAAGTTGGAGATCCAATTGTTGCTGGTGCGGCGTGGGGCAAAGTTCGCGCGCTCATTAACGACAAGGGTCAACAGATTAAAGAAGCAGGACCGTCTACTCCAGTGCAGGTGCTTGGTCTGAGTGCAGTTCCTGGTGCAGGTGACGAATTCCGAGCTGCTCCAAACGAAAAAACAGCACGCACTGTTGCCGAATCTCGTGAGCAGCGTTATCGCACGCTCAATCAACGTGGTGATGCACGTGTTCAACGTGGTGTGAAACTGGAAGACATCTTCACCCAAATTCAGGCGGGAGAAGTCGCAACGCTCAATGTCATTATTAAAGCCGACGTACACGGTTCTCTCGAAGCAGTAACGGAGAGCCTGCGCAAACTTGAGCGCGACGAAGTACGTGCAGCGTTTGTGCACCGAGCAGTTGGCGCAATTACCGAAAATGACATTGCGCTTGCAGCAGCAACGAATGCGACCCTGATCGGATTTAACGTCCGTCCAGACCGCAAGGTTCGCGATTTGGCCGAAGTTGAAGGTGTCGAAATCCGCACCTACGAAATTATTTACAAGCTCATTGAAGACATAGAAAAAGCTATGAAGGGCATGCTTGCACCTGAGTTTGAGGAAGTGGTCACTGGCGAAGCAGAAGTGCGCGAAGTGTTCAAGTCTCCAAAGGTTGGCGCGATTGCTGGTTGTTCGGTTCGCACCGGCGTCATTACGCGTGGTTCAAAGGTGCGCTTCTTGCGCGATGGCACCATCATCTGGAAGGGTGCAATTCAATCGTTGCGTCGCTTCAAAGATGATGTTCGCGAAGTTCGTGAAGGTTTCGAATGTGGTATCAGCTTGTCAGACTTCCAGGATTTGAAGCAGGGCGACCTCATTGAAACGTACGAACTACGTGAACTTGCACGCGACTAACGTGCACTCACGCGACTAACCTACGAACATGTCCGCAGATCTTGAGTTTTATTTTGACCCCGTATGCCCATGGGCATGGATTACGTCGCGTTGGGTAACCAATGTTCAGCAAGAGCGCAACTATGAGGTGTCCTGGAAGTTCATCAGCCTGCGCATGGTTAATGCCGAGCGCGGGTATGCCAACAATTCGCAATATGAGGCAATCCATAATGCCGGTTTGCAGGGTTTGCGGGTTGCTAGCGCCGCACGATCCGTGCAGGGCAATGCCGGAGTTGCAGCGTTTTACACGGCCCTTGGAACTGCAATCCACCGAGATGGACGGCGCGACTTGCTCGAGAGCCCGCACGCTTTTTTGACAGAGATTGCTGTCAGTGCGTCGTTGCCCAAGACAATTGCTGATTCCTACACCGATGAGACTCACGATGAGGTAATCCGCTTTGAGACAGAAGCTGCTCTCAGTCGAACAGGAAAAGATGTTGGCACGCCGATCCTTACGTTTAATCCAAAGTCTGCGCAGGAAGCGAGTCTCTTCGGGCCAGTGATTTCTCGGGCACCACGCGGCGACGAAGCCGTACGATTGTGGGATGCCGTGCAGACCATTGCCGAGTTGGGAGTTGCCGAAATCAAACGCTCGTTGCGATCTGCGCCACAATTCGACTGAGGTGGCAGCGTGAAAGTTGTCTACACCGATGCCCATTTAGGGCATAACCCACAAGAAGAAATTGCCGAATCTGGCTCGCATTCACCACATGAGCACACGGTGCGTGCCGAGAACATTCGCGAAGTGTTGCAAGCAGATGCATCAATGAACTTGGTGTCGCCAACGCAATGGGGTGTAGATCCGATCAATGCGGTTCATAACCCGGGCCTGAACAACTTTTTGATGAGCGCATGGGCCGACTACCAGCGCGATGTACGGCCAAGCAGGGAAGTAGTTCCTGATTTTTTCTTTCGGCCATCCATGCGTGAAGCGATGTCGCAACTTGATGAGCCCGCTGCAACAAACGCGCGACTTGGTTGGTGGTGTTTTGAAACCACAACACCCATTACGCAGGGTTCGTACATGGCTGCTCGCGGTGCCGTCGACACAGCACTTACCGCAACACAAATGGTGCTTGATGGAGAGAAGTTTGCCTACGGTTTGTGTCGTCCTCCTGGTCACCACGCAACAACCGATTTGTATGGCGGCTATTGCTTCTTTAATAACGCTGCTGTTGCTGCTCATTACGTAGCTTCGACAAATGCAACAAAGGTGACGGTGCTTGATGTGGACTATCACCACGGCAATGGCACCCAGCAGATTTTCTATGGTCGCAACGATGTGCAGTACGTATCGCTGCATGGTGATCCCCGACGTGCGTATCCGTATGTCACCGGGTTTGCAGATGAGATTGGCGAAGGAAAAGGACGTGGGTCAACTACCAACATTCCACTTGCTGCCAAAACCAATGACGATATGTTTCTTGATTCACTCGATAGGGCTTGCGATGCAATTGAGGCATTTGGTCCGTCGTTACTGATTGTTTCTCTCGGCCTCGACACCTATATCACCGACCCAATTTGTGATCTTGCGGTAACCCGTGATGGGTTTAGTCGAAGTGGTGCGCGGGTTCGCGGGCTGAATCTGCCAACTGTGGTGTTACAAGAAGGTGGCTATGACTTGGCAAATCTGGGATTAAACGTGCAGGCCTGGTTGCATGGCCTTGCTTCATAACGACTGAAGCTTGTTCAGCAATCGTTCTGGGGATCGGTCGCATTGCTCCAAGTCGTCTGCTGTCAGCACGATGTGGATGCCTGCTGAATTCTTCCCAAGCACAACTGGGTAGTTCCCGTTTGCTGCTCGAGTCACATCGGCTGGCGCGTCATTGATATGAAATGTGGTGAATGGAATGTCAAGTGCAGTGGCGCACTCTTGCCAATCAGAGCGTTGAGTAAACAGCCCGTGCGTGATGTCGCAGAGCGAGCAATGCCGCACTCCGAAACGTGCGCCAATCCAGTACGAGATTTCGCCCCACAGCGTTGATTCAGCGTTATAAACACCGATGAATTCGGTGAAAGCCTCACGTTGCGTTGTCACGGTTTGCACCGGTTGCTGCAGTAGCGCACGTTTTCCCAATCTTTTGCCCATTTCTTGCGCCATTCAAACTCACGGCTACAGGTAGGGCACAGCTTTGGTGCAAAACCATTTTTGGTCTGGGCAACACGACTCATACATTGCAGAGTAATTCAGTTGTATAGATGGTGCTTTACGCTGAGGTGATGAGCATGCCGTCAATTTGGGTCTTCGGTGATCAACTCAATCGTGGTATTGGCGCTCTTGCAGAGGCTCAACCGGCAACGCATCGCGTGTTATTCATTGAGTCGGCAGCAAAGATTGGCTCGCGCCGATGGCACATTCAGCGCGCTCATTTCATTGTGGCATCGATGCGAAAGTTTGCCGCCGAGCTGCGGGCTGAGGGTTTTCAGGTCGACTATCGCTACGCGCCAACAGTGCGCGAAGGTGTTGTAGCCCATAACAACGAGTTCAATCCAATCGAAATTGTGGCGACCGAGCCAAACAGTTTTTCCTCGCGACAGTTGCTCGCTGGTCTTGGTGTTCGAACCGTGGCGTCGAATCAGTTTCTCTGTCATCCAGACGACTATCGGGTGTTCATGGGTGTACGAAAGTCGATCAAGATGGAAGATTTCTACCGTTGGCAACGAAAGCGCCTTGATGTGTTGATGGATGGCGATGAACCAACTGGCGGTAGATGGAACCTCGATGAAGAAAATCGACAGCCACCTCCAAAGGCTGGCCACGACAGGTGGCCTGAACCGCAGCGCTATGAGCTCGACCAAGTAGATCGCGATGTTCTCGAAGCATTCAGCGGAAACTGCTGGGGTGTTCCTCCGATTGGGCAGTGGGCTACAACGCGTGAAGGTGCACGTGAACGCTTGACATATTTTGTCGACCACTTGTTGCCGATGTTCGGCGAGCATGAAGATGCAATGCTGAACACCAATTGGCACCTTGCTCATTCGCTGTTGTCTCCTTATCTCAACAATGGGTTACTGCTTCCAGGTGAAGTGGTTGCGGCTGCCCACATGGCGTTTCGCGAGGGAAAAGTGCCACTCAATTCGGCAGAAGGATTCATTCGGCAGATCATCGGATGGCGCGAATACATCTGGAATTGCTATTGGCAATGGATGCCAGAGTATGCAGAGATGAACGCGTTGGGCGCAGAGCGAAACCTTCCACCAATGTTCACCAATACATCAAAAACATCAATGTCGTGCATGAAGTCGGTGCTTGAGGGCACATATGAGCGTTCGTATTCACACCACATCGAGCGGCTGATGGTGCTTGGCAATTTTTCGCTCATCGCGGGGATAAACCCTCAGCAACTCACCAGTTGGATGTGGAATAGCTATGTAGACGCTGCCGAATGGGTCATGGTTCCCAATGTGGTTGGCATGTCACAGTATGCAGATGGCGGAATGTTGGCCACGAAGCCATATGCAAGTGGCGGTGCATACATCGATCGCATGAGCAACCATTGCAAGGGATGTGTCTACGACCGAAAGAAGCGAACGGGAGAAAACGCATGCCCATTCACGGTGTTGTATTGGGACTTCTTTCTGCGTCATCAAGACCGATTTGTCAAAAACCCACGCGTTGCACGCCAGGTGCGTGCGGCGCAGCAACTGCAAGATGGTGATGAGCTTCGTCAGGTTGCTGCGGTGATGCTGAAAAAACTTGATCAGGGAAAACTTTAGATTGCTTTGATGTCGTTGAGCACCTGGGTCCACCGTGATTGATCGCTGGAGTACGGAGCATAAAAACTCAGTCGGTCGATGATGTCTCCGTACCGTTTGTTCAATTCAGGAGCAACAGTTTCAGGCGGACCAACAACAGCAAAAGTGTTCAAGATCTCATCGGTGATGAGGTTGCCCATTTCTTCCCACTTGCCAACTTTGGACAGTGCATTTAATTGGCCTTGTAGTTCGCCCCAACCATGTAGTTCGAGCACTCCACTGTATGCAGGAGTAGAGCCATAGAAGGCAATTTGTTGGCGCGTGCCGGCAGAAGCCAAGTTCATTTCCTCATTAGTGGTGCCGGTGACGACAAAACTGGGGCCAACAATCTCAAAACCTTCCATGGTTTTTCCTGCTTTGGCCCGGCCGCGTTGCAATGCGGGGATCGTGACTTCTCGCAGGTAGCGCTCTGTTGTAAAGCCGTGACAAATAAACCCGTCGCACACTTCACCTGCAACTTCGGTCATCAGTTCGCCAACGCCTGCGAGAAAAATCTTGGGTACTCCGAAGTCGCCGAGATCGCGTTTGTCGGGCGTGAAAAACGGCGTCATCAATGTGTGGGTGTAGAACTCTCCACGAAACTGCAGTGGTTCTCCTGTTAGCCATGTGCCCCAAATTGCTCTGATTGCTTGGATCATCTCGCGCATCCGTGGAGCAGGATGGCTCCAGTCCATGCTGAAACGTTTGGTGATGTGTGGTTTGATTTGGCTGCCGAGCCCCAAGATAAAACGGCCACGCGAGTATGACTGCAAGTCCCAGCCGATGTTGGCAAGTGTCATTGGGTTGCGGGCAAAGGCAACGGCGATGGACGTACCAAGTTCAAGCGTCGTTGTGTGTTCGGCTGCCAACAGCAAGGGGAAAAAGGGGTCGTGAGCGGTCTCGGCTGTCCAGCCTCCGCTGTATCCCGCCTGTTCAAGATCTTGTGCTGACGTTGCTGCATTGCTGAGATGCGAGGAAACTCCTCCATCAAGTTTCATTGGGAAGACCGGCGCAGGTGAAGTAGTTGCATGCCGTCCATGCTTAATGCAGCAGTTGAATTTGGCAACTTCCTACATTGATGCCAGTCGAGTTCGATTTTTGCTGCGGTTTCGAGAAGAAGTGGAAGGAACTTTTCCCGCATCGAGTTTTTGGGTACCTCTGAAATGTGGACGCCTATACCGATTGCAGCGAAAACGCGATGGTCTTCACCACGAATTGGCGCGGCGATCGCCTGCACTCCATATTGCAAATCTTCGTCACTTTCCGCCCAGCCGTTTGCGCGAACCTTTTCTAGGCGTGGCCGCAATTGTTCGGCAGTGAACTGTGTTCGTGGATAGTACATAGACATGGTGGGAATGCTCAGCACACTGTCGAGCTGTGAATCGGGCACGTCGGCGAGTAACACGCGCCCAAGCGCGGTGCTTGCTGATGGAAGTCGCGCACCAACGGTCACGCCAACGCTCACGATTTTGGGAACCTCGACTCGGCATGTGTACA
>Ga0222713_10000656_pt1 | contig 38954 bp, 43 predicted proteins | sample C33_649DmetaG_FD_165061 | JGI IMG/M metagenome (GOLD analysis project Ga0222713, IMG submission 165061) | Estuarine water microbial communities from San Francisco Bay, California, United States - C33_649D | ecosystem: Environmental > Aquatic > Marine > Unclassified | place: USA: California... | reverse complement strand
AAAATTGAAATTACTTTTACTTTATTATATGTTTGTATATTCACTACTCAGTAGTTACTCTTTACTCTTTTAAAGACTTATTTATTTCAACCATGGACAACCTTTTCTATACTATTTCTGAAGTATCTCTACAACACTGGTTTTTCCCAATCCACCAAGACAAAAGACAACGATTTAATCGCACTATCTCTTATGATAACGGAAGACATTATATTGATATTAATACACTTGACCCACTTTATACTGACTTTTTAAATCAAGTGAATCGCGGCGACAAGATATGGCTTATTGATTCTAATTCTAAACTTATTGGTGTTGTTACTTACAACTCTCATAAAAAACGAATCGAAACAAGTTGTCCTTTCTTTGATAAAGAAGATATTGAAAAGTACAATGCTGAAATTGGAAATGATGCTAGTATTTCTTGCTCCAACTACCACCAATTAGATAAAGAACTTTCTGTTTACACAAATGTTTCTCCTTTAGATAGACCTGTTTTGTATACTAACACTTGTGATTTTGATGCACCAACCGAATATCAATATATTCAAAAATATGTTAAACTTGTTAAACATTAAATAACACTTATTTATTTGTTAGTTAGACTTTCTGTATGCTTATCCTTAATCTAATAAAAGGTTTAAATCCTTTTTTTTCAAATACACTTTTTTCATTTACTTCATTCATGCATTTATAAAAGGTTGATCCAAATATTTTATCTTTGTGAGGAAATAAAATACAAATAATTATCTGACTTTGCGTATATTATTGCTAACCCTTCGTCTTTCATTTCGGGATATACCGTATTAAAATGACTTATATCTTCAGGTAACATATACATATATAATGGTTTTTTACAACGCTGAAACTCTTTTATCAAGTCATAATCTGGTTCTGTTGCTATAAAATTCGTATCATCATTGTGAAAAAAATTTATTATATATTCATTATCACAACCATCTAAATTAATTTTAGTTGTATTTAATACATCTATTTGTAACTCATTATAGTAACTTTTTTTTACAATATAGAAATTTTTCCAATTTTCATGGTATTTGTTAAAAATAAATTCTATACTTTTGTAATCATCATTATTTTCATTTTGACTTTTTGCTTCTAAATTTTTTATAAACTCTGTATCATATGTATTATTCAAGTCTATTTTTTTACATAATATTTCAAATGAATAATGTTTTGTATAAGGGTCTGAATAACTTAAAAACCGTTTATATTTTTCATAAGCAGGAGGTATAACATTAAAACACCAGTCACCATAATGTAAAGGATAGTCATATTTTATATATAAAAATGTATTAAATTGATGATAATCAATTAGATGTTTACGTCTTGATTTTTTGAAAAAAATATCCATATATAATTATTTATTTATTTATTTTTAAGTATAAATATATATTATTATAACAAATTTATTTACTGTATTACGGGTAAATATCTTCTTCCATGTTTAAAGTATAATCGCGTGCCATTTGGTTTCATAATTGCTGGTAAATCATCTTCTCTATGTAATAACCCATTTTTATACCAATATTCTTCTCCATTATTTCCTATCATTGCTGGTAAATCATTTTCTCTGTCAAGTTTTCCATTTTTATACCATCCTTTGTTTCCATTTGAATATATAACTGCTGGCATATCATCATCTCTGTGTTTTAATCCGTATTTGTTGTACCAAATTTCATATATTTCTGTTTTAACTAATCTCACTTTTATATTTCTATATTTATATATTTCTGATAATTTGTCTGATAATACAACATTTGATACAACTGAAAAGTTATTATGTTCGCTTAATATTTTCAACATTTCAATAACAGATTTACTTGAACTGTATAATATGTTTATTTCACTTATATTCAGAAAATCTAACATTATTTTTTGAACATCACTTGGTAATTCTAAAATATTATTTGACATTTTAAACAACACTTGTATTTCAACTTATTACTTTGATTATATTGATTATTAGTATTTGACTTTATTTATTTCAATTTTTTATTTTCTTAAAGTTGTTTGTAAATATATATTTTATTTCATTTTAATACCGGTATTTAGATCATTTTGAAAATATTACTGCCGGCAAATGATTACCTCTATATTCATTTCCATTTTTATACCAATGTAGATTTCCACTTGACAATATTATTGCTGGCAAATTATTGTCTCTATGTTTTAAACCATTTTGAAACCAATGTTGGTCTCCATTTACACATATTACTGCGGGCAAATCATTATCTCTATGTTTTAAACCATTTTTAAACCAATATTGGTCTCCATTTACACATATTCCAGCGGGCAAATCATTATCTCTATGTCGTTTTCCATTTTGAAACCAAAGTTGATTTCCATTTATATTTATATATTTTTCAAATAATTTCAATCTAATATTTTTTAATTTAAACCATTTTATTTCTTTTTCTGATAAAATTCTTTTACAATTTATAACAATGTTTGTATGTTTAATAAGTTCATCAAACATTGCTTTTGATTCTTCATAAGATTCATATAATACTTTTATTTCTTGTGGTTCAAGATATTCCAATATAATTTTTTGTACATCTGTCGCTAATGAAAACATTTTAAATACCTTTTTTATAAATTTACTTATTTTCTTTAAGTTGTTTAAAAAAAATAATATTAAAAGTATTTGAGTTTATACTCTAGTTTAATAATTTGTTTTTTTATAACGCACATCATTTTTATACTTTACAATTACTCTATTTGTACTTTTATAACGCACATCATTTTTATACCACTCAGCAAAACCGCCTTTATATAATATAGCAGGCATATCATTATCACGATGTATTAATCCATTTCGATACCAATATAGGTTTCCATTTCCATTTCCATTTCCATTTGAATGTATTATTGCTGGCAAATCATTATCACGATGTATTAATCCATTTCGATACCATTTTTGTGTTCCACTTATACTTATTTCAGCAGGTAAATCGTTATCTCTATGCCTAACATCATTTTTATACCATATTTGGTGTCCATCACTTAATATTACGGCAGGTAAATCATTGTCTCTATGACATAATCCATTTTTATACCATATTTGGTCTCCGTTATGATTTCTATACGATACGACTAATTGTAATTTTATATTTTTTAATTCAAACCATTTTATTTCTTGATCCAACATAATTCTTTTACAACTAACAATAAAGTTTGTATGTTTTGTTAGTTCATCAAACATTACTTTTGATTTCTTACAAGTTTCATATAATGCTTTAATTTCTTGAGGTTCAATAAACTCCATAATTATTTTTTGAACATCTGTTGCTACTGTGAACATTTATAAAATACTTATATAATTACATTATACACTTATTATATTTTTCAATTTTTTATTTTACGTATTCCATATTCATACCATACCGGAGACATTCCATTTGTATATACGATTGCTGGTAAATCATTGTCTCTATGTAGCAATCCGTTTTTATACCAATATTGAGTTCCACTTGAATTTGGATATACAACTGCTGGCAAATCATTGTCTCTATGTAATTTACCATTTTTAAACCATTTTTTTAAACCATTCATATATATTACTGCTGGTAAATCATTATCCCTATGTAATTTTTCATTTGTATACCATCTATTTGATAGACCTTCATGATCTCCATTATGTGCATTACATACCCATTTTCTAAATGTTTCTAATAATTTTATTTTTATATTTTTCAATTCAAACCATTTTATTATATTATCCGAAACAATTATATTACAAACAACAATAAAGTTTGTATGTTTTGTTAGTTCTTCAAACATAACTTTTGAATCATTACAAGTTTCATATAATGCCTTTATATCTTTGGGTTTAAGAAACTCCATAATTATTTTTTGAACATCAGTTGCTAATGTAAACATATTTGATACACTTTGTTAAATTACTTATTATTGTACTTAAAAAAATAAAATTATTTTCAATTTTTTATTTTCTTTAAGTTGTTATAAAAAAATATTATGATAACTTTTTTGGAATATATTTTACATCATTTTTATACCAATGTTGTTCTCCATTTGAATAAATTACTGCCGGCAAATCGTTATCTCTATGTTTTAACCCATTTTTATACCAATGTTGTCTTCCATTTGAATATATCATTGATGGTAAGTCATTATCTCTATGTCTATTTCCATTTTTATACCAATGTTGACTTCCATTTACACATATTACTGCTGGTAAGTCATTATTATCTCTATGTTGTTTTCCATCTTTACACCAGTATTGGTCTCCATTCGCTAATATTAATGCTGGCAAATCATTATCTCTATGATATTTACCATTTTTATACCAGTATTGGGTTCCTCTATCATTTTTATATATTTCCAATAATTTTAATTTTATATTTTTTAATTCAAACCATTTTAATTCTATATCTTTTAAATATCTTTTACACTTGATTATTAAGTTTGTATGTTTTGTAAGTTCATCAAACATTATTTTTGCATCCTTACAAGTTTCATATATTGCTTTTATTTCTTCAGGGTGAAGAAACTCCATTATTATTTTTTGAACATCTGTTGCTAATGAAAACATATTAAATACTTATTATTATACTTAAAAAAATATAATATTTTCAATTTTATTTATTAAAGTTTTTGTATATTTATATAATATAATAATTTAAATATATATAATATAAAATATATAATATGATTACACTTTTAGATGTTATAGATAACACAAAAACAATACAAGAATTACATATATTATTATTTGCTGCGGTGAATAAATTTTTAAAAATGCTTCAACATCCATATAACATATATAAAAATAACGAATTTTATATAAATACAATAAATGATTTAATGAAAGAAGAAAAGTTATCTATTAAAAAAATTGCTATTTTTATAATTATGATTATTTATAATGAAAATTTATGTCATTTTCAAAAAATAAATAACAAATTAAGATCTGCTGAAAAGGTAATAATTTCTGAACTGGTATCGATATTATCAAATAAACATATTATGGGTCATGTTATAAAAAAAATCAATCATGTATTGTTAGTTAATCTTGAAAAATATTATCAAATATATAATACAAATTATGGTTGTGAATTGAGTATTAATTACAATGCTATTACTGAAATAAATAGTATAAATATTAAAGATATATATGAAAACTTTCATAAAATAAAACGATTGATAGTGATAGCAAAATTAGAAGAAACTTTTAATATTGAAGAAGTTAATGAAATAGATGATTGTTTATTTTGTTTATTTTATTACAATGATTAAATTATTTTTTTGAGACAATTGATATTAAATCTTGTTTAAAATTCTTACCTCTTGTTTTTACTGGTATTTTGCTTATAATATTATTTATTTTATTTGCTCTAATAACTCTTTGTTGTATCAATTCCGATTTAGCATTATTATGTATAATTCTATCTTTGACAACGCACCCTTTTAATATTTTTACCTTAGTATCATGACGTTTTATAGAACACGCTTTACATATACATCCTTCATCAAAATAATGATGTAATTGAATAATATCAATGTGTGAATTTTCAATAGTAAGTTCTTCATATAATTTATACTGTTCAAATGTATAACTATTTCTTGAATCGCAACTTTTATTAAGCCACTCATTGTAATAATTATGTTTTTCAATATCAGAAAAGTAATAATTCAAATACTTATCATTTAATATATCATTTAACAAGTTAATTGGAATTTTATAATGTGTTTTAAATTGATTATATAAGTGGTGAATTGGTTTATTTGAACTCTCATAATCTTTTATTATACAGATATGAAATCCAAATATGTTTGTTAATATGCTCCCCCATTCATTAGAATCTTTTAATCTCAATGTGATATATTTTATATTATCATGAACTAACATAATATGTTTATTATTATGGTCAAATGATTGAGGAATTGTAATATTATATTTATCAATAAAATGATCACCAATACTTATCCAAGGAAATATATTATTAAATCTGTTTATCACTTTTATGATATTGTAATTATTTACTAATTCATCAGTATTATTAAAGTGATAAGAACCAATTTTTTCAAAAAATGTAGATATTTTTCTTTCAATTGGGCAGCGATATATGTTAATAACATAAACATCTTTTTTTAAATATTTATTGAATAAAATAATTTCATTAATAGTTACATCAGTTATATGTGATAATACTTTTAACATTTCTTCATCATGTATATGAATTACGTTTAGTTTATCTATACCAAAAAGTCTTAATGAACTAACAATAGATGTTGAACCAACCTTTGGTGCGGAGTAAATAAATACTAATTTATTATTATGAGGGTGTTTGTTAATATTTAATATATTATTTGCTTCGGAAAGTTTTTGAATTTTTTCAGGATTATTAATAAATTCAAAATTATGTTCTTCTGTCATAAATAAGTGTGATATAATATTTATAAAATTAATTCATTAATTCATTAATTCATTAATTCATTATTAATAACTTCTTTTTTGGTGCTAAAATGTTTATTCATATATCTTTGAATATTAAAATAAGTAAGATCAGGTATTGGTTCATCTTGGAATCCTAATAAATCTTTTAATTTTTTGTCTGGAACAATTTTATTTTTGCTGTCTTCTCCTAATTCGATTAAATTATGTTCTTTAATATAATTTACCAATGATTTAGTAACTTCAGTTCTGGCAATTTCAGATCCTTCTGGTTGATTCATAAATGCGCACAATTCTTTAGTGACTTTTGTTGGTTTTGCGAATCCTGATGGTGCTCTTTTTGTTTTAATTTTATTGGTTTTATTATCTTTTTTAAATTTTTTTAATTCTTTTTTAATGTCTTTTTCAGCAGTTTTAACAACTTTTTGAATATTTGTGATTTCCATTTTAAATAAAGTTAAACTATCATTAATTGTGCTAAATTGTTCAGAAATCCATAATTCTAAAATATTATCTTGTGTATCAAGTTCTTCGTTCATTTATACTACATTATTGTAGTATGGGTTTAAATTGTTTTTTTATATATAAGTTATTAGATAGTTTTATAAGTATTAATAAAATTACTTATAAAATGATTTATTATACAAAATATATGATTATATTTAATGTTCTGCAGAACTTTGCTCTCTTACCAACTTAGGAGGACGACCAACACCTCTACCGGAACTAGATCCCTTACCGGCGGCGCCTCTACCTGAACCTCTACCAGTTGATCCTTTAGATCCTCTACCAGAATTAGAATTAGAACTTGTATCTTTATTTCGAGAAACAGGTGTCCATTCTTTTTCAGAAGTAGAAACTCTGGGTTTCTTTGGAGCAGATACTTGTTTTGGCATTTTAACTGGATGTTCTACTTCTTCGTCGTCTGTTTTTGACGATTTATACTGATACCGTGCGACTCGAGATTCGTGTCTTGTTTCGCACATTAATTTACCACCTTTAATACCACATACATCTCCTGCTTGATATTCGTGACTATCAGTAACAGTATCTAATAAATTAAAATTGACATATTCTCCTTGAACAAGATATTTATACTGTTCATCGTCAACCTTAATAGAACTATGATGAACAAATATATCAGTACCAGATTTAGAACCATCTGTTACGGTAATAAATCCATAACCCGCTTTATTATTAAACCACTTGACGCGACCAGTAAATCTCTCGGAGGATGTTGAAACATTGTTAGTTGACATTTCTTAATAATATAACAAAAAATGTCTCTATATTGTTTTAAAATAAATTAAATATTTATTTACTAATGGTTGTTTCTCTAACAATATTTTTAATAATTTTGGAGTAATTTTTAAGTGATTCTTCTTCAGTAGATCCAGACATTGATTGACTAACAATTTTAAGATATTTATCATTTTTTTTAGAACGATAATCGTTATAGTCGGGGTATTTTTTAGTCCATTCAAATATCTGTTTAATATTTTTATTGGCAACATGTTTAATAGCATTTGTTAGTATAATTTTATCATCTGTTTCTTTATTCCATTCGTTATTATTTTTAATGTATAATGTTTCTCTTTTAAAATCAGAACAATGTAATGGTCGATCATTCACATTTATTTGTTTAAGACCATCGATAAATATTTTAGAAATACCTTCAGCAAACCCTAAGCGTCCAGTATCTTCCAAATTAGTAAGATTAACAGGCAATTGACTAACAAAATCTGTAATATTCATAGCATTTTTACACGTTTCATTGAGATAAAAATGAAGATTGAAATTGTTATTGTTGTTATTGGTGTTTGTGTTAGTAGTTGTAGTGGTATTTCCTGATTTCTTTGCTAATTCAATCATAGTTTTATTTTGCTCAATCATTAATTGTTTAAAATCTGTATTTTCCTTAATGAGAAATTGAATTAATTCTTTTTGTTCTTCAATGTTGCTAGGTATAAGAGATATGAGTTCATCTTTGGTCATACACTTCTTCTTGTGCTTCCAAAGTCCCGATCTATTTATAAATATTTTATCGCAATTTTTACACGTAATATGGTGTAAAACTGTTGTTTGCTGATTTTTACTAATTTGGTTTCCAAATGTGCCATTTTCAGCATTTTTTCGGTGTTTCGTGCTATTTAAATGTATATCAAAATTATACTTTCTGCTTGTTTCATAGTCACAAATTTCGCAGCGCAATAAATTTACTAGTTTTTGCTGATTTTGGTTTCCAAATGTTTCCATAATGTTTCCATATAGAATATTTTTAAGTTGTTTTTATATAAAAATATGTAAAAATTATGGTCACACTTTTTTTCACATATTTTTCATTTTTAGAGCATTATGCTCACAAAACGTGTTTGCAACGTTATTTTCGGAAAGATAGTTTGGTTTCTCAATTTTGGACATTTTTAAAAATGTCCATTTTTCATTTTGGCCACGACTTTTAGATTTTTTTTGTGAATCCAATATAATATATTAAAACTACTTAAAGAGAATTATCTTGTTTTTCTTTAATTCCTTTTAAAATAATATATATTAAAACAACTTAAAGAGCGACTTTCTTATTTTTCTTTAAATACTTTTAAAATAATATATATTAAAACAACTTAAAGAACCGAATTCTGGGTTTCTTTAAATCCTTTTAAAATATATATAAAAATAAAAAATTGAATAATAAATATAATAACTTAAATACTTATCATAAACTATATAAAGAAATGGAAACTGAAAGAACATTTGATATTGAAAATGATGATTGTATTGAAAACATTAAACAAATAGGATTAATTTGGGTTGATAAAGCATTGGAAGGTGAATTGACAAGTACAAAACCAGGATCGATTTCACATTTATTATATGGTGAAAAACCAAGTGAACAATCAATCAATATCAAACTTGGAAGACTTGGTGAATTCTTATCAAAAGAATTAATAAAAATAAACCCTCATTTGGAATTATTAACTTGTGGTGTTCAAAAAATTAATAACAAAAAAAAAGATGTTGATTTAATATTCAAAGATGAAGTCAATAAAATTATTTATTATCGTGAATTGAAAGGAAATATTGAACTTGATACAGAAAAACTGCCAGCAACAATATCAAAGTGTAATGAAATTGAAAACTCATTAAAAACAACTTATTTGGATTATACTATAAATTGTGGAATATTAAATTGGAGTGTATATAATAGAAAAATACTAACCGCTGGACTTTCAAATATAAAAACCTTTGAAAATAAAGGAATGAAAATTGACCACATGGAAGATTTCTTAAATATTATTAATGTATTTTGGAACGAAGATGATTATTATTTATATTTTAGAGAAATTGGAACTAAAATAAAAATAAAGTTTGAATATTAAATTTTTATATTTAAATTAATAATTTTTAATAATTAAATGTTGTGTATTAATTTCATCACCTATACGATTATTATATAATTTAAATCTATATTTTTTATCATACTCAGCAACTATATAACCACTGTATAATTCTTCTATGAATTTTGTTTTTCCAATAATCATTAAACATTTAATTTTTGTATTTTTAAAAAGTAATGCTAATTTTTTTTGTTCTTCTTTTCCAAATTGACAATAACCATAATCAGTAAATTCACTGTCATACGGAGGGTCTAAAAACATAAAATTGTTTTCATCATTATAGTTTTCAAATAGATAATCAAAATCTTTATTTAATATTTCTGTTCTTCCTAATAACATTTCATAATCTTTATTTATTATTTCATTATAATTTATAGTTTTATACCTTCCAAATGGTATATTAAATTTGCCATTTTTATTATATCTCAACATTCCTCTAAAACAAGTCTTTCTTTGATAATAAAATCGTTTTGCACTATCCAAAGTATTATTTATTTCCATTTTGTCTCTTACATTATAATATGTATTTTCATCATTTGGGTGTTGTTTCATAAAATCAAATATTTCTTGACCATTTCCGTTTCCAATACTTTTATATAAATCAATTAATTCAGTATGAACATCACTTATAACGGCATTTACCGGATTTAAATAAAAGTATACTGAACCACCACCTACAAATGGTTCAATATATTTGGTATATTGTTCTGGAAAATATTTTTCAAACATTTTAATTTCATCACTTTTTCCACCACTCCATTTTATTAATGGTTTTAAATGTTGTATTTGATTTATTTTATTTGTAATAATTATATTATTTATTTCTTCTTGTTTATCATCTTCTATAATTAATTCTACCTTTTGGTTTGATTGTATTTTACTATTTATCAAATCAATTAATTCGCTTTTGTTTTTCGATTTATACATTTTAATTCCAAGTGTTTTGCATTTCTCTAAAAGTTCTGTCTTCAATAATTTGGTTAAATCCATTTCTTTATTTATATAAGTTGTATTAATATAAATATATGTCATATTATATAATTCAATTTTTTATTATATCATTTATAACTCACTTATATTCATTAAACTAATAATATAATCATAATCTGGAGTCGCATCAAATTCAATCGATCTTATATAACTCAACATATTTTTAATAAATATTGGAATTTTATCATCATTAATTATATTTTCTTTAAGTAAAACCATTTTATTTATATCTGTTTCCTTAAACCACTCAAGGTCACCTAATAACATTGTTAGTATAACATATATACAAGATTCTATATCATCTCTTCTACTTGGTTCAATATAATTATGTACGTTTATACTAACAAAGTTTAATGTACCAACAATATGCGTTATATTTTTTTCTTCAATATGTTTTCCATTATAGTCATATCTTTTGGCAAACCCTAAGTCAATTAAATATAATTTGTTAGTATAATCTTTATTTCCAAATACAAAATTAGATGGTTTAATATCTCTATGTAAAAGACAATTATTATGTAGACTTTGTATTCTTTGGATTATTTGAATACCCAAAACTAACACCGAATCCAAAGATAAACTATTATATTTAATAATATCAATTAATGAATTACCCAATAAATCAATAACGAGATAATTTACATCACCTGTTGTTCCAAATGTTTTTAGTTGTGGAAATCCATTTAATTTACCAAGATATTGATATATTCTCGCTTCATTTTTTAAACTTTTTATTTGTTCTGATTTGTTTTCGAATTTTATAGCAACCATTTCTTTGGTTCTGATATTTTCGGCTTTAAATATACTTCCAAACGACCCCTCATTTATTTTTTCTATTAATTTATATTTGCGCGCAATCATATTATTTGTTTGTTCTCTTTTTCTTTAAGTAGTTTACAAATAATATATATTAGAACTACTTAAAGAAAAAACAACATATTATCTAATAATATGGTTAAAATTTGCCCAAACGAATATCCGTCGTCTGATGAAGAGAAATATTCACAGTATTTTGATAAGTACCCTTTTTTGTTGAGTTCTTTTCAAAAATTCGCAATAGAAGCAATTGTTGAAGAAAATCATATTCTCGTTACTGCTCATACCGGATCAGGAAAAACGTTGCCTGCTGAGTTTGCTATTGAATATTTTGTATCAAAAGGTAAAAAAGTTATTTATACATCTCCTATCAAAGCATTATCAAATCAAAAATTATATGAATTTACACAAAAATTTCCACATATTTCTTTTGGTATTCTTACTGGAGATATTAAAACTAATCCAGAAGCAGATGTTCTAATCATGACAACAGAAATTCTCATGAATACACTTTATACAAAACAACGAAAATATGATATTAATAAAAATAAATTAATGACAATGTTTGAAATGGATTTTGATAATGAATTAGCGTGTGTTATATTTGATGAAATACATTATATTAATGATATTGATAGAGGTAGAGTGTGGGAAGAAACTATTATGATGCTGCCTCAACATATTCAAATGGTAATGCTTTCCGCTACTCTTGACTCTCCTGACAAATTTGCTCTCTGGTGTGAAACTCGAGGGCAAACTAACAATATATCAACTAAAACAGTTTATCTTACAACAACATATGAAAGAGTTGTACCTTTAACACATTATTCATATATTACTTGTACTCAAGGTATATTTAAAACATTAAAAGATAAACAACTTGAAATGGAAGTTATGAGAACAACTAACACACTACATACATTACAAGATTCAAAAGGTAATTTCAATGAAATAAATTATCAAAAGATACACAAAACAATTAAATTGTTTGAAAATAAAAATCATTATGTAAAACGACAACATATTCTTAATAATGTTACAAGACACATGGTTGATAATAATATGTTGCCTGCTATTTGTTTTGTATTGAGTAGAAAAGCACTTGAACAATGTGCCAAAGAAATAACAACAGTATTATTAGAAGATGATTCAAAGGTTCCATATATTGTTCGAAAAGAGTGTGAACAAATTATTCGAAAATTGCCGAATTACGAAGAATATCTTAATTTGCCAGAATATCTTAATTTAATTTCATTGTTAGAAAAAGGTATTGCAATACATCACGCTGGTATTATTCCTATTTTAAGAGAAATGGTTGAATTATTATTTGCTAAAGGATATGTTAAACTTCTTTTTGCGACTGAAACATTTGCGGTTGGAATAAATATGCCAACAAAAACCGTATTATTTACAGATCTAAATAAATTTAATGGCACAAATATGCGACCACTGTATTCTCATGAATATACGCAAATGGCGGGAAGAGCAGGACGGCGAGGGATTGATACTGTGGGGCATGTAATTCATTTAACCAATTTATTCAAAAATATTGATCTACTGACACTTAAAATGATAATGAAAGGTAAACCACAAACTCTTGTATCAAAATTTAAAATATCTTATAATTTGATATTAAATTTAATTGATATTGGAAACACTGATTATATAAACTATGCAAAAAGAAGTATGGTTCAAGGAGATATAGAAAAAACAATAATATGTTATAATGAAAGTATATGTAAAATACAAGGCGAAATAGATAATTTAGCAATAATTATTGAAAATTTTAAAATACCTAAAGATATACTTGAACAATATACGCATTTTAAACAACAATTCGTTGTATCAGTAAATAAAAAACGAAGAGAAGCGGATAAAAATATTAAACAACTTCAAGAACAATATCATTCAATTGATAAAGATATTGACATTTTTATGAAATATAAGTCAAAGATAGATGAATTAAATAAACAAACAAATTTATGTGTTAGTACTGAAAAAACACTTGAAAGAAATATATATAAAATATTAGAATCACTTGAAAAACGCTATTTTATACATGATAATGATGAAAATTGTACAGATAACAAACAACCTTATTTTTTAACAACATTAGGTCAAATAGCAACACATATAAGAGAAACACATTGTCTTGTTTTTACACAATTAATTCAATTAAAAAGTTTTCATAATCTTGAACCAAAAGAACTTGTTGGATTATTGAGTTGTTTCACAAATATCAGTGTTCAAGAAGAAAAACGAAATATCAAACCAATCACTGAAAATATAAAAGTAAAAAATATGATAATAACAATAGATAATTTATATAAAGATCAAGAACAATATGAAAATGAAAATATGATAGAAACTGGGTTTGACTATAGTATTCATTTTGATTTAATTGATTATACTATAAAATGGTGCGAATGTGAAAATGAAACCGATTGTAAACAATTATTACAGCAGTTATCATTAGAAAAAGAAGTATTTTTGGGTGAATTTATTAAAGCTATACTTAAAATAAATAATATTACGTCTGAAATGGAAAAAATAGCAGAACTGATGGGTGATATGGAATTTCTATCTATTTTAAAAATGGTTCCACAACTCACGTTAAAATATGTAGCAACAAATCAATCATTATATGTATAATGAAATACCTTTAATAAATTATATTATTGATTCAATAGTATAATTTCTTTATCAACTAACAAAATAATAAAAATGAATATTTTAAAAGTATCATTCCAGAAATAAATAAAATATAATTACATTGGTACTGATTGACCTCATCCGCCGTATATAAGTTGTTGTTCTTTTTGGTCATCTTTTCCTCCGACGGATGGAAACCCTCATCCTCCTTTAATATTTTTACGCATATTACGTCGTTTATATCTTGAATATTTATTTCTACATATTTTTCTTTTTGTTCTTGTTCTCGTTCTTTTAACCTTTGTTCTTCTTTTAACTCTAGTCTTCATAAAATATATAAATATTATATTTTTTATTGATTTTTACAAATTATAAAAATTAAAAACTAATATAATATATATTATAAAAAACTACTTAAAGACAATATTACTATGTAATATGTAAAGTAGTAATACGACTTTACATTAAACGGGATGGCGCAGGGGTAGCGTGTTGGGCTCATAATCCAAAGGTCGGAGGTTCGATCCCTCCTCCCGTTAATATTATTTTTATACAGCAAACACTTTTTAAAATAATAAAAACCAAAATAAAAATAGCAACCGTAAAACGGGATGGCGCAGAGGTAGCGTGTTGGGCTCATAATCCAAAGGTCGGAGGTTCGATCCCTCCTCCCGTTAACAATATTTTCATACAGCAAACACTTTTTTAAATTTATAAAAAAAATGAAAATAGCAAACACAATGACGAGATAGCTCAGTTGAAGAGCAATGATACCCAGATCATAGGTCGGAGGTTCAATCCCTTCTCTCGTTAAAATATATATAAAAATATTTTCTTTCAGCAATTCACTTTCTTAATACATGAACCAGAGGTCGGTGGATCGAAACCACCCGGCGGCACAAACCAAATACAAATAGTTTGCCGTTGTAGCTCAGTGGAAGAGCGCTGGAAGAAACCAAGGAAAATAGCAAATATAAGGTTGTATAGCTCAGTTGGTTAGAGCGTCAGGCTGTTAACCTGAATGTCGTAGGTTCGATCCCTACTTCAACCGATATAGTTTTTAACCGCAAAAAAATAATTAAATAATGCTTCGCATATGTGGGTTCGATTCCCACTTCAAATTATATTTGAAATGTCGAAATGGTATCGGCGATTTATATAAATAAAACTAGCAAAAGAATGATGAGATAGCTTAGTTGGTAGAGCACCGTGTAATTAAATCGAAGGTCGGAGGTTCAATTCCTTCTCTCATCAAAAATATTATTTAACAGCAATAAAGTATTAATATTTGACAGTGGTTCGATTCCACTCTTTGGTAATGATATCAAAGTAGCTTAGTGGTTAGAGCAAATAACCTAAAAATATAATAGCAAGAATAATGATGAGATAGCTCAATTGGTTAGAGCGTCGATATGATAATCCGAAGGTTAGAGGTTCAATTCCTCTTCTCATCAAAAATATTTTTTAACAGCAATTTATAATGAGATAGCTTATATTGGTAAAAGCGTCATTTGATTGTAAAAAGTCATTTGAAGATCAAGGTTCGATTCCTTGTCTCATTATTTAAATAAAAATAGCAAATTTTTCTTACAGCAATATTTTTTCATTTAATTAATTATAATTATCCAATAAATTTTATGATATTATATAACGTACTTGTGTGTTCTTAGGCAGTTAATAATTATCATAATTTTTTATTGATCGAAAAAAAGAAAAATGTATAATTTATGTACGGGCTTAAATTGATTTTTAAACTACGTATAAATTACGGGGTTTTGGTCTAGTGGAATGATTCTCGCTTTGGGCGCAAGAGGTCCCGGGTTCGACTCCCGGAAGCCCCCTATAAACCTTTATAAACGCTTAAATGGCCAAGTGGTAAGGCATTGCTCTTGTAAAGCAAAGATCGAGGGTTCGATTCCCTTTTTAAGCATATTAGTTTCATACAGCAATTAAAAAAGAAAATTATTTTTTAAAACTGAAACTAGCAAAAAGAAAGGTCAGTTAGCTTATATTGGTAAAGTTTCTGGTAATACTGGTAAAAAGTAGGTTCAAATCCTACACTGACCGAAAATAATGTATCAAACTTAATTTCTTACAGCAATTTATTTTTTAAAATAAAAACCAAAAGAAATTAGCAAAACAAATATAAATTAACCTTGTTGGAAAGGCAGTTATTTTACTAAGCACTTATTCAGGTACTTTCTACGGTAATTTATTATATTTTATTTCTTACAGCAATTAATTATTAAAATAATTTAATTTAACCAAAGAAATTAGCAAAAACCCTGGTGGCGCAATTGGATAGCGTATAAGACTTCTAATCTTGTGGTTGTGGGTTCAAATCCCATCTAGGGTGAATACCGTGTTAGCTCAGTTGGTAGAGCGCTGGCCTTTTAAGCCAGTGGTCCAGGGTTCGAGCCCCTGATGCGGTGATATTGTTTCATACAGCAATTTAAAGAAATATCTTAACCAATGAAACTAGCAAAATAGGAGAGCACAATGGAAGAATAGGAGAGCACAATGGAAGAAGAAGCGGCGAAAAAAAAATAAAAAAATCATTATAAATGTTTCTTGCAGCAATATTGAAGAAAATAAAATAATTTAATCATGAAACTAGCAAAAGACAACTTGTCCGAGTGGCTAAGGAGACAGACTACTAATCTGTTGCGTAATACGTGCGTAGGTTCAAATCCTGCAGTTGTCGCAAATTAAACATCAAATTTATATCAATATTTTTATTATTATAAATTAAAATGCTTATTTATATAAGCGCTTTTGACCAAGATCCATTATTTGATAAGTGATATACTATAAATTTTGTTTGTGATTCTTTTATCATTTTAATATCATTTACTACATTTTTCATATTTTCATATTTTATATTTTCATTTGTAAACACATTTTCATTATAAAAAGTATTTTTTATATTTGTTAATGCGTCATAGTATGGTTTCAATTCCTCTTTTTGTTTTTTATATTTTTCATAATCATTTGATGCTATGAATCCGCGCATACCCGGACATTTAATGTGAGACTCAACATTAACTAAAGATAATGTTATTGTTGATGGAAATGTTAAGTACAAAAAAAAATAATCCATTTTTGATAAATTTAATTCCATATTTTATATATAATATTAGATTTAAATACTTAAATATAATAATATATATTTGATAATATTTAATGCCACATTCTTCATTCAAAAGTGCTCAAAAAAACTTGAATATTGAGAAAAAAAGAAATTTCAATAAAGATTATCGTAGACATAATAATAAAACTGCTTTAAGTCGTAAGTTTGCTTGCAGACCTCTTCATTTTAGTTATATATTACAAACCGAATATGGTATAAAATTAAATGAAAATCATATTCAATACTTGGAAAATCATTATTTAGATGAGTATCCTTACCCAATAAATTTTATAGAGTTTTCAGAAGAAGAAAATAACACCATTAAAATGGTTATAAATTCAAGAATAAAATTTTGTTCAGTTGATAAAACACATTCAACACATTCTAAGAATTTTACTAAAAATAGAAATAAAGATAGAAATATAAAATGGCAGGAGGTTTTATAATTCAAACAAACTAACAAAAAGTATTTAATTTTTAATACAAACACATGTTGTAGTAATTTTTAAATTACACGAATAACATATACTATTCATTTTTTCAACACATGTAAAACAAAAATGACATCCACACGGTGTTAAATGTGTATTTATTTTGTTTATTTTACATTTGCGACATATTTTAATTTTATTTATTCTATCTTCTAAATATTTTTGTTTAAATTGATCCATCATTATATTATCGAATAAAATTAAATAAGTTTTTAAACTTAATTTTATTGAAGTGCACAAAGTGGGGTTCGAACCCACGCAGACATTTGTCTAATGCGTCTTAAGCGCATCGCCTTAAACCGCTCGGCCATTTGTGCTTATTGCTGTTTTCATTTTTTGTCACTAGCACCGCGCCGAGAAAGGAATCGAACCTTTTTGATTTATATAATATAAAAGAAAGACGTTATTGCTGTACGAAAACATAATGGGATAGGTATTATTGCTCAAGAGCGGGCTCGAACCGCTGACCTTTGGCTCATAAGACCAATGCTCTAACCAACTGAGCTAAATGAGCTATAATGCTGTTATCTTTGTTTTTTATTCTTTAAAAAATGAAATAGCTGTAAGATAACATACCGTACTCCCCATCACATATTATATATATAATTTCTCTTTAAGTTCTTTTTTATAATATATTATATTAATGAATATTAAATATTATCAAATATAATTAAATATTATGAATACAAATACAAATACAGAAAATATAATATATGAATGTATTGTTTGTGAAAAATCTCAAGATACAGGTATAAAAAATTGTAAATATTGTTTTTTGGATTGTGTAATTATTGAACATGAACGAATTAACAAAAACCAATGTCCTTATTTTAAAGTGTGTGATATTTGTTTTCGTAAAGGTAAACTTATTGATGATGATTTTTTCAGTATAAAACGCAGTAAAGAAGAACGTCGTATTTATTTCAATTACAAAAAAATGTATAAAACAAAAGAAGATATTCATAATTATTGGAATATGATATCCGAAAATATTTATAAAAATGGTTAGGTTATTTATTGTTAATTTTATTCAATAAATAATCTTATAAAAAATATTTAGATGATAATGCTAACACTTTTTCAATAATATCATTATTTTCGTTTATACATTCAAATTCATCTGTAAAATTATGTGCCTTTGAATCGTAACAAACTTTACATAAATTTAATTCTACATTTGTTTTAGAAAAATAAGTTTTATTTGTATCCATTTGATCTCTACAATGATCACAATTAAATCTATGAAATGGAACAAACTTAATCAAATTAACAAAATCATCATACGTCATTAAATCTTCTTCATCATATGGTTCTATTGTTTCTAATTCACCAAAAGTTGAAGTCCATTGTGAATTTTGCGTGTGAGTTTCAATCGATTTTATTCCTAATTTATCATAATCAACCCATTTGCCTTTATACCATTGTGCCCATCTGTATTCAATTATATCATCACATGCAAAACAATATTTCAATATTTCAGTTTCCTTTTCATGATCCGATAATATTTCAAATGATGAATTTATTTTTATAGAGTTAAATGCGGTTGACCAATTTTCTTCATTACGAAATATTCTATCACTATACTGATGACAATAATTTGGGTTATTTGGAATAAATTTCCAATATAAAAAATGTAATCCAGTGATTTTTCCAAATATTAAATATAATTTTCCAATTGATAGATTTTTTACAAAAGATTGATGTACATCCAAGTAATTTGGAATTAAATCCGTATATGAACCTTCTCTTACCTCAAAATTAATATCTTTATTATCAATTGTACAATATATAAATTTATTTGATATTTCTGTTATAATGAAATATGGATTATTCAAACTACTCAAATTGGAATTTATTACACATATTTTATTTCCTTTTGATTCTGGAATTAATTCATATACCTTTGTTTTTAATATATTTACTTCTTCATCCGTTATATCATTATTTTTCCAATTTATAATTGTTGATTCCATAAATATATATTAATTTTTATCTCTATGTTTGTATTTTTATTAATAATATATTTATTTTAAATATAATTTAAATATTATATATTTGATATTATATATAATGACACGTTCAGGATTTAAAACTGCTCAAAAACGTCGTAATTTAGAAAAAAAAGAAAATAATAATAAAGATTATCGTAGTAAATATAGAAATGGAAGTTTTTCAAATGCTATCATTGGATATGATTATGTATTACGTACAAAATATGGTATAAAGTTGACTGGAGAAGAAGACAAAGAATTATTTCGCAGAAATACTGCTAATCCGATGCAATATAATTTAAAAAGTCGAACTGATGAAGAAAATACAATTATTCAACAAGAAATAAAAAATTATTTTTCAAAAGAACCGGGTTCATGTGATAAAACACATACAGATCATTCAAAAACATTAACAAGAAATAGAAAATATGATAGAAAACAAAAATGGGATTATAATAATATAATTTAAATATTTTATTTGAAATATAATTTAAATATTATATTTTCAATATTATATATAATGACACGTTCAGGATTTAAAACTGCTCAAAAAAATCGTAATTTGGAAAAAAAAGAAAATAATAATAAAGATTATCGTATTAAAAACAAAGCTTGTTGGTTTTCAAATGGTGTTATAGATTACGATTATATGTTACGAACAAAATATGGTATAAACCTTACAGAAACTGAAAAAACATATTTATTTTACAATTATAATAAAATAAAACATCTTTATTCCAATAAATGTATTTTTGAAAATCGTACATATGACGAAAATATGCTTATTCAACAAGAAATGAATAATTATTTTACAAAAGGAACATGGGGATCATGTGATAAAACACATACAGATCATTCAAAATCATTAACAAGAAATAGAAAATATGATAGAAATCAAAAATGGAATTTTTAAATATTTTATACTTTATAAAATAAAAAATTGAAAATAAATTATTATAATAAAATAAATATAATAAGTATTTAGTAAAAATGTTTACATTAGCAACAGATGTTCAAAAGATCATTATGGAATTTCTTAAACCCAGAGAAATAAAGAAATTATATGAAACTTGTAAGGATGCTGAAATAATGTTTGAAGAACTAACAAAACATACTAACTTTACAATCGATTGTAAAAAAATTATGTCAGATAAAAAAAAACAATGGTTCAAATTAAGAAATATTCGATTAAACTTGTTAGAAACATTTGAAATAAAAAATGATGGTTACCAATGCTGGTATAAAAATGGAAAATTACACAGAGATAATGATTTGCCAGCAATAATTACCCCAAATGAAAAAAAATATTGGTATAAAAATGGTGTAAGACACAGAGACAATGATTTGCCAGCAGTAATATTAGCAAATGGAGACCAATTTTGGTATCAAAATGGAAAATTACATAGAGACAATGATTTGCCAGCAATAATATACGCAAATGGAGATCAAAAATGGTTTAAAAACGGTTTAATATGTTTTTTATAAAAAATTGAAAATGATTTTTATAATTTTTAAGTATTATATAAGTAATTAAATAATGTTTACATTAGCAACAGATGTTCAAAAGATCATTATGGAGTTTCTTGAACCTGAAGAAATAAAGGATTTATATGAATCTTGTGAAGTTTCAAAAGTGATGTTTGAAGAACTAACAAAACATACAAACTTTACAATCGATTGTAAAAGAATTATGTTAAACGAAGAAATACAATGGTTTGATTTAAATAATATTAGATTAAAACTGTTAGAAACATATAACATTTCTGAAATTGGTTTTCAATACTGGTATAAAAATGGAAAATTACATAGAGATATTGATTTGCCCGCAATGATAACTTCAAGTGGAAACCAATATTGGTATAAAAACGGATTACGACATAGAGACAATGATTTGCCTGCGATTATATTTACAGATGGAAACCAATATTGGTATAAAAATGGATTACGACATAGAGAAAATGATTTGCCAGCAGTAATGATTTCAAATGGAGACTATTGTTGGTATATAAATGATTTACTTCATAGAGAAAATGATTTGCCCGCAATGATAACTTCAAGTGGAAACCAATATTGGTATAAAAATGGAAAAAGACACAGAGATAGTAATTTGCCAGCAATTATTTTAGCAAATGGATACCAATTTTGGTATATATACGGTAAAGAATATAATGATAATTTGTATTAAATTATTTTTTATAAAAAATTGAAAATAATTTGAACAAAAAACCAAATGTAATAAGTATTTAAATAATGTTTACATTGGCGACAGATGTTCAAAAGATAATTATGGAGTTTCTTGAACCTGAAGAAATAAAGGATTTATATGAAACTTGTAAGGATGCTAAAATAATGTTTAATGAACTAACAAAACATACAAACTTTATAATCGATTGTAAAAGAATTATGTTAAACGAAGAAATACAATGGTTTGATTTAAATAATATAAGATTAAAACTATTAGAAACATATAAACTAGAATATGAAGACCAACTTTGGTATAAAAACGGATTAAGACATCGAGACAATGATTTTCCTGCTGTAGTTACAAGAAGTGGAATTTTATGTTGGTATAAAAATGGAGAATGTCATCGCGATAATGATTTACCTGCAGTAATATATCCGAGCGGAACTAAATTCTGGTATCAAAATGGAAAAATACATAGAGATAAAGATTTGCCAGCAGTAATACGAGCAAATGGAGACCAACATTGGTATAAAAATGGAGAAGTGCATAGAGATAATAATATGCCGGCAATAATATATTCAAGTGGAACCCAATCGTGGTATCAAAATGGAGTACAATATTTTCCTAATTAATATATTTACTAAAATAATTTAAAAATAATAAAAAATTGAAAATAATTTGAACAAAAAAGCAAATATTATAAATATTTTTTATAATGTTTACTTTAGCGACGGATGTACAAAAGATAATAATAGAATTTCTTAAACCTGAAGAAATAAAGGATTTATATGAATCATGTGATGTTTCAAAGGTAATGTTTAAAGAACTAACAAAACATACAAACTTTATAATCGATTGTAAAAGAATTTTAACAGATGAAGAATTGAAATGGTATAAAGCAAAAAATATTAGATTAAAACTATTAGAAATATGTAAACTTGAATATGAAGACCAACATTGGTATAAAAACGGATTAAGACATCGAGACAATGATTTTCCTGCCGTTATACAAACAGATGGAACTCAATATTGGTATAAATATGGAAAACAACATAGAGATAATGATTTACCTGCATTAATATATCCGAGCGGAACTAAATTATGGTATAAAAATGGAGAATATCATAGAGATAATGATTTGCCAGCAGTAATACGAGAAAATGGACATCAATTATGGTATAAAAATAATAAATTACATCGAGACAATAATTTACCTGCAATAATATTAAATAATGGAATCCAAGCGTGGTATCAAAATGGAGTACGATATTTTCCTAATTAATATATGTACTAAAATAATTTAAAAATAATAAAAAATTGAAAATAATTTGAACAATAAAGCAAATGTTATAAGTATTGAAAATGTTTACTTTAGCGACGGATGTACAAAAGATAATAATAGAATATCTTAAACCTGAAGAAATAAAGGATTTATATGAATCATGTGATGTTTCAAAGGTAATGTTTAAAGAACTAACAAAACATACAAACTTTGCAGTTGATTGTAAAAGAATTTTAACAGATAGAGAAATACTATGGTTTTATTTAAATAATATTAGATTAAAACTATTGGAAACATATACAATTGATTATTATAAAAACCAAAAATGGTATAAAAATGGAAAAAAACATAGAGATAATGATTTGCCAGCGGAAATATTATATAATGGAACTCAATTTTGGTTTAATAATGATTTAAAGCATAGAGAAAATGACTTACCCGCTGTAATATATTCGGGTGGAACTGAAAATTGGTATATAAATGGAAAATTACATAGAGAAAATGACTTGCCAGCAGAAATATATGCAAATGGAGCTAAATTTTGGTGGAAAAATGGATTACCACATAGAGACAAAGATTTACCAGCAGCAATGCATAGCGATGGTACACTAATATGGTATAAAAATGGAAAAAAACATAGAGATAATGATTTACCTGCTGTAATATGTCCTAATGGAAACCAAATATGGTATAAAAATGGAAAGGAAATATACCCACGTATCTAATTTACAAATTCACTTATAAATATTTAAAATTATTTTTTTATAAAAAATTGAAATAATTTTTACAAAAAAGTTTAACATAATAAGTATTGAAAATGTTTACATTAGCAACAGATGTTCAAAAGATTATATTAGAGTTTCTTGAACCTAATGAAATAAAGGAATTATATGAAATTTGTGAAGATTCAAAAATAATGTTTGAAGAACTAACAAAACATACAAACTTTGTTGTTAGTTGTAATGTTTTATTATCAGACAATATAATAAAATGGTTTGAATTGAAAAATATTAGATTAAAATTATTAGATACATATGAAAAAGATTGTTATGGATACGATAGATGGTATCAAAATGGAAAAAAGCACAGAGATAATGATTTACCTGCTGTAATATGGCCTAATGGTTCAAAATTTTGGTGGAAAAATGGTTTACAACATAGAGACAATGATATGCCAGCACAAATTTATGTTAATGGCGACCAATTTTGGTATAAAAATGGAAAATATCACAGAGACAATGATTTACCTGCTGTAATAATAATTGAGGGAAGTCAATACTGGTATCAAAATGGATTACAACACAGAGATAATGATTTGCCAGCAGTAATACGAGTAAATGGAGACCAATTATGGTATAAAAATGGAGAAAGACATAGAGATAATGATTTACCAGCAGCAATATATGGCAGTGGAGCCCGAGAATGGTTTCAAAATAATTTTATACATAGAGACAATGATTTACCCGCTGTTATTTATGCGGATGGACACCAAAGATGGTATCAAAATGGAAAAGAATTATTTAATAAAAAATTGAAAATAATTTTAAAATAAAAACAAATATGATAAGTAATTTAATAATGTTTACCTTAGCAACAGATGTTCAAAAGATTATATTAGAGTTTCTTGAACCTAATGAAATAAAGGAATTATATGAAATTTGTGAAGATTCAAAAATAATGTTTGAAGAACTAACAAAACATACAAACTTTATAATAGAGTGTAAAACAATTATATCGGACGAAGAATTAAAATGGTTCAAATTAAAAAATATAAAATTAAACCTTTTAGTATCATATGAAATAAATATATTAGGTGCACAATTATGGTTTATAAATGGAAAATTAGATAGAGATAACGATTTACCTGCGGTTATATTGACTAACGGAACTAAATATTGGTTTAAATATGACAAATATCACAGAGACAATGATTTGCCAGCAGTAATATATGATAATGGAGACCAACATTGGTTTCAAAATGGTAAATTACATAGAGAAAATGATTTACCGGCAATAAAACTATCAAATGGAGGCCAATATTGGTATAAAAATGGAAAACAACATAGAGACAATGATTTACCGGCAGTAATTGATGCAAATGGAACTCAAAAATGGTTCCAAAATGGAATAACCCATAGAGATAATGATTTGCCAGCAGTAATACGAGTAAATGGAGACCAACGCTGGTATAAAAATGGTGAACTTCATAGAGATAATGATTTACCAGCAGTAATTGATGATAATGGAGACCAACATTGGTATCAAAATAATTTCTTACACAGAGATAATGACTTGCCAGCAATTATAGAACCAAACGGTGATCAATATTGGTATAAAAATGGAGTAAAACATAGAGACAATGATTTACCGGCAGTTATTGAAGCAACTGGAGACCAACATTGGTATAAAAATGGGTTAAGACATAGAGATAATGATTTGCCAGCAATTATACGATCGAATGGACGCCAATCATGGTGGATATATGGTTGTATTAAAATAATTCATAAAACAAAAAATTGAAAATAATTTTATTTTTTTACAGTATTATATAAGTATTTAAAATGTTCACATTAGCAACAGATGTACAAAAGATAATTATAGAGTTTCTTGAACCCGAAGAAATAAAAGAATTATATGAAACTTGTAAGGATGCTAAAATAATGTTTGAAGAACTAACAAAACATACAAACTTTGCTGTCGATTGTAAAAGAATTATGCCGGATGAAGAATTACAATGGTTTGAATTAAAAAATATAAAATTAAAATTACGAGAAACATATAAATTATGTGATTATACCGGAGACCAATACTGGTATAAAAATGGTGATTTTCATAGAAACAATGATTTGCCAGCAATAATTTATTCAAATGGAACTCAAGTATGGTATCAAAATGGAATAAAACATAGAGATAATGATTTGCCCGCAATTATATATTTAAATGGAACTCAAGTATGGTTTCAAAATGGAAAAAGACATAGAGATAATGATTTGCCAGCAATAATTTATTCAAATGGAACTCAAGAATGGTTTCAAAATGGAGAAATGCATAGAGATAATGACTTGCCAGCAATTATATATTTAAATGGAACTCAAGTATGGTATAAAAACGGATTACAACATAGAGATAATGATTTGCCATCAGTAATATTTTCAAATGGAGACCAATACTGGTATAAAAATGGGTTAAAACATAGAGATAACGATTTGCCGGCAGTAATTTATTCAAATGGAGAACAATTTTGGTATAAAAATGATATAGAATATAAAATAAAAAATTGAAAAATAATATTTTTTTTACAGTATATATATAAAGTATTTGTAAAATGTTATCATTAGCAACAGATGTTCAAAAAATAATAATGGAGTTTCTTGAACCCGAAGAAATAAAAGAAATATATGAAACTTGTAAGGATGCTAAAATTATGTTTGAAGAACTAACAAAACACACGAACTTCAAAATCGATTGTAAAAGAATTATGCCAGATAAAGAAATAAAATGGTTTGAATTGAAAAATATAAAATTAAAATTATTGGAAACATATAAAAATAATAATGGAACCCATTTTTGGAATACTAATGGACGTAGTCATCGCGATAATGATTTGCCAGCAATAATATGCCCAAATGGAACCCAATTTTGGTATCAAAATGGAAAATGTCATCGCGATAATGATTTGCCAGCAATAATATTAATAAATGGAAAAAATCGTTGGTTTAAAAATGGTTTTGAATATTATCCGGTAAATAATATTTAATAATTTTTATAAAAAAATTGAAAATATTTTTTGTTTATATTAAATAAGTATTTATATAAGTATTGAATATATTGTAAAATATTTTAAAAATGTTTACATTAGCAACAGATGTTCAAAAAATAATAATGGAGTTTCTTGAACCTAAAGAAATAAAGGTATTTTATGAATCTTGTGAAGTTTCAAAAGTGATGTTTGAAGAACTAACAAAACATACAAACTTTGCTGTCGATTGTAAAAGAATTATGCCGGATGAAGAATTACAATGGTTCAAATTAAGAAATATTCGATTAAAATTATTAGAAACATATGATATTGACTGTCACGGAAACCAATACTGGTATCAAAATGGAAAAATACATAGAGATAATGATTTGCCAGCAATAATATATTATGATGGAACTCAAGAATGGTTTCAAAATGGAGAATTAAATAGAGATAATGATTTGCCAGCATTGATATATTCATATGGGACCAAAGTTTGGTATAAAAATGGACAAAGACATAGAGATAATGATATGCCGGCAGTAATACATTATGATGGAACCCAAATATGGTATAATAATGGTGAATATCATAGAGATAATGATTTACCAGCAATAATAAAAGCAAATGGAAACAAAGAATGGTATAAAAATGGAAAATATCACAGAGATAATAATGGTTCACCAGTAATTATACATGCAAATGGAAATGTTTGGTATAAAAATAATATAAGATTTGTGTCCAAATGATATCATAAATTATAAAAAATTGAAAATATTTTTTGTTTATATTAAATAAGTATTTATATAAGTATTGAATATATAGTAAAATATTTAAAAAATGTTAACATTAGCAACAGATGTTCAAAAAATAATAATGGAGTTTCTTGAACCACAAGAAATAAAGGAATTATATGAATCTTGTGAAGTTTCGAAAGTAATGTTTGAAGAACTAACAAAACATACAAACTTTGCCGTTGATTGTAAAATATTTATGTCAAATGAAGAATTACAATGGTTCAAATTAAGAAATATCAGATTAAAATTATTAGAAACATATAAAATAGATAAATATGGAGACCAGAGATGGTATAAAAATTGTAGATTACATCGAGACTATGATTTGCCTGCGTTTATTGAATCAAATGGAGACCAAACTTGGTATAGAAATGGTAAAATACATAGAAATAATGATTTGCCTGCAGTAATAAGGAGTAAAGGAGATCAACTTTGGTATCAAAATGGATTATTACACAGAGATAATGATTTGCCGGCAATAATATTATTAGATGGAGACCAAGTATGGTATAAAAATGGGCGAAGACATAGAGACAATGATTTGCCAGCAATAATATGTGTAAATGGAGACCGGAAATGGTTTAAAAATGGATTATGTCATAGAGATAATGATTTGCCAGCATCGATATATAATAGCGGATGTCAATATTGGTCTCAAAATGGACAATATCATAGAGACAATGATTTGCCAGCAATAATATATCCAAGTGGAACTCAATACTGGTATAAAAATGGAAAACAACACAGAGATAATGATATGCCAGCATCAATATATAATAATGGAGCTAAATACTGGTTTAAAGATGGATTACAACATAGAGATAATAATTTACCTGCCGTAATATATTCAAATGGAAGTAAAGATTGGTTTATAAATGGAAAAAGAATATAAATTTTGTTTAATCAAAGTGCATTATTATTAATTTCAACCCTTGTTAAATGGTCTTCTGGGTTTTGAAAATTTATTTTTTTTATATAATTTTCAAATTCAAATGGTATTATACTATTTGATTTTTTAATTACATAAAACATTAATTCATCAATACAAATAGAATGTTTATGTAAATCAAAACATTGCTTGAATAAATTAAAATAACCTAACCTACATGAACACATAATTAAATCATTAATAACATGATTTAATGTATATATTTTATTTTCTTTTTTAAAATATTGTATAATAATTTCTATATTTGGCACAATACCAATAAATGCTTGAATTTGTAGAAATACAATTGTTTTTTTTATGTTTGGTTTAAAAGTTGTATAATCATTTATTTTAATTCCCAAACATAATTTTCTAATATTATTCATGTAACTTTCATATTTATCTGTTATTTTTTGATAATATTTTAAAATCAATAATTTTATATATTTATTTCTTTCTTTGATATTTATGGTATCAAAATAGTCATTTTTACAATTAAATAATTTATAGAATGATATGTCTTTTTCTAAAATATCAAGTGTTTCGCTTGAGTCGTTTGTATTTTTCTCATATACATCATTATATATATCTAATAAATAATCAACTTTTTTTGTTTTATTATTTATTGGTATATTTTCTAATATATTATTAATTATTGTAATATCATTTGAACTAACATAGTTTTTAATGTTAGTTTTAATGTCTTCTTTGTATTCTTTTTTATATTTAAGTTCAAATTTATCAATATATTTTTTATATGTTCTTATATTATTAAAGTTTACTTCCAAAAACACATTTGGAATAATTTCATTACTGAAAAAAAGGTCTAATATTTCAATATTGTAATGAAAATGTTGTTCAATAACCGGTCTATTTAATTGTAATGTATATAAGGTAACAATCGCTTTTAAGTTTTTGAGAAAAACATAATCAACATCTAAAAAATCCATAAAATTAAAAAATTCACCAAGACCAACAAAAAAATTAAATATAAAGTTATTATTAATATGTGTAATATCATAATTATCATTGTCAATTTTAAAAAATAATATAATAAAACTTGTGATCAACATTTTATTACTTTTTAAACAAAAGTAATCATCTATTTTTGTATAAATGATATGTGTAAATATATTATCACCAAGAGAAATTATTTCAAATTTATGAATAAAATTGATAATAGTTTGAAAACTTATTTGAAGATTTTTGTTTGTTTTAAATTCGCAAAATAATAATTCGGTTTCTTTGACAAAATCAATATTTATTTTCGTATCTGTATTAATATCATTATCGTTAATATCATCATTGTTCAAAAATATATTTTTTATTAATTTAGATGATTCAAGAATTTTCATAAATATAATATACTTATATTTATATCTCTAATTTATATTATTTAATATAATATTATATTATGAATTTAAATGGTGGTGTAGTGAATATATACACAGAACAATATCCTGATATTACCCCGGGTGAAGCATTTGAACATTTTATTTTAAATTCAAATATACAAATATTTTCGTCTGGCACATATGGAATGATATTTAAGGCAACACTTAATGCTGGTGAACAATCAAGATATGAAAAATTTGAACCTTTAGAAGGTTATAGTGAATTGAGAGAAATGTTAATAAAAATTACTTTTTTAAAAGAAAATAATGATCCTGATGTAAAAATGTTTACATTTGTACTAAATGGACAACCAAAACATTTTGAAGCATCATCAATAGATAATTTTAGAAATGAAACAAATATACATGTTGATATTCATGCAAAATCGTTTGATTATGGTATGCCGCTTTGTCCAAGTATTGTTTTTTCATCAATATTAAGCGAAACATCACAACCAAATATCAGTGATTTTTTTAATATTTATAATCAAACATCTTCATTTAATGATAATGGAATAACATCAAAAACAACACAAAAGATAAAAATAATTATAAATAAGTTTATTGAAAGAAAACAAATAACACAAATAGGTATTATTGCTATGGAATTTGCCAGTGATTATCATACATTACATAATATAACACATAATAAATCAATAAGAACAAATGAAAAACAAATATGTATAGATATGGCTTTATATACATTAATAGAATTATATAAATTAGGTTATACTCACGGAGACCATCACGCTGGAAATATTTTAATAAATATGAATTATAATGGATATTTTTATCAACAATCAGGACGACCTTTAATTATTGATTTTGGAAGAACACAATTACTTAGTGAAACAGTTGACGAAAGAGATTTAGTTTCTTTAAATGAATTATATAAAAATCATAATTATACAGAAATACTCAAACTTTTAAATTCAATTAAAGCACCAATAGACACAAATTTAAAATATTCTGAAAAATCTGAAGATTTTATAGATTTAAAAAATCCAAAATTTAATCATTTATATGGATATGCAACTGGTAAGTATAATTTAATAACAGGTAGTACAAGAAGAGATTTTGCTGATACAAGAACTACAAATAATAAAATTTATGATTTGCTATATTTGCATAAAACACAACTTGATATGTTATTATCGTCCCAAGAATTAGACCATGACGAACTTCCTGAACGAAGAAAACCAATATATCCAATAGATACTTCACATCCTAAAGAACGAAGTTTAAGCATATATGATATACATATTGGAGGTATATCAAATAAAAAAAGAACCAGAAAAGGAAAAATAAGAAGAAGAAGAAGAAGAAAAAAAACAAAAAAAGTAAAAAGAAATACATAAAATAAATATTATCAAACCAATTGTAATCGAATTTTTCTTTTAAATTTTTCTTCATTGTGAAATAAATATAATTTGTATTGTCTTTTTTCATAATTTTCTAAATTATCGCGTACTGTAATTTTAGATGATAATTTAAGTTCGGGAAGATAAACTATAAACTGATAAAGACCATCATTTCTTACGAGTTTATCAAAACAATATCCATCATATATTTTATTTAATGTATCAGAATTATTAAAACAAGTATCAAGCAATGAACATTCTGTTTGTATTTTTTTAATAGCGCGCATTGTTGTGTTGATATAGTCAAGTTGTTCAATCCATTTGTTATAAAAATGTGTTGCTTCTGAAGAAAGATTAATTAATAATTTATGTTCTTGTAATTTAATCATATTTAATAAATCAACTAAACGTCTAATAGGTGATGTTATATGAATATAAGCATCCATTTCAAGAAGTTCATGTTTATAAGAAGATGTATCATTGATTGAAATTGAATTAATATCAATATATTGCGCGCAATTGCTGTTCCAAATTTTAATAAAGGAATAAACATTTTCAGGAAGTGAATCAGGTAAATATGTTTTGTTAGAAATGATTGTTGAACGAAAAATACCAGAATGGTATTTTAGTAGTTCTTGTGCGGAGTTGTAGTTCATAAAAATCATTAAATAGCAAACAACATCGTGACTATCTTTAACATTATTGATATATTTATATTTTTTTGCCATTTGTTTTGTCGTATTAAAAAGTAAATGATAATGCTCATTACAAAGTAATAACGGTTCTTCATAACAAAAATTTTTAAATACTTTAATTAATGTGTTAGTATAATTGATTGATATAATTTGTAAATGTTGGTCCAAAATAATATCAATAGTAAAAGCAAATCTGCGTATATTTTGTTGAAGTGAACACAACCCATCAGATAATATAGTTGGTAACATTGGTCTTTTTTTATCTGGTAAATAAATAGTAGAAATGCGTTGTGAAAAACTAGACCAAAGATTGAGTGAATCCATCCAAATAGTTACATTTGCAATATAAATGCTAAGCAATATATGATTATCATTTAACTTCTTAATGCTGAAGCCATCATCATAATCAAATGTTGTAATTGAATCAATAGTAAATATATTCCAATCAGTGCGATCTTCAATTTGTGGGTGTTTTTTATGTATTTCTGTTATATAATTATCGTGGTCTTGATGTTTTTGAAGATTTAACGATTTCATACTTTTGTTAGTTTCTTTTCTAAAATTTTGTATTGATGTATTTAAACTTTTACAATAAAGTTGATATTCGTAAAAATGGTTTAAAATATCAACAGATCCAATTATTTGAGATATAGTTGCGTGAGGATGTTTATCATCCCATTGTTTATAACAAATAGTTACGTATAAATTAGTTAATACTTTTGAAAATCCTAGTTGTTTAATATCATAAGGGACAAGAAATACAGGTAAACGAACATCATCTGGTATACATTTATATAACAACTGTTTAGAAGGTTTTTTGTTTGCTTTAATTTCTCGTCCATAAGTTTTATTATTATTTAAAATAATAACAGCAGGTATGTTTTCATTATATCGCATAGATGAATGAACAATTTCAACCGTTTCGTTATTGTAGGTAAATACATCATTATTAAATAATTTATGTTGTGTTGGATTGAATCCTTCAATAATGATATTTTCTAATGTGCTCGGACTAACAATGGTCCAATTTTCATAATTTCTGCTGTCAAAAATGATCTTATAAATAGACATATAATAATAATAATATGTTGCCAAGTCTTTAAGTTATTATTCGCCCTACATAATGTAGGTGTAGATATTTCACATTAGTTTTTAAATATGTAGGAACAATGTAGTTGATGCGACATTATTGTACCGCATTTGGTGTTTCTGTTTCGGGCAAATTATCTTTGATATGTAAATCTTCTATTAATGTTGTTTCCTTACTTGGTTCTAAATCAGTAACAGCATCAGTAACAACATCAGTTTCCAAGTTTTTAACAATTTTACACTCTACATTTTGATTTTGTAAAGCGTACAAAAATATTTTTGGACTTATTGCTATATTATTAATATATGTTCTATATTTGAAACAACTAACACTTGTATTTTCATCAAACTTAAATGTATACCACCAATAAGCGGGAATATATAACATTTTACCAGGAGTTAAAACTATTTCTAAACATTTTATTTTATCAAAATCTGCTTTATATTTCGGTTGTGGGTTCCAAGGATTTATATCTGATTTGAATTCAAAATTTTCATAATCATTTATTGGATATAAGTATTTTATACTTTTTGGAGGAGATAATTTAATTTTTATTGATCCTTGTGTTACCATATAATAATTACGATAGTTTAAATCATATCTGAAAGGAGTTTCTAAATTTTTTGACGCAAATATAACATCATAATAACAATTAGATACTAAATATGGTCTTAAAAATTCGTCATTATATGACATATTTTTTATTACTCCTGTTTCTTGTAAAAAATCAGTATTTCCTTCACTAAAATAGACAGAGTTATTATCTTCATTAAATAATTTTACAGCCACGTGTAATGGTAAAGGAACACAAATATCTGATTTTGACTTTAGTTCTGTTTTATTTCTTATTTTTACTTCAAATACCGGATAATTATCTAACAAAAATTGTTTGTTAGTTGTGTGTATTATTTTATTTCCATCTTCATTAATATCAATTAATACAGGTTGTCTTAAATCACATATTTCTTCTATTTTTTCTTTTGATGCTTGTTCAACTTCATAAATTTCTAAATCATCGCTGGTTTTTAAATGAAATTGTATGTGTAAATAAAAAAATAATATTACACAAAATACAAACAATCCAATTATTATTTCTTTAAAACTTGTAAACATTATTTATAAAAAATAATAATTTATTTTATTTTTAATTACGAGAGTAATTATTCTTCAAATACTTTTGGAGCAATATAAAATGATACATTACTTTCATCTCCTAAATTATATTTTAACAACATTGGATACTGTGAACTCAATGATATGTTTATAGTTGAAGACATTTTCATTGATAAACACATTTTACATAAATGAGTTAAACTGAAAGATATATTTATTTCTTCATCTTCCGCAATAGCATATTCATTTAAATCATCAACAGGAATATTTATTTTTAATTTTGTTGTATCTCCATGTGAATTTAATTCTATAATATTTTCACTACATTTTATATTTAAATTTTCACCGAAAGTATTAAGTTCTGCGAATACATCCATAATTTTTTTTGAACAAATTGTAAAATCAACGTCATAATCTACCGTTGGTATTCCTAGAGTTTCTTTATCAACGTCAATCAAATTTATTTCATAAAAATGATCAAATGATCCTTTTCCTTCTTTTTTTTTAACATTAACATTTTCATTTTCATTCAAATAATTGATATATAATTTATCAACACTGCCTTCATCGTCATATTTTAATTCTATTTTATCGTGCTTTAAACCATAATTTAATAATATTGCGAAATGTGTTGAATCAATTGAAATATCATTATTACAAGAGCATTCAAATAATGAAAACCATTTATCTTTTATTTCAATGTCTGCTAAACATATATGAGATTTATCCATTAATTGAATATATAATCTATCTTTTTCAAAACTCATTGTTATATGTGAAGTCCAATTTTTTAATAACTGGAATAAAGATACAAATACTTCTATTTTTGACTTATTTTCAATAATTAAACGCATTAATATATAATATAATAAGTTCTATTTAATATGTTTTTATATTTTTACTAATTTTATTTTTTCTTGTGTTTCTTTATCAATAAACACACTTATCATATTAAATATTTGTTTGAACATAAATGGTGCTTTATAAATATAACATTTTAATAACTTATTTGGATATTTTTCTTTTAAAACTAATGATAAATTATTAATAAATGTTTGATGTTTATCAATATCACTTATTGATAATTTATACATATTTACATGTACAATAAATTCACTATATTTTAATAAAATATTATCAATATTGTTAGTTATATACATTAAAATATAATTATACATTGTTTCTGTTGCTAAATATTTAAAATATATATAATTAATAATAACAGCATTTTTTTCAACATAACATAATTTGCTTAAAATATCATTTAAATTGCCTTTTTTTATTCTATCAACAATAATTTCAATAGAATCATTTGTTAAAAATATATTATTTGCTGAAAACACATCAGTTAATTCTTCCATTATGTATTACTTAATACAATGATTTTAATTATTTTAAGTAATAATATATATAAAAACTAAATTACATTTTTTAATTACATTTCTAAATTAATTTCACTTTCGATTATTTTTTTTAAATCTGTTCCCATGAATTCATTATCATTTTGAAATTCTTCATTTTGAAATCCTTCATTTTGAAATCCATTTAAATGTTCATTAAAATCATTTACAAATTCACTATTATATTCACAATTATATTGTTCAGTTGTTTTAATTGAAAAATTTAATATATTATCACTGTTTTCTAAAGTTAATTTTTGTAATGATTCTAATAATTCTTTTGATTCTGATAATTCTTTTTTAATATTATCCATTTGCGATTTAAATAAAATATTTTCTTTTACCAAATTTGCTGTTGTACTTTTTGTTTGAAGTACAACTTGTTTTATTGTTTCCATTTGCTGTTTAATTAAATTTAATTCTGGTGCTGAAACACTTCCGCTTGTTGGAACTGAACGTTTCTCAAGAGATTCTAATCTTGACATTACACTTTGTAAAAGACTCGTATCAACACTCATATCATCTCCATTAATAGTTATACCTGAATTTTCCGGCATTTGTAATAATTTTGATTCAAGAGCACCTAATCTAAGAGTTATTAATGTTATTGCTTGAGGTATTGTCATTTTGCTCACACTAGATAATTTATCATTACTTTGTTTTTGACCCATTTGTTGTTGCATTTGTTGTTGTTGCATTGCTTCATGTTGACCTGCTAAACGTCCCGTAGGAATATGTGGTCCAGGACCAGTTCTTGCTTGATTCGCAAACATTTGCGCTGAATTTATTGATGGTTGCGGTGTTCTTCCAGGAATTGAAGGTTCATTGTTTGTTGGACCTGCTCTTCTTCTTTGCGCTGCTTGTACGGAACGATTAATACTCATAATATTATTTATATACAATATGTTTCCCGGTTATTTACGCATTACAACCTTTCTAAAGTGAAACTAAAAAATTATTTCTAAAAATAATTTTTTAAGAAATATGTATATATACACGTATTTATAATATATGTATATATTAATATGAATTATTTTGACAAAAGTTTAGTTGATAAATTCGCGGCAGATTACGGATCTACAATGATATTTTATAGTTATTCTGAGTTGTTTATTTTATTTAAAATCCCATCAAAAAGTCGAAGAACATTTTTACAAAAAATTATTCAAGATTCGTGTGCGGAAAATATAGGAGACACATATAGTAAAACTTTATCAGAAGATTATATAAAATACTCAGATAACTTTGATTTTATTGCTGTTGCTTCTAGTGAAATAGATATAAATGAAGAAATACAATCAAAATATAATAAAATACAAGGATTTATGATTGTTGAAAGAGGTGAGTGTCAAACTTATCCAGATAATTATTGTGTAAATTTAATTTGTACTAAAAGTTCGGTTGGTAACATTTTAATGGCATTATATATATATATTATAATACAAAGAGACGATATTATTAATAAAATCGGTCTTTTAGAATTAGCAAATGCATACTATAATGTAGGTGGATTATGTTTATATACAAAATATGGTTTTAAATTTGATCCACATTTATCGAATGAAATATGTTATCCTGATTTTACACCTAATTTACCGATGATTGCAAATATAGAAGAGTACGGAGAAAGTAAAGAAGATAAAACATCGAGATTAATGAGTATTTTAAAAACTGGTAGTGGATCTTTTGAAAAACCTAGAATATGTGCTATAAGAGGTAATAAACAAAAATTATTAGGATTTGTTTTGAATTTACAAATTTCAAAATATGTTAATATGTCATCAAGAATAACTGAAAAAGAGGATAAAAATCAATTTAAATATATTTATGGAATATATAATAAACCACTGACAGTGCGTGATGGTTCAATAATAGATTACAAAAAATTATTAGAAATAATAGAAAGCGAATATGGAGGTGTAGAAACATTTATAGAAAGCGGAATAAACGAAATAAATGAAGATCAAGCAACCGAATTAATAAAATTAGTTGTTACTCCACCAGTAGAAGAAATAAAAATAATGGTTCCAGAACTACTGGGTAAAAGAAATTTAGGTAAAAAAATAAGTTATACTTCTGGAGGTAAAAAACATACAAGACGTACAAATATAAGTAGAAAATATAATAAGATCAAACAAATAAATCGTTATAAAAAAACGCACAGAAAAAATAAAAAGATAAAACGAATTCAAAGACATTGATTTAATAAAGTAATATATAAAATTGATTTAATTTACAGATTACGATTGTAAAGTATTATTAATAATAATGTATAATACACGTGTTATATTACTAACAGAATTGTATAATAATTATACATATGAGAATTACAATGATAATAACAATGATAAAGAAAATGAATTAGAATTACATTACATGTTAATTGGTATTTATGAACCTTATACTTATTATTTGACACATTTAAATTATAATGATGAAATTTGTAAAATTATTCAAAATGACCATAATATAATTAATAGAAATATAAATAAAGAAATAATTTCAACAAGAATGTTCTATAAAAAAGCATTATCATATCCAAATTTAAACAATTCTATATCAAATTATTATAATATTGTTCAATGTGAAAGATATATAAAACCAGAAATAGGATATATAACAAAATTAAAAAACGGTCATTGTGTTGTTATCAAAACTACATGTTGGTTAAAAATATTTCAAAAGAAAATTAGAAATATTTTAAAAAGAATGAAAACAAAAAAATAATATGTTTTATAAAAGTAACTTACGCTACCATTTCAACCTTAATTGCTCCGTGACTTTTATAATTATGAATTTCAAAATCTTCCACTTGATAATCATTAATATTCTCTTTTACTTTTTTTATTGAAACTGTTGGAAATTCAAAAGGTTCTCTTGTAATTTGTAATTTACAAGCATCAATCGCATTTTCATATATATGACAATTTCCCACAAAATATACAAATTCATACGCTTCTAAACCACAATGATTTGCTAGTAAATGTGTAAGAAAACTGTATGACGCAATATTTATTGGTTGACCTAAAAATTCGTCGGCGCTTCTTTGGTAAAGAGAACAACTTAATT
>Ga0222713_10000655_pt1 | contig 38957 bp, 33 predicted proteins | sample C33_649DmetaG_FD_165061 | JGI IMG/M metagenome (GOLD analysis project Ga0222713, IMG submission 165061) | Estuarine water microbial communities from San Francisco Bay, California, United States - C33_649D | ecosystem: Environmental > Aquatic > Marine > Unclassified | place: USA: California... | reverse complement strand
CGGCATAGGTCTTTCACATATCAAGAATTTTCACAACGCTATGCAGATAGCACTCTTCTTGGTAAGTCTATTCCCCTTCCTGAACTTCGTCGTCAGGATGATAAGAATCGTCAGAATAGTATTGATGATATTCCCGATTATCTGAAATTAAAGATGACTGAGGAGATTCGTCTTTATTTTGATCGTGGAATGCAACTCTATAATCGTCTCCTAGAGGCAGGAGTGGCAAAAGAGTGTGCAAGGTTTGTACTGCCCTTAGCGACGCCTACAAGACTCTATATGACTGGCTCTGTGCGGTCATGGATCCATTATATTGATCTACGGTCTGCTCATGGAACACAGAAGGAACACATGGAGATTGCTGAACTAGTACGTTGTATCTTTACTTGTCAGTTCCCTGCTGTATCTGAAGCCCTTGGATGGACTCGTGATGGTTGCTCCGAATGCGTAGATGCACCGTCTATTACTATCGAATAAATATCCTTATAGTTTATTGATTTTTATGGCTGTATATCCTGTTATTAATAGAGAAACTGGTGAACAAAAAGAAGTTAAGATGAGCGTTCACGATTGGGACCAATGGAGAAAGGATAATCCAACCTGGGAGCGAGACTATTCGGATCCATCAACATTTCCAAATTTTGGAGAAGTTGGTGAAGTCTATGACAAACTGAAGAAGTCTCATCCTGGATGGAATGATGTACTTCGAAAGGCATCTAAAGTGCCTGGTTCTAACGTCCGCCCCGTCTAATCTTTTCTCAATCCTATGCCTGCAAAAAGAAAGACTTCCACCCCCATAGTTCCATTTGGAATGAGTAACAAGCACATGAAAAGAAAGAAACCAATCAATTTAGATTTAATGAAACCAATTGATCCTCTTACAGAGAATCAACAAGAACTTTTCCGATGCTACAAAAACGATCAGAACATTGTTGCCTATGGCGCAGCAGGTACGGGTAAAACTTTTATTACTCTCTATAATGCACTTAGAGATGTCTTAAATGAAAAGACTCCTTATGAAAAGATTTACATTGTGCGTTCGCTTGTAGCAACAAGAGAGATTGGTTTTCTTCCTGGAGACCATGAGGATAAGTCTTCCCTTTACCAAATTCCATATAAGAATATGGTGAAGTATATGTTTGAGTTACCAACTGAAGCAGACTTCGAAATGCTTTATGGTAATCTTAAAACTCAAGGAACTATTTCTTTCTGGAGTACTTCTTTTATTCGTGGCACAACTCTTGACAATTGTATTATTATTGTTGATGAATTCCAAAACTTGAATTTTCATGAACTTGATAGTATAATCACAAGGGTTGGTGAGAACTCAAAGATCATGTTCTGTGGTGATGCTACTCAGTCTGATTTGATAAAAACAAATGAGAAGAATGGTATTATTGATTTCATGAAAATTCTTCGTGTTATGCCATCGATCGATCTTATCGAATTTGGTGTAGAAGATATTGTACGTTCTGGTCTTTGTAAAGAATACCTTGTTGCTAAAATGGAATTAAATTTATGAGTTTTATTCATCATAATTATCTCGGTGATATTGAATTAGAAAAGAAAGAAACAAATGGCATCCGTCTCTACAATCTTCCTAGTGGAGCATGGGTGCCTTCTATTACATCTGTGACTTCTTTTTATAATCGACAAATTTTTGTTGACTGGCGTAAGCGAGTCGGTATTGAGGAAGCAAATCGTATCACCAAAAAAGCAACAACTCGTGGTACTGACTTTCATGAAGTAGCACAAGACTATCTACTAAACAAAGAACTGGACTGGAACAATTATCTTCCAGCATCAAAGTTTATGTTTCATCATTTAAAACCAGAACTAGATAAGATAAATAATATTCATGCAATCGAAAGAACACTCTATTCAGAATACTTTGGGTTAGCTGGTAGAGTTGATTGTATTGCCGAATATGACGGAGAATTAGCGGTAATAGACTTTAAAACATCTGAAAAAATCAAACCAGAAAAATGGATTGAGAACTATTTTGTTCAAGAGATGTTCTATGCCGCAGCATACTATGAAATGACAGAGATCCCCATCAAAAAACTTATTACTTTGATGGTTACCCCTGGTGGTGAAGTCAAAGTATTTGACAAAAGAAACAAAGGGGATTATATTAAGTTATTAGTTAAGTATATTAAAGAATTTGTATCTCACAATCTTAGGTCAGAGAATGGAGAATGAGTTAGAAAAAGCACTAGAAAATAAGTTCTTTTGTCCATCTCGTTTTGCACAAGAAATCGAAAGTCTAGTTCATGTTAATAGTGATATGAGTTATATTGATGCTATCATTTATTTCTGTGAGCAAAATGGCATAGACTTGGAATCAGTTCCAAAACTTGTATCAAAACCATTAAAGGAAAAAATTAAATACGAAGCAATAGAACTTAACTTTTTAAAGAGAAGTTCTAGAGCAAAACTTCCTCTTTAAATTTATTTTTAGGGCGAAAATTTTTTCGACAAGAAATCTTTATATTATTTTTTGATGATGCCCTTCGACGCTTATAGACAATATCTTTCTCTAAAGAATCACTTTACGAAAGATAAGTATGACTACCACAAATATTGTGGAAAGAGTCGTGCGACTGTACAATCTTTCTACAAAAGAAAAGATAGATTCTGGTTTGAAAAACTAGCAAGAAATAAGACCGATCAAGAAGTAATTGAGTTTTTTGTATCTAACTTTATCACCTGTACTGATCCAGGTAAACTTTGGATAGGAGAGATGATACGAGAAGGTGAAAGTAGATACACTGCATGGAAGAAAAGAAATCAGTCTCTTTCGTATGTTTTTAAAGAAGAGACTGAAAATTTATTTCGCAATCAAAAAGTTGATACTATTTTTGATTGTTCCAAGGGTCACCCGCCAGTTTTAAAAAGTTTCCTGAGCGGGAATATTAGCCCTGAAACTATGGTCATCTATGACAAAATATTCCTGTTCGGGAATGACTTTGATAAAAAACTAAAAGACCCAGTGTGGGAAACCGTCAGTATGAGAATGAAAAAATATTCTTCTTTCCTACATATAGATGTATTTCGTTATAAAAAAATTTTAAAAGAGATTGTTTTAGGAGAAAGATGAGTTTCTTTAATTCAGATGTTGTCCGTGCTGAGATGACAGAAATAAGTGAATTGCAAGAAGACATTTATAAAAATGTCTTTAAATTTTCTACAATGACTAAAGAAGAACAACTCTTTCATGTCTCTATGTTGGAGAAACTCTTAGATAAACAAAAAATTCTTTATACTCGTTTGAGTTTATCTGATGATCCTGAAGCAAAATTAATGAAACAAAACATTATTGACTCTGCTACTTTGATGGGACTCCCAAAGGATGTAGATATGAACATTTTGTTTAACAATATGTCTCAGATGCTCGAAGTCATGAAGCAGCAGATTGACAAAACTGGTTCTAACCAGTAGAATAACGAAGTACACAAAGGCCAAATCCAAACAAATCCGAGGTAATCCGAATGTCATTCGCAAATCTTAAGAAGCAATCTTCTCTTGGTTCACTGACTTCCAAACTGGTAAAGGAAGTTGAGAAGATGAATAATACTAGTGGCGGTGGTGATGACCGTCTCTGGAAACCCGAAATGGACAAGACTGGCAATGGTTTTGCAGTCATCCGTTTCCTGCCCGCACCTGAAGGGGAAGAACTTCCCTGGGCAAAGATCTATTCTCATGCCTTCCAAGGTCCTGGTGGTTGGTACATTGAGAACTCCCTGACTACTGTTGGACAAAAAGATCCAGTATCCGAGTACAATCGTGAACTGTGGAACACTGGTCTTGATTCTGATAAGGACACTGTTCGTAAGCAGAAGCGTAAACTGTCGTACTATGCGAACATTTACGTTGTCCAAGACAAAGCAAATCCTCAGAATGAAGGTAAAGTCTTTCTGTATAAGTTTGGTAAAAAGATCTTTGACAAGATCATGGAAGCAATGCAACCAGAGTTCGAAGATGAAACTCCAATCAATCCTTTTGACTTCTGGCAAGGTGCTAACTTCAAACTCAAACTGAAGAAAGTCCAAGGTTATTGGAATTATGATTCTTCTGAGTTTGACCGCATTTCTCCACTTCTGGACGATGATGATGCTCTCGAAGCACTCTGGAAAAAGCAGTATTCTTTGACTGCTCTGACTGCTTCAGATCAGTTTAAAACTTATGAGCAACTCGAAACACGTCTGAAGATGGTTCTTGGTCAGAAGTCTTCTTCTCGTCCTAGTTATGATGAAGAGACTAATGATGAAGATAATGATCGCGGTTCTTATGCTCCCGACTTTTCTTCCCGTTCACAGAAGTCGGAACTTCCAGAAGAATTGAGTGCTCAACTTAATAATCTTGGATCTTCTAATTCTGATGAGGACGAGGATGATGCTCTCTCTTATTTCCAGCGTCTTGCTGAAGAGTGATCATTCATAAAGTCTAATATTATCAGCACGTTTCATGGTTTCACTCCTATATTGAGTGGAACCTTTTTGGTATCTCATCATTTGTTCCAGACCATCTTTTGCGATGTTGACATAATTTCTCTTGAGTAAAAAGATATTTCTCTTGTTTTCTTCTATCTCAATTTCATATTCATAATTAGTAATTCCTTTTGTGACATTATTGTATACCATATTTCTTTCGAGTTGAACATCAAAATGTTGGATACTAAATGTTGAATCTACTTGCAATCCTGCTGGTAGAATAGTAACATCATTGCTATCTTTAACTTCTAAAGTTTCGTAATGATGAATTCCATTATATAGAGTATTATAATCTCCATATTTGGCTAGCATATAACGATCAAAATCTCTTTGACTGAGAGGCCACTCTGTTTGAATATTGATAATATTATTTGATACTAAGACTAACCAATCTAAACTTGCGTCTTCATAGTAATCATATGCAACATTATCTGGTCTATCATCTCCTATAATTTGATATTTTGTAAAGACTGATAAGTCGTCAAAAATATCGTCTCTTAATTTTCCTTTTTTAAAAAAGTTTTTTACAGTAATATAGTCAGATATTTTAGCACCTGGCAGTCTGCTGACGTATTCGAAGTTTGGGATTTGGTTAAAGTAATTTGACATCTTAGTAACCTACTTTATTTTTTGCTGCGCTATGATCATCTTCAAAAATTGGTTCTAGTTCACTGAATGCTAGACTGATTTCGTAAGATATCATTGCTCCATCTGGGTGTACTGCATATGTTCCTTCTGGGGTGTAGGTTACAGAAACTGATTGCAATGCACACTCTTTTATTACGTTAATGTAAGGATTAATTCCCCCATTGTGTATATATTCTATTGCAAAAGTGTTGGGGGATTTTAAGAATAAATTTCCTGTAGTTCTTTGGACAGCAGATCCCTGCTTAAAGAATTTAATAATATGTGCTATTTCCTCTGTTTCTGGTGCATTTCTTGCTGATAACTTAAATTGGAATTGGAATTGTCTCAATGTTGGACCGGAGAATAACAATTCCAAATTTGGGTTGATTATGGCACCTGTTTGTCTTGTGAAAAGTTGCTGATCAGTTCCAACAGCATTTGCAATCAAAGCATTTCTAAAGAAATCCGATGACATCTTTCTTTGTTGTAAAACTCTATCTACAGCAGCGTTTGCAGCTTGAACTCCTTCTTTTACTCCACCTTCGGCAGTGGCCATTGCTATGTTTGCAAGTTCTGCTTTTACTGCATCTAATCTTTGACCTGCCCAATCAACTGAATTACTATCCGATAATCCGTTTGATGCGGGAAGAGTCACAGATCCCATAGGAGCTGATTTGCCTATTGGGTTATATTTTAATACAGTAAATTTAATTAAACCCTGAGAACCACCTCTTGCTTCTTTTGGAAAAACAGTATTTCCATATTCGGTTCTTGTTTTTGGATTCTCTATGGACTTTATATTATTTTGGTTGTTATCTACTGCTGCTGCTGTTGATGATCCTTCAGAATCTCCAGTATCTGCTGCTCCACCCCCACCACCAGCTGGAGCTGCACCTTTGTCTGCAGTTGTTGGGGTTGGCGTTGTATCTCCAGGTTTTTTTCCAGTATTTGGATTTACAACCCCAGGTAAACCTGCTTTTTCTTGTAAGTATGTTCTTGTATTGTATGGAGAATGTGTATTGATAATATTTGCTCTATCACTATTTGCAGTTTTTTGATATTGAGTACTGAAAACTTTTTGCAATTGTTGTTGATTTAGATTTGTTCCGTTTTTATTATTGTACTTCTTTACAAATGAGTCGTTGACAGTCCAATTATTTCCTACTGCACTTCCAGATGCGATTAGAGTTCTTCCAAAAATCCCTTCGTCACTATATAAATCTGCTGCACCAGTTTCGGTATTCACTATCATTCTAGTTGGAATACCAGATATAGATCTTGTCGATTCTTTAGTGACTGCCATTAGATATGGTGTTTTTTATTTATTTAGACGGAACTTTCCATATTGTAATGATAACAACTCATCAAGTTCGTTATATTTGACGACATGAAGTTTTCCTGCAACTTCTTCCCATGTGTATTGTCTTCCTTCTCTCCAATGAAAGTTGATTGCTTTAAATCCCCATCTCTCTAATGAAGTGCAAGCAATTAATGGGTGCTGATCATATTCAATATCAGGTGTTTTTGGATTGTATATAAAGGTATAAAACTTTCCTGGTTCTGGATATAATACTTCTTCTTTAAAAATATCCATAATCATCAACATGATTTCTTCTGGATCTTTGGTTCCAGACTGATCCACTCTTTTAAGAAGTTCTCTAGTTCTTGCTGTTCCTGTTCCTTTGTATTGACCGAAACCTTCTGCCATTAACTGAATAACTCCTCTTCTGTGATGATTTTAAAGTCTATTCTTCTATCATCACAAAATTCTTTTGCTGCTTTCCACTTTGCTTGATTTACAGCATAAGTTTTGCACTCATACAGATATGATTTTGTCTGTCTTTTTGGTTGCTTTGGTGGTCTCGTTTGCTTCTTTGGTTTCACTTCAACAACATATGTTTTGACCTGACCAGAACTTTCCTTGACCTTTATAATAAAGTCTGGGAAGTAACGATGGACTCTATTATCAACTGGAGAGACATATGGTATATAAAATTCTTCACTACCCCATTCTATTATGTTTTCATTTAGGTCGCACCAACGACAGAAATGACGCTCCCAACTACTTCGACAAATAATATTGTTTGGATTGCCCTTATATTTTTGTGGATATGACGGTTTGTAGATACTTTTATTACTTTCTGCCATACATAATATATAAGGTCAAAAACTATTTATAGATGCCTAGCCCAAAAAGAATTTCTCAAATTAAATCTAGTTTACTGCGACCTGCATTAACTTCTCACTTTGAGGTTGAGATTCCTTTTCCTAGTAGCGTCCAATCTGCTATAGGATCTCAAAAAGAATCTCTTCTTTTATCATGTTCTGAAGCAAGTCTTCCTGGATCTCGCTTAGCGACGGCAGAAATTGATAATAGCCGTACTGGTGTGACGGAGAGACACGCTTATAGAAGAATTTTTGATGATAGCATCGATCTTACTTTCTATGTCGATGCTAGAAATTATTTGCCAATTAGAGCATTTGAGTCATGGATTCGTTATATTATGGATGAGGATGTCAATGAGGCCATGAGTAAAGACTATGCATATAACTCAAGATATCCAGATGATTATATTATGGATCAGGGATTGATCGTTAGAAAATTTGAAAGAGATTATCAGGCTCAACTCACTTATGAATTTGTAAGAAGTTTTCCCGTCAGCATCTCATCGATGCCAGTTTCTTACGACACGTCATCATTATTAAAATGTACTGTCTCAATGAGTTATATTAGATATCTTATAACAGATTCTAAATCATCTGGATCAGAATCTCCACTAAGATCAACACAACCAAATACAGACTATTTTAGTCCGATCGAACAAGCAAAATTTAACTCAAGTAATCTGACTATTCCTGGATTTGAGGGAGAGAATCTTCTTACTACTGGAGGAATCTCTAAAGATGTTGCTAAAACGTCTGGAAATGCTATTGATAGGAGAGTAGAAGCAGGTCTTCCTTATGTTGGAAGAAATATTGGACCTATTGCACCTTTCTCTGGTATCTAATAAATAATCACATCTGAAATATATTTTTAGGACATTATGCCTTTACCAAAAATTGCCACCCCTTTGTATGAACTCGAATTGCCATCAACAGGAGAGACAATTCAGTATAGACCTTTTCTTGTAAAAGAAGAAAAAGTTCTTGTAATTGCTTTAGAGAGTGAAGATACTAAGCAAATTACGACAGCAATTAAAACAGTAATCTCAAATTGCATTAAAACTAAAGGAATCAAAGTAGAAGAACTTCCAACTTTTGATATCGAATATTTGTTCCTTAATATTCGTGGTAAGTCTGTTGGAGAAGAACTTGATGTTAAAGTCACCTGCCCAGATGATGGAGAAACTCAAGTTAATATGATTATTAATTTGGATGAAATTAAAGTTAATAAAAATGATAATCATTCTAAACAAATTAAATTAGATTCTTCTATTATGATGGAGATGAAGTATCCATCTCTTGATCAGTTTATTAAGAACAATTTTGACTTCGAAGATGGAAATGCAATGGAGCAATCCTTTGATTTGATTGCGTCATGTATTGATAAAATTTATACTGAGGAAGAGGTATGGGCAGCTGCCGATTGTACTAAGAAAGAAATTGTAGAATTCTTGGAGCAAATGAATTCTTCTCAGTTTAAAGAGATTGAGAAGTTCTTTGAGACTATGCCAAAACTTTCACATACTATTAAAGTAAAGAATCCAAAAACTAAAAAAGAAAGCGAAGTTGTTCTTGAGGGATTAGCGTCTTTTTTCGCATAGGCATGATCCATATGGATCTTGTTAATTATTATAGACTCAACTTTGCTTTGATTCAGTACCATAAATATTCATTGACTGAAATTGAAAATATGATGCCTTGGGAACGAGACATCTATGTTGGATTATTGCAACAGCATCTTGAAGAAGAGGAATTAAAGCAAAAGCAACGGAATGCCAATCAGTAAATCGGAAAGATTAAGAAAAGCATATGAGTCCAAGCTCGGTAAAAACTTGGTGTCTAAACTTTCCGATGATCAAATAAAACTGATTTCCAAGTATTATAATTCTTTAAGCGATAGCGAACAAAGTAATATCGATAGTGCGATTGTACAAGGAAAAACTAATACCGACTTGCATGAAATGGCAAGAGGTTTTATTGAGGAAGAAGAAGACAGTGAACAAATGCCAGAAGGTCTTGATGATCTTCTGAATTCAATCAGAGCACCAAAAGCTAAGGTTACAAAAATAACATCATCGGCACTTGTTGCTGTTGGTGGCAGTGGAAAAAAAGTTGATGGTAAAAAGTTCTTTGGAGAAAGTAAATATCAAAAATATATTGATGAATTGACTTCTAGTGGAACGATAGATGGTGAACAACTATCTCCTGCAGAGAGAAAAGAGGGATTTAAGAAGAGAGGAGATAAAATTGCATTCGAGGATTTTGTTAAAAAAATTCTTGATAGGAAAGAATCCCAATTTATATCGCAAGAAAAAAAGAAACTTTCTGGTGCTCAAATAAAAAGCCCTCTAGCAATTGCAACACCAAAAGTTGATGATAAAAAAGTTATACAGAAACCTGAACCAGAACAAGTAGTATCACCAGCATCTGAAGAGACTCAAGAAAATCTTGATGACATATTAGATAAGATTGATTCCATTCTTGATACAATAAAAAACGAGGAGAAAGCAAAGAAGAAAAAAGATAAAGAGGATAGTAGAGAAAGAGAAAAGAAGAGAAGAAAGAAGAAAGAAGAAAAATTAGAGTCATCGATCTTTAAAGGACTTGCAAAAGGAGTAGATAAAGTCTTACAACCAGTAAAGTCTATTTTTAAAAAAATATTTGATTTCTTTACCGCAATATTTTTTGCCAGAATAGTTACAAAAATCTTTGACTGGTTAGGAGATAGAGAAAATCAACAGAAGTTAAAAAGTCTTATTAGATTCTTATCTGATTTTTGGCCTGTTATTGCTGGTGCATATTTACTATTCGGAACTAAGTTTGGAAAACTTATTAGGACAATAGGTAAATGGGCAGTTCAGATTGCAAAATTTGCAATACCAAAACTTCTTAGATTTATATCTAAAAATCCAAGAACTGCTATACTTCTAGCTGGTGCTGGATATCTGGGTGCTAGGATATTAACAAATAAAGAGGCTGGTGGTGAAGATGAAGATACTTCTGGAGAAGAAACTTCACAGTCCCAAACAGATCAGGGAGAATCAAAACAATCTGATGGTACGACACCCGAACCAATGGAATTTTCCAAGGGTGGAAGTGTTCCTGGATCTGGTAATAGAGATACTATTCCTGCAATGCTTACTCCTGGTGAGTTTGTCATGAGCAAGGGAGCAGTTGCAAAGTATGGAACAAACACTCTTGCATCAATGAATTCTGTGGGTGGTGGAACAAACATACCCTCTTTCTCTGATGGATTGATGGGATTCCAAGGGGGTGGTAGCGTTCCTGGAGGAGACGAAGCTAAAACAAAAGAACAGAGAGGACCCATGAGTTGGATGGGAAATCTATTTGGTGGAGGATCAAAACCACCAGCGACACCAGCAGCAGCAAAACCCAAAAGTGGTGGATTGACTGATATTCAGAAGAGAGCATTAGCAGTTCTTGCTAAGTATGAATCTGGCGCAGCTGGATATAATGCAGTGAATCAAATCGGAACATCTGGTGGTAGGGGAGTCAAAGGATTCTCTGGTGACATTCGTAAAATGTCACAGCACAAGGGCAGATCATTAACCGATTTTACTATTGGTGAAATCAAAGCACTTCAACGTGAAAATAAGAGTATGAGTGATTCTCAATGGATCAAAGCAGGTAAGTTACATGCCGTTGGAAGATATCAATTCATTGGAAACACTCTTCCAGGTGTTGCAAAGAGAGCAGGTATACCAGACAATGCTAAATTTACTGCAGGTGTACAAGATTTGATGGCACTTCAGTTAATGAAGGAACGTGGTATATCGCCTTGGGTTGGTCCTAGTGATAAGGCAACTAACGCAGAAAGGGCAATTATTGCTCAGGCAAGAAAGCAACCAATTAAATTTGATCCATCAATGCCAACAGGATCATCTGTAGGTGCAGATGTGGATATTGCATCTTCATCTGGATCTGATGCTGATATTAGTAGTGATGGAGGTGTCGAAGAGCAAAAATTAGTTTATGATGCAGCATCTGATTCATATATCATCCAAGGTGGAGAAAGTAGTGGCCAAAAGGTAAAAACTTTTGATTGGGCAGCAATGAGAACAGCATTGGGTGTGAGTAATGAAGCATCTGATGAGAAAACTAAAAGAATTTTTGAGAGTGAATACTCATCTGCACCAAAACTTGAATCCGTACAATCTTTGAATAGTAAAGTAGAATCTGTCTCCAAATCATCTAAACCATCTACATTAATATCTCCAGGACAATCTCAGCAAATGAGTTATGGAGGATCCTCTCCTGGAGGACCTATCAACCCTTCTCAAAGAGTAAGAACTGATATTCCATATTTTGATTCCATGGCAATGATTTCTCCAAGAAAAATAAAAACTTTAGGAATAATGATATAGAATCATGGCAGGACTTTTAAAGGGCGGGTCAAAACTACTTACAGGTTCTTCCAAATCTGCTGGAAAAACAAAAACTGGTGCAGAAATTGCATCAAAGATATTAAAGAAAAAAAATGTAAAAAGTGGGGCAATAGTAAAAACTCAATCAGACAAACCAAAGAATTATTCTGATGGGGGAAGAGGTGGAGCATTAGTAAGGTCAAACTTTGCTATTACACCAAGAGTTGTTTCTGATTATAAGATAGAAAAGATAAAAGTATCTACAGAAACTAAAGATGATCCAATTATAAAAATTAAAGTAAAAGTCATTGAGATTGACAAGTTACTTAAAGGATCTGTTGTTGAAGAAAAGAAAAGAAGAGATCAAGAAAAGAAGCAGAAAGAAAAAGAAAGTCGTACAGAGAAAGAAGAAGAGTTAGAATCAAAAGGTAAAGGAAAGAAAAAATCAGAATCAAAATCTAAACTCAAATTACCTCAGTTAAGTTTTTTTGATGCGATCAAAAAATTTATATTTAATACAATACTTGCATCTTTAGTAGATCCTTTCATGGATCTTTTACCGCAATTAGTTAAGGTCTTTTCTGTCATTGTTGGTGTTGGAGACTTTATTATTGATATCGGAGGTAAATTATTAAACGGATTAATTACACTAGTTGATTGGGGATATAAAGTTTACGATTCTGCTCGTGGATTTATTGGTGACAAACTAGGAGAAACCGCACAAAAGAATTTTGACAGTCTCATGGAGAATGTCAATACAATGCTTAACCTGGCATTGATTGCTGCCATGGGTGCATTGGCTTTTCGTGAGAGAACACCTAAAACCCCAAAGGGAGAAGTTCCTGATGGAAAGAAACCAACAGCAAAACCAAGGAAAGGTCAGATTATTGATCCAGTAACTGGTAAGGTTAGAGCAAAAACAAAGACAGAAAAATTACTTCAGAAGCAAGGTCTTTCCGATGATCAGATAAAAGTATATCAAAAGGCAAGACAAGGTGGTGCTAATGCCCCCCAAGCATTGGCACAAGCAAAGAAATTTAAACCAAAACCAGCACCAGTAAAACCACAAGGATTCTTTGGTAGGTTAGTTCAGGGTACAAAAGATTTAGCAGCTAAAGTTGGAACTGGTCTGAATAAAATTTCTGGTGGAAATCTTGGAAAACTTGGCGATGCTCTAAAAAGTCAGTATAGTAATGCATCTGCTACTGTAAGAAGACAATATGATAAAGTCGTATCAGTTGGTGATAGAATCAAGAGCAAGTTTACTGAGGGAGCAAGTAAGTTAAAAAATGCAGCTGCTAGTGTCGCAGAATCTGCAAAGAGAAAAATAGTTGAGAGTATTATAAAACCATTAGAACCATTCTTTAAACCATTACTGAATAAGGTGAAAAGTATTGGTGATATAATAATGAAACAATTGTCAAAAATTCCAGGATTCGGCAATGTAACAAAAGTTTTACAGAAGAATGGAATCCAAGGACTTGGTGATGCAAAAGGACTCTTAAAGAAGGTTGGTCCAAAAGCAATACCAATTCTTGGTGGTCTTGTTAATTTATTATTTGCATATGATCGTCTTGCTGAAGGTGATATAATTGGTGGATTACTTGAGGCAACTTCTGGTATTCTTGATATATCTGGCGCATTTGGTTTTCTCCCAGGTCCAGGTATTTCCTTAGGACTGGATGCATATCTTTTTGCAAGAGACTTTATTCCACAAATACAGCAAGGAGAAGATAAAGTTATTTCCTCATTGGGTCTTGGTGGAATCCAGACTCAGGTTAGTGATCTTGCTAAAAAACTTCCAAACCTTTCTGAAATTGCAGATGGACTTATGGGTAAAAATGAAAATAAAAAAGCATGGTGGGATCCATTGGGAGTCTTTACTGGAAAGAGTGAAGTGCCATCTAAATCTGATGAACCAGAAAAAAGGACACCACCTGCTAATAGATATTTGCGTTCTGGGGGAGAACCAGAAACAGGAACTCCTGCTGCTGGAGCTAGTAGTAAATCATTGAGAACGGGTCCAAGTAGCAGAATTGGTGGAAGTGCTGAGTATCATGTTGACACCAAATTCCACAAGAGTATTGGTATGGGTGGTATGATATCTGCAATGGATAAATTATCTCAAGCGTATGCTAATCAAGGAAGAGTTATTGAGATGTCTGGTCATATGGTTGCTGGGCAAAAATATAATCACAAGGCAGATACTAATAAGAAAAGATCTTTGATGCAAGGTGCTATTGATTCTCATAGTCATTCGAGATTTATGAGAGCAGAAGGATTCTTACCTTTTGATTATTACATTCCAAAGGCAAATGATCCTAGAGGAAGATTTGGTAAGTCCGCAGAAGGTGCTGATATTCTTGTTCCGAATTTTGGTGGTAAAATTAAAGTTGGTAAATTGTACGGTGGTTATGGTAAGAGTGCAGACATCTATGATTCATCAGGTAAATGGGTAGCAATGACAGGTCATGGTGATATTGCATATAGCTTAGGTGGATTTACTAAAGCATTTTCTCATAAAGCAACCTTAGGTGAAGAAGGTAGAGAGTTTGTTATTGATGCAGATTCTACAAAAGCAATAGAAGGAACTTTCCCTGGATTCTTAAATGCAATTAATAAAGCAGATGGAAAAGCTGCAATTGATGTTCTTAGGACTTATGCTGAATATGAACTGTCTGAGACTATTGCCATTCCTATTCAAGTTCCTGTTTTAATTCCTGTCGGTGGCAATGCAGGAAACTCTCAAGATTCTTCTATTTCTCTTTCTGGATCATCATCTTCATCTGATGATTCTGGAGACATTCTTTACATGCGTTAAATATACATATAAGAAAATTTTAAAATGGCAAGAGTTACCACATCACAAACTGGACCTTTTAGTTATGGGCTGAATGAAGTTACTATTGAGGGAGTTGGTATTCACCCAGGTATAATTACTTTTTGCTATTATGAAAGTCTATTACAGGACTCTATCGTAGTAACTGCAACTTATGCTGATAGTGGTGTTCGTGGTCCTGGCGGAAAAAATGTTTTTGAGGGACTTCCTGTTGTTGGTGGCGAAAAAACAAAAGTATCTTTTAAAGATGCTAATGGTGTGACTATAAATGCAGAATTATTTTTAAAAAATAATCCAACCACTGGAGATAGAACAACAACTGGTATCTATAATTTGATAATGGTTTCGGAAGAAATTAGAGAGAATAATAGAGTAAGAGTTCCTATACGTTTCGATGGTCAACCATCTGATCATGTCAGACAAATTCTGACAGAATATCTGAAGACAACTAAAAATCTTGACATTGAGGATACTTTAATTCCCCGCAATTTTTATGGTGCAAATAAGAAACCAATTTATTTGATAAATTGGTTAGCACAACATTCAGTTCCTAGCGCAACGAGTGATGCTTACGGAAAGACAGCAGGATTTTTCTACTTTGAAACATCTGAGGGAATTAAGTTTAAGTCTATAGATTTTTTGATGGGACAAGAACCAAAATCAAAAATCATCTATAATGAAACCCCCGATAAAAGAGGAGAAAAAATTCCTCCTGGTTATGATACGACAGCACTTTCATATCACAAATCTAATAGAAATGATGTTGTTCTAAAAGAAGAGATCGGAGCATATGCAAATCGTATAGTCAACTTTAATCCTTTTGATTTTCTTTATGAGGTAAATGTATATAATGCACAAGAATTCATGGGTGCATATACTCTTGCTGGCAAAACCATGCCAGTGCAAGAAACTGATTTTACCAGAACAACTTATTATCTTCGTGATATTGGAACTCTTCCATCTGGAACCACTCAACAGCAGATAGAAAAGTCAAAAGAAGAAAATTTTAAAATATCTGAGATTCGTAATCAGGCTATAATGAGATATAATCAACTCTTTATTTCTCAAATTAGTATTACCATTCCATCCGATTATACATTACATGTAGGTGATACAGTTCGTTTTGATGCACCCTCACAGCAGGAAAATTTAAAAAATGATGATGTTGACAAGCAAGTAGGTGGACTATATATTATAGCAGCACTTTGTCATTACGTTACTCCGAAAGAGTGTCTGACAAATCTTACGTTAGTCAGAGATTCTTTTGGAAGAAAATAATCCTTTGCAGATTAACACATATGGAAAGCATCGAAAAGCACATTCAAAAAGATAGAGAGATACTTGATGATCCAACTTTATCTCCGCAAATGCGTCGTCATACAGAGGGAGAATTGGAAGAGTTGAGAGCATACGCAGAGCGTCATCCAGAAGATCATCATGATCCAACTCCTCTGGAGTTGTACTGTGATGCAAATCCAGAAGCATTAGAGTGTCGAGTGTATGACGACTGATGGAAGGAGGAGCATTATTTAACTCTGGGTTCTTAGGTAATAATTTTTATTGGTGGATCGGACAGATCGCTGATGATTCCGAGTGGAGAGATAACATTCTCCCAGGAAAATTTGAGGACAAAAATTCTATTCCTGGATGGGGTAGAAGATATAAAGTTCGTATCATGGGAATCCATGATAGGGAAGAGGAAACTATTGAGTCTCAATATCTTCCTTGGGCAAATGTTATGTATCCTATCACTGCAGGTGGTGGGCAAACTAAATCATCTCAAACTCCAAATCTTCGTCAGGGCAATTTTGTATTTGGATTTTTTCTTGATGGACAGGAACAAGAAGTTCCTGTCATCATGGGAGTTTTGGGAACTAATGCCCAGATAGAATTAAAAAAGACAATTGGTAATAATGAATCTAACTTTGCTCCGACTAGTGGTTTTGCAGAAGGTAGAGTACCAAAAGAGGGAACAAGAAAAGAGGTAGTTCCTGATGAAGGTCTTGTTACTACTGGTGCTACGACTGGAGCAACAATTGAGGACCCAGATAGTATCCACAGATTATCTGCAGGTGATGTAAAATTAGAAACAAGAATAAGAGAAAAAGTTGTAGAATTAAAACCAGATAATACTGTTTCTTCTGCAACAAAAGCAATTCAGACAACTATTGATAATCTGACCGAAAAGTTAAATGGTTACTTGAGTGCGATCTCAAGTTATATTGATGCAGTTTCTTCAGTTATCGATGACATACAAAAAATTATTTCAGATGCTGCTTGCGAAATTGCAAAGTATATGAAAATACTCCTTGATAAGGTTATGGAGTATGTTATGAAGGTTTTAAATGAACAACTTACTAAGATTGTAGCAGCATTACCCTCTCATATGAGAGCAAAGTTTGCCGATATTAAAGAGTTAATTACTGAACTAATATTGTGTTTATATAATAAAATTACAAATGGTCTATGTGCTTTAATCCAAGGAATACTTGATGATATTTTGGATATAAAAAATGCAGAACAAAAGGCACGAGATAATGTTAATGATCCTTTAAACAGTGCGGTTAAAAGAAAACCGAATGTTCCAATGTGTTCTGCTGAAGATATGGTAGGAAAAGTTCTTTATTCTAGTAAAGACCAAATTAACGAAGCAAATAATAATTTGCTTAATAATATAAACAATTTTTTAGAAGATGTTCAGGAAGAACTTGCTGGGATAAGCGGTGTTCTTGGAGATATTTCGTCTTTAATTAATGGAATTACTACCAGTATCACAGCTGCCCTCAACTTTGAGAATCTTAAATTAAATATTTTTGGGTGTGAATTATCACCTAATGTTTCAGTTTCAGATTTTTATACTTTGGCAACTGGTGGACAGGCACAACCAGATTCTGCAGAACCAAGTAATAAATCTGTTGAGAATGCATCTAATAGAGAAAACGAACCTCCATTAGAACCTAAAAAAGATACTCCATTTGCTACTCCAACCTCTTCACAACCGAATGTTAACCTTGCTCAGTAAGATAAATATGATTATGAAATACGAAAATAATAAAGTATAGAAAGGGTATGTCGTTTGATATCTTTGGATCAGCATCAAAAAAAGATATTAGAGTTGGATATGTTGATCCTGAAAGGGGATTCGTATCAGATGTTACTTTGCACGAAGCAAATGTATATGCAAAATTAAATCCTGGAACAACTTTTGTTTTTAAAAATAGAGATATAATAAAATATTTAAATATTAATGAGGTTAATGCATTAACACCAAAAGACTTATTGCCATCAAGTTCTTCTGAAAATTGTGATGGGGTAACTGGACTCGATATCTATGGAGATACTCCTGTTGGATCTTTTGGAGATGGTGGATCGGGAACAAATATTAAACCAGAAGTTTTTCAAGAGAGACCAACAAAAGTTATTTTTAGTGGTGGTGGTGGAGTTGGTGCCGTTGCCAATCCAGTTTTTGGTAATGATGGATCTTTACTTGCTGTTGATTTAATTGATGGTGGATGGGGATACAAATATGCACCCGTTACAACTGTATTGGATCCATATGGAATTGCTGCTGGTGCAGGTGTAAGATCTAGTCTTGTTGGGGATCCTAAATATCCAGATTGTACTTTTACTCGCACTTTTGAAGTGTTTGACCAAGAAGATGACTTTGAGGAGTATGATCTTGTATCTTTTGCTCCACCAAAAGTCAGTGCTGGTAGAAGATATAATGCGGAAGGTAAAGATATTGGAGAATGGGATCCAACTTTATATGCAAACTTTGATAACGATCCTGTCAGACTAGAAATACAAAGATATCAAGATTATCTTCAGTTGCTAAAAGGTGGAACTAGTGTTGATGTTAATTCAGCAACAATTTATAATTGGTGGACAGCAAGAAAAAATACACCAATTGCTGTTACTTCTTCGACAAAAAAAACAAGAACTGTACATAGTGTATCTTATTATGGTAATCAAAGTCTCCGAAGCATGGTTGGATTTGATTACTCTCCAGGATCTTCTGATTCTATTGGTCGTGGTGGAGATCAATATTTTGGGTATGGAGTAGATTATCAGAACGCAAAGAATCAAGGTTACACTGATTCTGAAGTTAGATATTATCTAGAAAATGATTTTAAGGGACTTATCGGTCCAAAGATGAAAGAGATCCTTGCCGATCCTAATTGGGGAAGGCTTCCTGATAGTAAAAGTCCGTGGAGTGACTTTATGAATCAGAATGCAATCTCTCCTGTTCCACCATCGAACGTTCCAGGAAGTGATTATGCAAGCATTCCTTTTACAATCGAGTGGGAAGAAGATTTTCCTTATAAAGGAGATTATATTTTTAAGGGTTTATGTGACAACGTAGCGACTCTTTATCTTGATAATCAAAAAGTTGCAGATCTTCAAAAATTTAATGGAACTCCACAACCTATTAAAAGAAATATTGAGTCTGGAGTTCATAGAATTAGAGTCGATCTCATAAATGCTCCGATTAAAGAAAAGATTGTAGTACAAAATAGTACCGAAGGATGCACTTCGAATGAAATTACGTTTAATATAAAAACCGAAGCTGAATATGCAAATAGAATATTGATACCAGAACTTGGTATTGATATTGGTAAACAGTATAAGGCAGCAAATATAAACGAAACAATAACAAAAACTATAGAGTTTGGAAAAGAATATGATGTAACAATCATTAGTAACGCAAAGAATATCGTTAAGAGTATGATTGGTTTTGATTACTCCCAAGGTAATCAAGATAATGCTGGAGTTTATTTTGGATATGAAGTTGACTACCCAAAAGCAAAGTCCGAGGGATTTAGTGACTCCGATATTAGATACTATTTGGAAAACGATTTTCCTGGACTTATTGGTCCAAAGATGCAAAAAGTTCTTTCGGATCCAAAGTGGGGTAAAATTCCTACGAACAATAACAGAAATGTTAGATTAAGAAATAGAGGTGAAAGTATCATCGAGACAGAAGATGCAACGGATGAAGACTGGTCAGATCTTACTATATCTGCAAGTTGTGGAAAATTTATTAAAATATCTGGAAACAAATGCAAATTTGTTGCAACAGAGAGACCAAAACCAAAATATTCCTCAAGTAGTAGTTCTGAAGTAACAAAGGTTATTTTTAACACTGCTGACTACATTGATAAGGCAGATAGAGCACTTTGGAGAATTGATCCTGGTGCTGGTAGAGATGCTGCGTTTATAAATCGATATGGAATTCTTCCTTTTGATCCAAGAAGTAAGCAAGCACAAAATTCTGATTTTGCTGGAACGCATGTTATTCGATGGGAATATATTGAGTTTCCTACTGATGGAAATTATAATATCGAAGTGGGTGTGGACGACGATGTTGTAATCTATATTGGTAATAGAGATGGTGGCGGGGCAAAGGAAATTGGAAATGGATTGCGTGACATCGAACAGGGTGGAGATGAGGTTATTATTAGAAAGCAAGGATTCACATATGTGGGTGGAGGTAATGGGAGAAGAGGTGAAGGTAAAAGCACAGGAAAGAGTACCTATACAAAATTCTTTAAAGCTGGAAAATATAGAATCAGAGCAGAGTTAACTCAAATCAGTGGGAATCCTCTTGGAGGAAGAAATCCAATGGCTCTTGCTATTAATATTAGTTCTACTTTTAATGAAGTAGAAATTGTTTCTAGTAAGTCTTGGAATGAAAATCCAATGGGTGTTGCATTGACAATCGATGCACCTTTCCCACCTATTCCTCAAGAACCAAAACCTATTTCTGAAGGAAGATGTCCAAATAATCCTATCTGGACAACAAGATTCCCAAATTCTAAAGAGAAATGGTATCCAGTTACATTTACTAGAAATCCTTCTGGCGGAGATAGATGGAGCGATTTTATGAATCGATATGCTATTTCTCCAGTTGCACCACTTTCTATTCCTGGGTCAGATAGTGGTGGTATTGTGTATAGAAATGAATGGGATGTTGAGATTCCATATAATGGATATTATGGTTTTAAATCTACGGTAGATAATGCTGGAAGAATATTGATCGATGGAATACCTGTAATGCAGGCAAATTATATTCCAACTTCTCTTGTAAATACAAGAGGTGGGGATGGATTCCAAAGAAGAAGTGGAATTGAGGACATCGAAGGTGGACTAATTTATAACTGGAGAGAAAACAATCCCAAGGTTAAAAAAATATTCCTACAAGAAGGACTTCATAAAATCACAGTCGAAGTTGAAAATGGTATAACAAAAACCTATGAAAATGTAGAAAAAGTAGTTTTTAGTACCAAAGATTGGATTACAAAACCAACACAACAAGCAGAATTTAAAGATGTCACTTTTAAAATTACTTCTGCAGCAGATTATGCAAATACAATTGAGATGGTAGGACAATTTTCTTTTGGCAAACAATACAAAGGTGCTCAACTCAATGAAACAGTGACTCGTAATTTGCAGGTTGGTGTTGAGTATGATGTGGTCATGACTAGTAATGCAAAGAATGTTGTTAAGAGTATGAAAGGTTTTGATTACTCTCAAGGAACTGCTGATGAATCTGGTAGGGGTGGTGATCAATACTTCGGGTATGGAGTTGATTATCCCAATGCAAAAGCACAAGGATTTAGTGATTCTGATATTAGATACTATTTGGAAAACGATTTTCCAGGTCTCATTGGCGAAAAAATGAAACAATTTCTTGCCGATCCAAAGTGGGGTAGAATACCCAAAAATGCTACTAGGAATATTGTATTGAGGAATAGAGGTGAAAGTGTTGTTGAGATGGAAGATGCAACAGACAATGATTTTACTGATATTATTGCTTCGTGTAGCATTGGAAAATTCTATAAACTCGATGGTAATAAATGCAAATTCATTATTCCTGAGGGACCTCCTACTGGTCTCAAATCAGGAACAACCAGAGGTGGCACTGTTTATGATGGACCAACAGAAATTGCAAACTATATTCCAGGCATGATATCTCCCCTTTTGCAGAATGTAAATTCATTTCCTAGTGAGGAAATTCAGGGAAGAAGTTGGTTATTTAGATGGAATAATGTTGATTTTCCTGTGAGTGGTAGATATAAAATTAGAGGGAATGTTGATGATGCAGCAATTGTTAGAGTTGACGGTGAAAAAGTTGCTGAACTTAAAATATATGAAGGACTATTGGGTGCTGGTGAACTTCGTTACTTAGAATTTAATGCTTCAGCGGGAAAGAGAACTGTAGAAATTGAATTGTTTAATATTAGACTCTCTAACACAGGATTCCAACAAAACCCAACAGGAGTGGAAATCGACATCACAACACAAGTTTCCGTTGATTCTGGCATATCAGAACCTTGGTCAACAAATCCTATGGGAATATCTGCAATTTTGATTCCACCACCTTGTCCAAAAGAAGTTATTGGAAAAGGTAGAATTTGTAAAGTAATTGTTGATGATCCTGGAAATGGATTCCCAATCACACCTGGACCAGGATATCCAGCTACTTTGAGGTTAGCTGCCATAGAAGTTATTAATCCAGGAATTAATTACAATTGTGGAGTAGATCAAATTAAAGTCACACCAAGCAATGGTATAGAACTTTCATATGAATGTGATAGTTTTGGTAGAATTGTAAGAGTGAATGTTGATACTCCAGCGATTGGATATACAACGTATCCCGAAATTACTATGCCGTCTCTCACTGGAGTTAATGCTGAATTTAGACCAATATTTGAAGTTATTAGAGATCCTATCGCTATCCTTGATGATCCAGACAAACTGATTCAGGTTACTGATTTGGTTGGTCTCAAACAGACTGGATACTATAGAGGAAGACCTTACTATGGTGCCGTCTTCTATAAGGATAACGTTCGTTATGCTGGTCTTTATGAAACCCCTGGACAACTTGTACAAGTTTATGATACACTACAAGAAAGTATTGATGCTGAGGTAACTACACCTCCATCAGCAATTCAGAGACAGGGTACAGACATCCGTAGTAATGATCCAAGACTCAATATTCCAGGTACTCCAGAAAATCTTATTTAAACATGACAAATCCAGCACCCACCTCTAAGAATAAAGTCAATGACAGACTAAAAAAGAATATAGATGCGAATAATGATGGTATAATTAGTAGTGAAGAGGCAAACTCTTTTGGGAATTCTAATAATCCTACAGATACAGCAAAGGAAAATTATACAGCACTGAGATATGGTAATGACAAAGGATCAATATCCTTTGGACATATTCATAAACCAGGTGATGTAACTGCTGGTGTTATGCTCCAAACCCATGAGGGAGATCATAAATTCTTTATGGATGGTGATGGACAACGAAAGGGTTGGACTTCATCAGTAAGTCCTAATAATTTCCAAGTCACTTGTGGACATAGAAATGAAGAAGCAGAAGATTCTATGTTTCTTCATGCCGCTAATGGTAATATTGTAATTGTTGCAACTAATGGTAAAATTAGAATGCAAGCAACTGATATTGAGTTAATTGCTGTTGGTGAAGGAGGAAGCAAGGGTAATATTAGACTAAAAGCAACAGAAAATATCGAGACAGATTCTAAAAAATTGCTGATGAATGCAAAGAACTTTTATAAGTTGGCATCGTCTGGATCTGCTGAAGTTGTTGCAAACTCTCAAATGAAAATATATTCATCTATTATTCGTGGAGTGAGTGATGCATGTGCATTAAAAGATTCTAAAAACGCACACCAAAAAATTCAAGTAGCAAATAGTTCTGCAGGATAGGAGTTAACAAATGGCATTTAATTTAGACGACGCTGTTATAGGAGGACAATTAAAAGTTGGTGTTGGAATTTGTCCTGCTGCAGGAGAGGGTCCAACAAAAGTTAATGGATCATCAATGATCGAAGGTCCATCTGTTTTTGGATCACCAACTACTTTTCCATTCCCATATGCAACAGTAAATATTGCACCATTAACCAATGAGGATTCACCGACTCCTACTATTCCTGGTTCTCTGTGTTATGGAGTAAATAATCCATATTCGTTAGCAGTAGTTGGTCCATCGGCATTTATGTCTGCTGTTGATACTGCCTCAAACGTAACTGTTGGTGGAAACCTTTTGGCACAGGGACATGTTATATCAAATTGCGGGGGACATATTCTCGCTGCAAAGAAAAACTTTGATATAAAGCATCCAACAAAAGAAGGATGGAGACTGAGACACACTTGTCCAGAAGGTCCATCTAATGATGTTTATTATCGTGGAAGAGTTACTGGTAAAAAAGAAATTATCTTACCAGATTATTGGGAAGGACTAGTTGATTGGACAACAATTACAGTTAATCTAACTCCGGTTGGTGCTCACCAAGATGTGATTGTAAAGAGGATGGATGAGAAAAAAATCTATCTTCAGGCACAGGGAGGAATGCCAATTGATTGTTTCTTCCACATATATGGAACAAGAAAAGACGGAGAAAGACTCATCCCAGAATATGAGGGTGAAAGTCCAGCAGATTATCCAGGAAACAACGATGAATATTCTGTTTCTGGATACCATTATGACGTTCGTTAAGGAGATTTAAAATGGCAGATGAATTTGTACCAGGTACAGATGGTAAAGACTGTTCTGAAAAAGCAGGTGGATGGGGATTAAAATCTTCTAGATATGATTATATTTGGAAGGGTGATATTGATCAGGGAACTTATCCTGAAGATGCATGTCCTCCCAGGTATCATGGAAATGCTCAGATTGATAACCTTCAGGTAAATGGAACGGCAACGGGAAGATTTGATGGAACACATAATGGAACTTTCCAAGGAACTATCAATGTTCAATCTTGGAAAGGATTTGATATTAAACATCCAAATAAAGAAAATCATCGTCTGAGACATATTTGTTTAGAAGGACCAGAGGCAGGTGTTTATCATAGAGGGAGGATTACTAACTCAAACGTAATCGAACTCCCCAGTTACTGGAGAGGACTGATTGATCCAGAATCAATTACAGTTGCGCTTACACAAATTGGATCATCTCAAGATCTAATTGTTGAGGCAATCGAATGGGGATCAAGAATTAAAATTCGTTCTGGAAATGCCGCCACCATTGATTGTTATTACGTCATACAAGCAGCAAGAATTGATGGTGAGCCTCTAGTTGTGGAGTATGAGGGAGAAACTCCAGCAGAATATCCAGGTGATGATTCTCAGTATTCGATTTCTGGATATGATTATGATGTGAGGGGTTGACGCCACCCCCTGACAGTGCTATGATACCTAGGTAATCAAAAGACAACCCAATGCAAGACGAGTATCTCACCCGCTGTGTCGTGGATCCTGTGAAGCGCAGTGTACATATGTATTCTAGTGAGGGTGATGAGAAAACCGTGACCTGTGAAACCGTGGAACAATTTATGAGTGTCCTTGAGTTTGTTCGTGCTACTGTTGATGAAGAGACACTTGCTTATGCAAGTCCTCTCTGAGGGAAAATCAACTTTTAATTCCATTTTTGGGGGGAAAAAATCCCGGCAAAAATTTAACCCTATTAGATTTTTTTAAATGAGACCAGAAACACGAGAAGCAATGGAAATGCTCTTTGCTGCTAAGTGGAATGTTCCTAAAGCAGCCGAAAATTGTGGTTTGACTTGGAAAGAGATGAAAATTACTTTTAATGAGTATTGTCGTCTCAATCCTCCTACTTATAAACCTGAATAGGTTTTTTCTGGGACGGTGGTGGAAGTGGTAGACACACCAGACTTAAAATCTGTTGGGCATTACGCCCGTGGGGGTTCAAGTCCCCCTCGTCCTATTACCCTAAATACACTTAAGTATGGGGTAAACCCATGAAATACAGAATAGATACCAGATATGTTTGGTACAATAAGGGAACTCAGATAGTCCTCATGTATTTCATAAATCAAGTTCCTTTTACTTTTGATGATGTCCCAGATGATGGTTTATATGATCTGGATATTATTGAAATAGCAGATAATGAAAGACGCTACGAACCAGAGGATTTATATAAGTCATCACTTTACTTGATTGATGAATTGTGCCATCCTTTAATGTTTGAAGTAGAACTGGAAAATCCAGAAATGTTACCTGTTGATTAATTTGCCCTTGTAGCTCAGTGGTAGAGCAACGGTTTTGTAAACCGTTGGTCGTCTGTTCGAATCAGATCGGGGGCTCTGAGTTCTATAACTCCAAATGTCACTTATTTCTCAACAAGACCGCCAAATGGTCATCGAAGCACTTGAATATTATGTTCAAAAACTTAAGGATGATAATTGCACAGATGCTTCCATCACAGCATTCCAAACCCTCCTCAACTGGGTTGAACTGGAGCATTACAAAAATGAAAATTAATCTTTGGTATTGTGATGATATGAAGCAGTGGCGTTGGACTTTAACTGATGGTTCAAGACCTATTGTTCGTCAAGAATCTGGTCAAAGACCATTTCTTCGTGATGCTATGAATGACGTAGCAAACACTGTAGAATATATGTTAGAATGCAAACAAAGTGAGTAAAAATACCTAAATGAAATCTGATTTTTACATAGATAAAGTTAGCAAAGATGAGATAAAAGATCTCCTTTGCACTCATCATTATCTAAAAGACGAATCTAAAGATTTCAAATCAGGGTATAACTATGGACTTTTCAAGTATTCTGACTGGGAATGTCCCCTTAGAATTGGCGGGTGTCTTGGTACTTGCATTTTTACTAGTCTCCCAGTTCCAGAAATTGCCGTAGGAGCATTTGGATTAGATCGTTATGAACAACAAGGATTATTCGAACTTTCAAGACTTTGCATCGAGCCTGTTACGCAGTCACGAGAATATAACATCACTTCTTGGTTTGTATCAAAAGCGATTAGACAATTTCGGAAAGATACTGAAGTCAAAGCAATCCTTTCTTATGCTGATTCAGGTCACCATTCTGGTACAATTTATAGAGCTTGCAATTTTAAGTACTACGGTCTTACGGATCGAAAAAAAGATTTCTATTATTCAGACGGAACTAAACACTCTCGTGGAAAAATAAAAGGTTCTGAAGGTGAATGGAGAGAAAGAACCAGAAAGCATAGATATTTAATGATTTTTGATAAAAAATTAAAGGTATTGTGGAAAGAAGAAAAGTATGGTATAATATAACTTCCTTCCGTGTGAATGAAGTCGTTGTGCTTCTTTAAACCTCCTTTCGGGGAGGTTTTTTTATGGATAAATAATCCATAACGGAACTATAAGCATTAATAAGATGGGTCTTTCCAGATTAGATAATTTTCTGAAGTCTTCGCGTGGTACTATTCTTTATGTTGATCCGAATGACTTAGATTCTACAGACAGTATTGAGAATCAAGGTAACTCTCTTACTCGTCCTTTTAAAACAATCCAGCGTGCTTTAATGGAGTCCGCTAGATTTTCATATCAAAGAGGATTAAGTAACGATAGATTTGGTAAGACTACAATTCTTTTGTATCCTGGAGACCACATCGTTGATAATAGACCTGGATATATTCCAGATGGACTCAATAATTATAGAACAAGAGCTGGAGCGATTGTAAACGATCTTCCTCCATATGATTTAACTTCTAATTTAGACTTAGACTCAAAAGATAACGAATTATACAAGCTTAATAGTATTCATGGTGGAGTTTTTGTTCCTAGGGGAACTTCTATTGTTGGTTTAGACCTTAGAAAGACCAAAGTTCGCCCAAAGTATATTCCTAATCCTGAAAACGATAATATTGAAAGATCTGCAATCTTTAGAATTACTGGTGGATGTTATTTCTGGCAGTTTTCATTATTTGATGCTGATCCTAATAGCCTTTGCTACAAGGACTATACATCAAATACTTTTGTACCAAACTTTTCTCATAATAAACTTTCATGTTTTGAGTATGCTGACGGAAAAAATACTGTAGATATTAATGATGAATTCCAACAGTTCTCTGCAACTAGAACTGATTTGGATATGTACTATGAGAAAATCAGTTTAGTATATGGACAATCTTCTGGACGTGCTATCGAACCTGATTACCCATCTTCTGGTCTCGATATCCAAACAAAAATTGATGAATATAGAATTGTAGGATCGACTGGTGCTTCTGTTGGTATTAGTAGCGTCAAAGCAGGAGACGGTACATTTACAAATACAACAATTACATTAACAACAAATAGTCCATTATCTGGATTAGATGTAGATACTCCTTTCCGTGTTAATGGAATTACTGCATCTGGATATAATGGACAGTATGTTGTTTCTGAAAAAGTCAGTGATACTGAAATAAAATATCAAGTACAAGATGCGCCAACAAATCCACTTCCAACTGTGGCAGGTGCAACTCTCGTTCTTCAATCAGATACGGTTACCTCTGCATCTCCATACATCTTTAACATTTCATTGAGATCTGTTTTTGGTATGTGCGGAATTCTTGCTGATGGCAATAAAGCAAGTGGATTTAAATCCATGGTTGTTGCTCAATTTACAGGTATTGGACTCCAAAAGGATGATAGAGCATTTGTTAAATATAACTCAACTTCTGGAACATACGAAGACAACACGGTTTCTGGAAATGAAACTCTAAGCACAAACTCAAGATCAGTATTTAAACCACAATATAGAAACTTCCATATTAAGGCAACAAACAATTCCTTCATTCAGTGTGTTTCTATCTTTGCAATTGGATATGCCGAACATTTTGTTGCTGAAAATGGTGGTGATATGTCTATCACCAACTCTAACTCCAACTTTGGTGCAAGAGCACTGATTGCAGATGGATTTAGAGAACAAGCATTCCCACAAGATGATCAGGGATACATTACTCATATCATTCCACCTAAGGAAATTCCATTAACAGAATCTGCCCTTGAGTTTAATGCAATCGATGTATTAAAAACACTTCCCACTGGATATTCGTCGGTTGGTGTTGGTTCGACTGGTCATCTTTATCTCTATGGTGAAACTAATCCAGATGTTCCACCAGAAAATGTCATTGATGGATATAGAATTGGTGCAAGGGAAAATGATAAATTAAGAGTTCTTGTTTCTTCCGCAGGTTCTGTTACAGAATATAGTGCAAGAATTGTAATGCCAAACTCTCAAAAGAGTTCTGAAAAATCATTTAATGTAGAACGTAGTGTTACTGGTATCAATAGTATTGGTGTTTATAGTGAAGGTGGTGTATCAAATGAAATTACTTTAGTAAGTATACATGATTTCCTTGATGGGGAGTCTGTACGTGTAATTAGTGAGAGTGGACAACTTCCTGATGGTTTACAATCTAATTCGATCTATTATGCGATTTCTAGTGGATTATCTACCACTAGAAATATCAAACTCGCAAAAACCTTCCAAGATGCTCTTAATGGAAATGAATTAACCATTAATGAAAAGGGTGGACTTCTGAAAGTTGTAAGTAAAGTTTCTGATAAGAATTCTGGAGATATTGGGCATCCTATTCAGTATGATGTTACCAATTCTCAATGGTATGTTAACGTTTCTACTGCTTCTAGTGATAATACCATCTATCCTATTGTTGTTGGATTAGGTTCTACTGGATTTGGCGCATCAACCCCAAGAACGTTTATTAGAAGAAAAACTGATAATAGAAATGCAGAGGACACTCTCTATAGAATGAGATATGTCATTCCTGCTTCATCTGGGGCAACTGCAAGACCTCCTGTAGAAGGATTTATTATTCAAGAATCAAATACTTCTATTGGATCTACTGATAGTGAAATTTCTGCCATCTATAGTGATAGTGGATCTATCTCAAATATTAATCAAATAAGAAACCCCAGAATTATTGCTAGTGCCAATTGGAGTGGAAATCAGGCAACTATTGTCACAGAAAAACCACATGACTTAGTTGTTGGTACTAAAGTTGAGTTATCTAATATTACAAGTACAAATAACACTACTGGAGCAGGAAATTCTGGATTTAACTCAGAATATTATGTTGTGGGAATTAATAGTGCCAGATCCTTTAATGTCGGATTAAACACAAATCCTGGTTCATTCACAAATGATGTTTCTCAAAGAACCCCATCACTTCCTTATTTTAAAAAGAAAGAATACGAAAATAATTTCTACATTTATAGAGTAACTGAGGAACAGCAATATGTTTCTGGAAGACAAGATGGAGTTTACTATCTGACTGTTCTTGGTTCTAATCTAAAACCAACAGTAAGTCCATTTAATAATGAAAAATATTCTCAGCCAGTATCAAAATTATTCCCACAAACCGATAGAGACACTCCAGTATCTGATCCTAAAGAATCTCAATGTTTTGCAGTTTCATCTTTAGTTGGTGAAGTTGTTATTAATGATCCAAAAAATAGTATCACAAAAGAAACAGCGAATAAGTATCTTAGAGATACTGACGTTGGTGTTGGTATTACTAATATTAGATCTCAAAGTGGAACAGCACATACCGTATATACAAATTATGATCATGGATTAAACAGAATTACCTCTCTGACAATCTCTAATTCTGGTGCTGGATATGGATCTGGAACTGCTGGAGACTATTATAATGTATCTCTGATTAGTACTGGATCTACAACTGGAAATTATGCAACAGCAAAGATTACTGTTGATGGAAGTGGATCTATTAATGCCATTAAGATCATGGATGGTGGTAGTTCTTATGCGGTTGGAGATACTTTACATGTAGCAGGAGTTGCAACATATACTGGATTCTCTTCTGCAATATTAACTGTTAGTGGGATTTATAATAATGTTGGTGATGTTATTAGAATTAGTGGAGTTGGATCTGAAGGATTTGGTGAGTATAATCAACTCTATAGAATTACAGATGTTCCTGTAGGAAATACAACTTCATTCACAGTATCTTCTGCATCTTCTGTTGGTGGATATACTTCATCTGGAATTGGTGCTACTTTTGCTACTGGATCTTATTTCCAATTAACTGGACAATCAATTGGAATTTCTAGCCTTACTTATGATAAAAATTCTGGAATCGCAACAATTATATCTAGCAATAGGCATGGATTAAGTGTTGATGGAAAGATCACTATTACAGGTGCTACAGGAGATGGAGCAACTGTATATAATGGATCTCATGTAGTAACTGAAATTATTGGCACTAACGGAACAGAATTCTCAATTAGAATTGGTGTTGGTACAACATCACCTGCTGTTTCTGGAACTCTCTATGCCTTAAGAGATGGACTGTCATCAAATGATGGTATTATTTCTATTGGTAATGAAAATCTCAATGGTAGAATGATTCCAACTTATGCTGGAATTACAACAACATTGTCTGTTGCAATCATTAATGCAACCACTGATGAAGTTAATATTGCAAATGTAACTTCTCTTGATATTAATATTGGGGATTATTTAATGATTGGTGATGAGTTGGTAAGAGTCAAAGAATCAGTAACTGGAAATCCAATTAGCGTTATTCGTGGTGTTCTTGGAACAAGACCAACATCGCACTTAATCAACACAGTTTTAAGAAGAGTTAGAGTTGACCCTGTAGAATTAAGAAGACACTCAATCAACAGAGCATCTGGTCATACATTTGAGTATGTTGGATTTGGTCCTGGTAATTATTCTACTGCACTTCCAGATAGACACGATCGCTCTATTACAGCAGGAGAAGAACTACTTGCTCAATCAACTAAGCGTAGTGGTGGAATCAACTTCTACACTGGTATGAATGACAAGGGTATTTCATACTCTGGTAATAAGAGATTGAGTACCGTTACAGGTCGTGAAGAAATATTTGATACTCCTTTCCAAACGGTCACTGGAGAAGATATTAGTATTCTTCCAAGTTTAAATGTTATCACTCCTGTTGAGGGCATCTTCTCAAGATCAATTCGTATAGAAGGAGGATCCGATTCTAAAGCTGCTTCGGAATTTAATGGTCCAGTTATTGTTAACAATAAGTTAACTGTTAATTCTACCAAAGGTCTTGAGGCAAATAATCTTTTCTTACAAGGTGATACGACTGTTTCTAGAAAATATACTGTAGGAATTGCGACACCTGCTCTTGCAGGTAACCCTGGAGATGTTGTTTACTTTGCAAACCCAAGTGAAGGTGGATATGTTGGTTGGATTTATAGCACGGAAAATGACTGGCGTCGTTTTGGATTTGTAAGTCTCAGTAAAGATGAAAATATTGCTATCTTTAATAAGGTAGGTGTTGGTACAACCACTCCGGGTGAAGCAACATTTAAGGTTGGTGCAGGAACAACTCAATTGACAGTTGATAATGACGGTGTTGGTATTGGCACAACTGCAAATGGATATAAACTGAACGTTAATGGAAACACCAACATTTCTGGAAGTGCTTATATTTCTGGAATCACGACAATTTCTGGAGCACTTTCTGTTGGGGCAACAGTAACTGCTGCTGCATTCTCTGGAGATGGATCTTTAATCACCAATATCAATACATCTGCTCTTGGATGGACAAATGCGGATGGAATTATATACAACACAGATTTAGGTTCTGTTGGTCTTGGAACATCAGTAACCTCTGTAAATCTGACAGTTGGTGATTCTGTTGCTGGAGTAGGAACTACCACAATGGTTGTTCATGGTCAAGCAAACTTTGTTGGAATTATTTCAGTCAGAGATCTTAACGTTGTTGGATTTGTTACCGCAGTTGCATATAACTTGCAAAGTGCTTCTGGACGAATTACTGCTGGTATTGTTACCACAACAAATATTAAAGTTGGATCTGGTGCGACAGTCATAATGTCTTATGGTGCGAATGTTGGTATTGGATCCACACTTCCTACGGCAAAACTTGATATTAATGGTCATACTAAATTTAAGACTTATTCCGAAAGAGTTAAGTATCTTGATATTGTTGCCAATGTAGTAACCGTTGACCTTTCACAGGCACAAACATTTATTTGTACTGCAACTTCTAATATTACTCAGTTTACGTTGACCAATGCTCCTTCAGGATCCACATCATTCTCAATTAGAATTGATCAAGATTCTACAGGAAGTCGTTCTGTTGGTATAGATACATTTAAGAATGTTGGTGGAACATCAATTCCAGTTTATTGGCCAGGTAATGTTGTTCCAATTGTTACAACAATTGCAAGCAGATCTGACATTTATTCGTTTAAGATCTTTGATGGAGACAATCCAACAACATCAGGACTCTACGGTGTCGTAGGTGGACAAAACTTCCAGAACTGATAAAAAATGGAAAATAACTTTTTTAGAAGAATCCCGACAGATTTGGACCTTAATGGTCCAGTTCTTTCATACACTACGCAACCATCGGATGCAATTGGAAACAAAGACAGTTCTGTAACATTTACCGTTGCTGCTGAGGCTCTTTTTCCTGGAGATCCTGGAGCAGAAGATGGAGGAACTATTACTTATCAATGGTATGAGGTTGGTGGGAGTGCTCTTTCTGAAGGATCTAAGTTCACTGGTGTTACAACTCCAACACTAACTGTATTAACTTTAAATACTCCCGTAGATCAAGGTAGACAATTCTATTGTCAAATTGACTATACTCCCAATAATGAATATGATACTGCTGCAAGTGGAACAGGACCCTCACTTAATGGACCTTTAGCATCAGATTCAGCAACTCTTTCTGTACGTCCTGAGTTAGAAATTATTGCACAACCTGCAAATAGAGTTGTTGGTAAGAATGTTATTGCGACTTTTAATATAAACTCAGGTTTGACCGATGATATTTACTTAGATGATGGTGCGGTAACATACCAATGGTATGTAAATGATGCTCTTGTTGAAGAAGGAAGTACTATTCAGTTAGAGAATGGTACATTTGAGATTATTGAGGAAATTTTTGTAAACACTAGGGACCAGAGTTTTAATGGAGATGGATCAGTAACTTTACCTGATACTTCATATGATATTACTGGATCTATAGCTGCTGCTAGAGGTGGCGGGGGTGGGGGTGATGCCGGTGGTTCTGGTGGAGGTGGTGGAAACGGTAGAGCAGCAAATTTTACTCTCAATAACCTAAATGCAGGAGGTACTTTAAACTTTAGAATTGGTCGTGCTGGTGGTGGCGGTGGAACAGGAAACCATCCAGTTGGTGGTCCCCCTGGTAGTAGTACTTTAGCTGCAGGTGGTAAAGGTGGTGGAGCAGGTGAATCTGGATGGTCTGGAGGCGGCGGAGGAGGCGGAGGTGCTTCCGGTGTTGTAAGAGGAGATGGGACCCAACTTATAGTTGTTGGTGGTGGAGGTGGTGGCGGCGGCGCTTCATTGTCCACTGGACAAGCTGCCAGTGGAGGAACTGGTGGTAGTTTGAGTGCATCTACATCTGCATTTACTGCAAGTAGTGGTAGTAATGGAGCCACCAAATTTGGAGATGGTGGTGGAGGCGGTGCTGGAGGTGGTGGAGTCCCTGGTGGCGGTGGAGGTGGATCAGGACAAGATAACAGCAGTGGTGGTGGTGCTGGTGGAGGAGGCGGAAGCCGATATAGAAGTGATCTCTCAACAATAACTAGCGAATTTACAAACAATGGAGATGGATATGCAAATATTGCTTATAAATTTACTACAACTACTGAAAGAATAATAGATACTTTAGAGTATCAAAATACAACTTTTACAGGAACAACAACGGATACTTTAAGTATTGTTTCTGATAATGCTAATTTTGCTTCTGTAAAATCTGTTCATTGTATAGTATCTCACCCAACTGCAACAAATTCTCCTATTACGAGTGATACTGCGTATTTTACACTCGTAGATGCTACTGTACAAAATAATATAATACTTGAAACTATATCAAATACGAATGATGCAACAATATCAAATCAAAACTTATCTAATGGTGACCTAACTATTCAGCAGCAAGATTCTGGAGATATTGAGTCTGGTAGAGCTACAACAGCATATGTTCTCTATTCTCCAGATAAAAATATTAATGTTGAGATGGACCTTTATGGTGGAAAAGGTGATGATAATGGAGGATATTCTGGAGGAGAAGGTGGATTTTCTAGAATTAGATTTACAATGGAGCAAAATGTAGAATATGTCATTACTGGAATAACTCCTCAGGTTAATTCCCCATTCCTCTATAGAAAAGGTGCATTAATTGCTAATGTTGGTGGTGGAGGACACGCTGGAACTTCAGGAAAAGGTGGATTTGGTGGTGGTATTGGTGTTAGTGGATCTAAAGGATTGGGAAGAAATGCTGGAAATGGTGGAATATCAGTGGCAGATGGTGCATTAGCAGTTGATGGAATTTTTGGGTCCAACACAACTTTAACTGCAGTTTCTCCAGATACTAAGGCAGTCTCTCCCAATGGAGGAACATCAATTAAGTGTACTAAGGGTGTTTATTGGAAAGATCAGGGAATTTCACCTTGCTCTGATGTTGGAACTGTTAAATTTAGATTATCTGATGGAACAATTGTGGATGCTACTGCCGCAATTCAGAGAGGATTTAAATCTGGATACAATATTAACAGAACTGGTGGAAAAGGAATTGCAAATGGTGGTAATGGTGGACATGGAACCACTGGTGGTACGGGTGGGGAAAATGGTGCCGGCGGTGGTGGTGGATCTGGATATACTGATGGAACTGTAACAGTTGTGGATACCCAACTTGGAGGAAGCACTGAAACCGCAAAGGTTGTTTTAAGACTTGCTGTATAACAACACTAAATAATAAAAAAGTAACCTGGGGGAGAGTGAACCCAAATGGCAATTAGTAAGAATTTTGTCGTTAAGAACGGATTAGAAGTTGCTGTTGATTCTTTAGTTGTAGATACTGATACTAAAAGAGTTGGTATAGGTTCGACAACCCCCCAGTATTTGCTTGATGTAAAAGGTGGAATTGGTGCAACAGATCTTATTATTACTGGATTTTCCACCTTTGCAAATGATTTGCAGGTAGGTACGTCTGGTAGTGTTTTTTATGTAAGTGATACTAATAATTTAGTTGGTGTTGGTACTTCTGTACCCGCATATACCTTAGATGTTCGTGGTCCTGTCAGTACAGGTATAAAGGCATTATATGTGTATGGTGATGCTGAGATCACTGGTGATCTTACTATTGATGACTTTACTGTTAATGAATTAAATGTTAGTGGTATCTCTACATTTGTAGGATTTTCTACTTTTTCTGATTATGTTTATATCCAAGATGGATTAAATGTAACAGGAACGGGAATTACTGCAACAACTTTAGAGATTTCTGGACTATCCACTTTTACTGGAATTGGTACATTCCAAAGCGATCTCTATGTTGCTGGAGATCTTTACATTCAAGAAAATATTACTCTTGATACTAATCTAAGTATTCTTGGTATAGCAACAATTGGAACACTTGAGGTTACTAATTTTGCATTAATTAATGACGGACTTGTAGTAACTGGTTCTGGTACAACAACCACAACACTTAATGTTTCCGGAGTATCAACATTTAGTGGAAATATTGATGCTAACGGTGATATTGATATTGATGGTCATACTGAACTTGATGATGTAAATGTATCGGGAGTATCAACTTTTACTGGAATTGGTACATTCCAAAGCGATCTCTATGTTGGTGGAGACCTTTTTGTAGACGGTAATGTTTCATATGCTCAAGCAACTTCTACCAACTTAGAAGTTACTGGTATTGCTACCATTGGTACTACTTTAGATGTTAATGGCGATATTGATGTTGATGGACACACTGAACTTGACAATCTTAATGTTACAGGATTCTCAACATTTGCAGGTTTAGTAGATATTAATAGTGATATTGATGTAGATGGGCACACTGAACTTGATGATTTAAATGTTAGTGGTGTTGCTACAATTACTAGTTTAGATGTTCAGTCTAACTTTGATGTTTATGATTCTCAGGCAACTTTCCATAATGATGTACTTATTTCTGGAAATTTAAGTATTGGTGGAACTCTAGCAACAGTCTTTGTTGAGGACTTAAGAGTATCTGACAAAGATCTCATACTTGGTTTTACTACAGATACTTCTAATAATGATGTTTCTAATGATAATACTGCAAATCATGGTGGAATTGCGATTGCATCTACTGAAGGAAATCCATTAGTAAACTTTACTCTTACTGGTATCAATACCATTCCCGATACCTATAAACAAATCATGTGGTCTAAAGCAGACTCATATGGATTTGGAACAACCGATGCATGGTTGTTTAACTATGGAGTTGGCATTGGATCTACACTAGTACCAAATGGAGTACGTTTAGCAGTCAGTGAAATTCAGTTTACTGATGATACCATCAATACTCCACAAGTAAATGTTTCAGGAGCATCTACTTTTGTAGGATTCGCTACGTTTAATGATTATGTTTTTGTTCAGGATGGATTAAATGTAGGTGGAATCACGACATCAAATGCATACGCAATTAATGGAACTCAAGTTATCAGTTCTGGTAGAGAGTTGCAGAATATTGCCTCTCTTGATGCAACGACTACAGCAACAATTGAGTCTGCAATTGCCAATGCACCAAATACATTTACTGACTTAAGAGTATCTGGTGTCTCTACTTTTATTGGATTGTCAACTTTTGCTGGAGGTTCTGAATTCTTAGGAGTTGGAGCTACAACTACTACTCTTACAGTATCTGGTGTTTCTACTTTTACTGGGACAATTGATGCAAATGGTGATCTAGATGTTGATGGTCATACTGAACTTGATGATGTCAATGTATCTGGATTTTTAACAGCAACAAATGCATATTTTAGTGGAAATGTTTCCATTGGTGGAACATTAACTTATGAAGATGTAACTGATATTGATTCTATCGGAGTTATCACTGCAAGATCTGGAATTAATGTTCTTTCTGGTGGCATTAATATTGTTGCAGGCATTGCATCAGTTGGTACAGGAATTACTATGTACCCATCAACGGGTATTATTAGTGCTACTGCATTTTATGGTGATGGTTCTTACCTAACAGGAAATGCCAGAAACCTAACTGCCACTATTGGTATTGGAACTTCTGGTGGTGTAGTTGGATATGGTGTTTCTTTCTTAGATCTTAGAGGTGCTGGAGTATCTACTGCTTATTATAATGGAGATGTTGGCATTGCTACTATTTTCTTTGAAGGTGGTGGTGGTGGTGGAAGTGCCAGTATTGGAATTGGATCTACTCCAGGAGATGCATTTGTTGGTGTTGTAACTGCAGGAAATCTTTGGTACAACACAGATATTGGTAGATTGTTTATCTACTATCAAGATGTTGATAGTGCTCAATGGGTTGATGCTGCTCCATTTAATATTGGTATTGTAACTTCTCTGATTACATCACTCACTCTTGCTCCACAAACAGCAGCAACACCAAGTCTTTCTTTCATTGGTGATACAACAACTGGTTTATTCTCTCCAGGTGCGGGACAACAAACCTTTGTTTCTGTAGGTGCTTCTGTTCTTAATATCAATCCAAGTGGTGTTGTTGTTACTGGTATTGTAACAGCACAAGACTTTGATGCACTGTCCGATATTAACTACAAAGAGAATATCAACACCGTTAATAATGCTCTTCTTAAAGTTGAACAACTCCGTGGTGTAAAGTTTGATTGGAAAGAATCTGGTAATCCATCTTATGGTGTGATTGCACAAGAACTTGAGCAAGTATTACCAGAACTTGTACATGGTAATGAACCAAAAACTGTGAATTATAACGGTATCATTGGGGTTCTAATTGAGGCAATCAAAGAACTTAAAGCAGAAGTAGAAGAACTTAAGAATACTAAATAGTAAAAATAGCCGAGTGGTTACACGAAGATGGCAATTAAGATTTCAGGAACTACTGTCATTGATGACAGTAGAAATCTAGTTAATATTAATTCTGGGTTGGGTGTAGGTATTCAGTCAGCAGGAACAACCATTGGTGCTGGCATCACTCAACTCAACTTTGTTGGTACTGGAAATACTTTTGCCGTCAACGGAAACACAGTTGATATCAGTATTCAAGGTGGTGGAGGAGGTGGAATCACTTCTCTTGACATTACATCATCACTGTTCATTTAATAAATACATAAAAAGATAAAAAGATGGCACTCCAGAAGACCAAGGTATTAAGTATCGCATCAGTTACAGGCATTAGCACTGTTGGAATCTTTACTGCTGGTGTCACTGCTACTGATGCAGGAACAGCATCAACCACTTATGTAAGAAGTGTTGTAATGCATAACACTGGATTGGGAACTGCAAGGGTTTCTCTCTACATTAACCCTGATACCAATCCTGTTATTACTGGATATGGAATCACTGCAAATCGTATTTTAAGAGTTGACCTTGCTCCAAGTGAGACAACATTCTTCGAAACTAACTATCCAATCGTTCTGACACCAACTGATGCAATTTCAGTAGAAGTTAATGCTCCTGATGCAGGTGGAACTGGTATTGGTTCTGCGGTTAATTTCCTAGTAAACGGCGATGTTGAAGTCTGATTATGAGCGTTCGTTCGTTTGGAAATCCATTAGCAAGTTTTTTATACAGGTTTGGACAGACCGGTAGTAGAGCTTCCATTCCTTATACT
>Ga0222713_10000652_pt1 | contig 39149 bp, 35 predicted proteins | sample C33_649DmetaG_FD_165061 | JGI IMG/M metagenome (GOLD analysis project Ga0222713, IMG submission 165061) | Estuarine water microbial communities from San Francisco Bay, California, United States - C33_649D | ecosystem: Environmental > Aquatic > Marine > Unclassified | place: USA: California... | reverse complement strand
ACCATCACATAGAAGAATTACTAAAAGATAAAAAATTTGGTACTGTGGGTGCTGTTGCATGTGATAGTCATGGAAATATTGCAGGTGCTACCTCTACTGGAGGCATGACGAATAAGAAATATGGACGCATTGGTGATAGTCCAATTATTGGTAGTGGTACTTATGCCAATAATAAAACTTGTGCTATTAGTTGTACGGGACATGGTGAAATGTTTATACGATCAGTAGCTGCTTACGATGTTAGTTGCTTAATGGAATATAAAGGGCTTGGTTTGCAAGCGGCCATGGAAGTGGTGGTGCATGAAAAATTAATAGCATTAAATGGAGAGGGTGGTATGATTGGCGTGGATGCAAAAGGCAATACTGCTATGGTATTTAATAGTGCTGGAATGTACAGGGCTTTTAAAAATAGTAAAGGCGAATCGACTACCGCTATTTATAAATAAATGAAAATGAAAAAAACGGCTGTAATTGTTGCTGGAGGTTCAGGTGTTAGAATGGGTACTGATGTGCCAAAGCAGTTTTTGCATTTGAAGGGTAAGCCAATTATTTGGCATACTGTTCAACAGTTTTTTTATGCTTACTACGATATTCAAATTGTACTTGTTTTAACTGCCTCTTATTTACAAGAAGCAGCTACTTATTTTGAGACCGCACAACTTGCGCATATACAATTTGTGGAGGGGGGCGCTACTCGTTTTGAATCAGTAAAAAATGGATTACAAACGGTTAAAGAGCCAGGTGTCATTTTTGTTCATGATGGCGTTAGGTGTTTGGTATCTAGTGATCTTATTAGAAAGTGCTACGAGGAGGCGATAGTACATGGTTCTGCAATTCCAGCAGTAACAGCTACTGATAGTATCAGGTTTGTTTCTGGCGAAACGCACCATGTAGTTGACAGAAACCTGGTTAAAATTATCCAAACCCCACAAACATTTTTAAGCAGTGTTTTATTGCCCGCTTTTGAGCAGCCCTACCAGGCTAGCTTTACCGATGAAGCAACAGTGGTGGAAGCGGCTGGGCATTCGGTTCGTTTAATAGAAGGGGAGTATAGTAACCTTAAAATTACACGCCCCCAAGATTTAATTGTAGCGGAATCCCTTTTTTAGAAAAAAAGTGTCAAGAATGCTCAATATTTCTTAAATTTGCATAAATGAAACAAATATTAAATAACAAGTGGTGGTGGCATACAAACTCTAATCGGGGATTGTAATGGCGCGTCCACTACTTTTTGAATAATTTCAAAAGCCCCGACCACAAGTCGGGGCTTTTTATTTATAGCTTATGAAGAAAATTGATTTACGTACAGAAAGTAAAAGAATGTTAGCGGATGTGTATACGCCCGTTAGTATCTACCTGCGTCTAAGAGACCGATTTAGAGACACCATTCTATTAGAAAGTACCGATGCGCACGTAGCAGAAAATAGCTACTCATTTATTTGTATCAATGCTATTGGTGGTATTGAAGTAAGGGATTCGAAAATCATAGAAATTAAATACCCAAACCAAGATCCCATAAAACAGGAAGTGTATGCCTCTCAAATAGATAATCAGTTGTGGCGTTATATGCAGGGCTATCAAGTAGAACCCCATGCGCATAAAGAAACAAGTTTTGCCCAAGGATTATTTGGGTATACCAGTTTTGATGCTATTCCATTATTTGAAACCATTGCGTTTACTGATACAAAAAAAACAAACATTCCACTTATTCGTTACCGCTTATATCAGTATGTGATAGTCTTTGATCATTATAAAGACGAACTTTTCATTTGTCAAAATTTATTGGCGGGCGAGCAGGCCGATACATCGCTTATTGAATCGCTTATTAGAAACAAAGATGTACCTCAATTTCCATTTACGCCTGTTGGTGAGGAGCGTTCAAATGTCTCAGACGATGCATATAAGGCTATGGTAGAAAAAGGTATTCAACACTGTTTGCGTGGGGATGTTTTTCAAATTGTGTTGAGTAGACGTTTTGAACAATCCTTTAAAGGGGATGAGTTTAATGTATACCGCGCGCTTAGAAGCGTAAACCCTTCACCCTATTTATTTTTCTTTGATTATGGTGATTACAAATTAATGGGATCTTCACCCGAAGCACAACTCATTGTTAGAAATAGCAAAGCGGTGATGCATCCTATTGCTGGAACATTTAGAAGAACTGGAAATGATGAACAAGATAAAGTGCTTTCGGCCAAATTATTAGAAGATGCTAAAGAAAATGCAGAGCATGTAATGCTGGTGGATTTGGCCCGCAATGATTTGAGTAGATCATGTTCAGCTGTAACAGTAAGTCAGTTCAAGCAAGTAAAATTTTACTCGCATGTGATTCACTTGGTGAGTGAAGTTGTTGGAACATTAGGAGTTGATGCCAATCCTTTTAATGTGCTCGCACAAACTTTCCCGGCTGGCACTTTAAGTGGTGCACCAAAATTTAAGTCATTGGAAATCATTGACGGTTTGGAACCAACTGCACGTGGCTATTATGGTGGCGCTATTGGTTTTGTAGGATTTAATGGTGATTTTAACCATGCCATTATGATACGTAGCTTTTTAAGTAAAGACAATACGCTTTTCTATCAAGCTGGTGCAGGTGTGGTTGTTTCCTCAAATCCTGAAAGTGAATTACAAGAAGTGAACAACAAATTAAATGCATTAAAACAAGCAGTAGTGTTAGCTGCTGGAATATAAAAGTACTTGGTATGAAAATATTGGTTTTTGATAATTATGATTCTTTTACGTACAACCTCGTGCACCTCGTTGAAAAAATAACGAATCAAAAAGTGACGGTTGTTAGAAATGATCAAATAGCACTTGAAGATGTTGCAGGGTATGATAAAATCATATTGTCTCCTGGGCCTGGTATTCCATCAGAAGCTGGATTGCTGCTACCATTAATCAAACAGTATGCTGCGTCCAAATCGATACTTGGAGTATGCCTTGGTCATCAAGCCATTGGAGAAGCATTTGGCGCAACCCTAGAAAATTTATCTACCGTGTATCATGGAGTTGCAACGCCCATTACAATTGATAACACTAATTATTTATTTAAAGGTTTAGAAGATAATATCGAAGTTGGACGTTACCATAGTTGGGTTGTTTCCAATAAAAACTTACCTGATGTACTAGATGTAACGGCTACCGATGAAAACGGATTGATCATGGCAATTGAGCATACCTCTTATGATGTTTGCGGTGTTCAATTCCATCCCGAAAGTGTCTTAACGCCAAATGGCGAAACTGTCATAAAAAATTGGATATTAAAATGAAAAAGATTCTTCAATATTTATTTGAACATAAAACGCTATCCAGAGAAGCGGCTAATGACTTACTACTGTCTATGTCCTCTGGTGCTTATAATGATAGCGAATTAGCCTCCCTAATGACGGTATTTTTAATGCGCAGTATCAGCATTGCAGAGTTGCAAGGTTTTAGAGATGCATTACTATCATTAGCGGTTCCTATTCAATTAGGGGATGATGAATTATTAGATATTGTTGGCACAGGAGGTGACGGCAAAAACACGTTTAATATTTCAACACTTTCTTGTTTTATTGTTGCGGGTGCTGGTCAAAAAGTAGCCAAGCATGGTAACTATGGGGCAAGTACCATTAGTGGGTCATCCAATGTCATGGAGCAGTTAGGGTATAGATTTAAAAATGAAGAAAACGCGTTACAAAAAGAACTAGACACTGCAAATATTTGTTTTTTACATGCACCGCTCTTTCATCCAGCACTTAAACTGGTTGGGCCAATCAGAAAAAACCTTGGTGTTCGTACTTTTTTTAATATGCTAGGACCACTTGTGAATCCGGCAAAGCCTGCGCATCAGCTCATTGGTGTATACAGTTTAGAAATGGCTAGAATTTATCATTATCTGTTACAAGAAGAAGGGGTTAATTATACCATCATACATGGTCTAGATGGCTATGATGAAATTTCCTTAACAAGTGATACAAAAATATTTACAGCTAAAGGGGAGCGTATTGTTTCTGCGAATGAGCTAGGTAAAAGAATTGTTTTTCCAGAAGATTTAGCCGGAGGAGATACCATAGAAGCCTCTGCCCAAATATTTTTAAAAATTATAAAAGGAGAAGGTACCATGGCGCAAAACGCCGTAGTGCTTGCCAACGCGGCAGCTGCTTTATTTGCGACTCAAAAATATAGTACCTACAATGATGCCTATGCAGCGGCGGTAGAAAGTTTGGATGGTCAAAAAGCGTATCAAGTTTTACAACAATTAATTGCAGTTCAATAGTATGAATATATTAGATCAAATTATTGCTCGTAAAAGAGTAGAGGTAGCGGATCAAAAATTGCTTGTATCGAAAGCGGCGTTACAACAAATGCCCTTTTTCAAAGCGCCTGTTTTGTCTATGTCTTCTTATTTAACAATGCCCGGGAAAACGGGGATTATTGCCGAATTTAAAAGGAAGTCGCCAAGTAAAGGGATTATAAATGATACTGCTACCGTAGAATCGGTAACTGCGGCTTACTCGGCCCATGGTGCTTCTGGACTATCGGTACTAACAGACACTGATTTCTTTGGTGGCTCGTTACATGATCTCACTGCTGCAACGGTGCATGAAACGCCCATTTTGCGCAAAGACTTTATGATAGACCCGTATCAAATTATAGAAGCCAAAGCCTATGGCGCCGAAGTGATTTTATTAATTGCTGCCTGCCTTACCCCAATAGCTGTTAAAGAGCTTACTACCGTTGCAAAAGATATTGGGCTAGAAGTGTTACTTGAAATTCATACCTCAGCGGAGTTGGAACATGTATGTGATGGTATAGATATGGTTGGGATCAATAATCGTAACCTTAAAACTTTTGAAGTGGACCTTGCACATTCTATTGCGCTAGCTAAAATGTTACCGGCTCATTTGCCTAAAATTGCAGAGAGCGGCATCAGTAATGTGTCAACCATTCTTGAACTCAAAAAAGAAGGGTTTGATGGTTTTTTAATTGGAGAAAATTTTATGAAAACATCCAATCCCTCAGCAGCATTTGAGGCATTTGTAACTGATTTAAAAAACCAGAACAATGAAAATTAAAGTATGTGGCATTACTAATATAGATGAGGCCCTTTCTTTAAGTAAAGCTGGGGTAAATTATGTTGGATTTATTTTTTATCCTGCTTCAAAGCGTTATGCACTTCATGCATTAACCCTTGATCAAATTAAAACTGTTCAGTTGCCTGGGGTTTTAAAAGTAGGTGTATTTGTGAATGAACCCCTAAACGATGTTATTGCTACTGCTACCGCGGCAGGGCTAGATATGGTGCAGCTGCATGGAGATGAAACACCTAACTATTGTAAAGAGATGGCCAATCATTACCCTGTCATTAAAGCATTTAGAATTTCAGAAACAGATGACGTCGCGTATAAAATTTCCGAGTATCTAGAAGACATTGACTATTTATTATTTGATACCGCTTCAAGTGTTTATGGCGGGTCTGGTATTTCATTTGATTGGACAAAACTTGCAAACGCTACTGGTCACAAACCTTATTTTTTAAGTGGGGGTATTGGGCCTGATGATGTTTCTAAAATAACTTCATTTGTACAGTCTGATGCAGCAGGTAATTGTACCGCATTAGATGTTAACAGTAAGTTTGAAACGGTACCAGGCAAAAAAAATATACAACAACTACAATCATTTATTCCTACTATTAAAGCGCTATAAATATGCAACAAATATTTACAAATCCAAACGAGCATGGATATTACGGTGATTTTGGCGGTGCCTTTATTCCAGAAATGTTATTTGCGAATGTGGCACAACTTAAAAGCCAGTATTTACAAATCATGGACGATCCCAATTTTAAAGAAGAGGTGAACGATCTTTTGAAAAATTATGTGGGTAGACCAACGCCATTATTTTTAGCCAAACGTTTGAGCGAACAGTATGGAACAACGATTTACTTAAAAAGAGAAGATTTATGTCATACTGGCGCGCATAAAATTAACAATACCATTGGCCAAATTATTCTTGCTCAAAAGCTTGGTAAAACACGCATCATTGCGGAAACAGGTGCAGGACAACACGGTGTGGCAACAGCCACTGTTTGTGCATTAAAAGGTATGGAGTGTATTGTTTACATGGGTGAAAAAGATATTGAAAGGCAGGCGCCTAATGTGGCGCGAATGCGAATGCTAGGTGCTACCGTAGTGCCAGCAACGAGTGGTAGTAAAACATTAAAAGATGCCACCAACGAAGCCATTAGGGATTGGATCAATAATCCTACCAATACCCATTATATTATTGGTAGTGTGGTAGGCCCACATCCTTATCCGGATATGGTGGCCAGGTTTCAAAGTGTGATCAGTGCAGAAATCAGAAAGCAACTACTAGCCCAAACTGGTTCCGAACTTCCAACACATGTGATTGCTTGTGTGGGTGGTGGTAGCAATGCAGCTGGTGCTTTTTATCATTTTTTAGAAGAGCCTTCGGTACAAATTGTAGCAGTAGAGGCAGCCGGTCATGGTGTGCAAACCAACATGAGTGCCGCTACAACACAACTTGGCACACCTGGAATACTCCATGGTAGTAAAAGTTTGTTAATGCAAACACCAGATGGTCAGGTAATTGAGCCGCATAGTATTTCGGCGGGATTGGATTATCCTGGTATTGGCCCCATGCATGCAAACTTGTATTCATCGGGAAGAGGTTTGTTTTTGAGTGCCACAGATGATGAAGCCATGGATGCTGCTTTTCATGTGAGTAAAACGGAAGGTATTATTCCAGCCCTAGAAACTGCACATGCTTTTGCGGCACTCGATCAAATAAAATGGAAGCCCACCGATACCGTTGTTATTTGTTTAAGTGGAAGAGGAGATAAAGATCTATCTACGTACATGCAAAAATTAGATTCATGACAAGACTAAAAAAATTATTTAATACCAAGTCGTCAAAAGTATTAAACGTATACTGCACGGCTGGTTATCCGGCATTAGATAGTACACTTCCTATCATTACTGCCCTCGAAAAAAATGGTGCCGATTTAGTAGAATTGGGTATGCCTTATTCTGATCCATTAGCTGATGGGCCAGTGATACAGGAGAGTGGCGCTAGAGCGCTTGAAAATGGCATGTCTATTGAGGTCTTGTTTGATCAATTAAAATCATTAAGAGTCACAAGTAATATACCTGTGGTGCTCATGGGTTATATGAATCCTGTGTTGCAATATGGGTTTGAAAAATTTTGTGCAGCAGCAGCAGCAGTGGGGGTGGATGGTCTGATTTTGCCAGACATGCCCGCCTATGAGTTTGAATCCACTTATGGTGCTATTGTAAAAAAGCACGGGTTAGATTTTATATTTTTAGTAACACCCGAAACGCCAACCGATCGTATTATTTATCTTGATTCGTTAAGTTCAGGTTTTTTATATGCAGTAAGTGCATCAGCTACAACAGGATCTGCACTTAACTTTATTGCAGTTGATGCTTACCTGCAAAAACTAAATCAAATGCAATTAAACAATCCTATTTTAGTTGGGTTTGGCGTAAAAGACGCTGCGTCATTTGAGCTAGCCACTAGGCATACAGCTGGGGCTATTATAGGTTCTGCTTATATTAAAGCTCTTGAAAATAGTTCGGATGTTACGACTACAACGACTCAATTTTTATCATCTATAATTGGTCGTCCATAATATGAATGTTGCGATTGTAAAGTATAATGCAGGAAATATATTATCTGTTAGCTATGCACTTGAAAGGCTTGGCGTTACTCCTATTGTAACAGACAATGTAGAGCTTTTGCAAAAAGCAGATCGTATTATTTTTCCGGGTGTTGGGGAAGCGAGTTCTGCCATGGCCTACTTAAAAGAAAGAAATTTAGATGCTGTTATCAAAACATTGGAACAGCCCGTTTTAGGCATTTGTTTAGGTATGCAATTGTTATGCGCTTATTCCGAAGAAAATAATACACCCTGTTTGTCTGTATTTGATGAGCGTGTTGCTTCTTTTATGCCCAATGGATTCTATAAAATTCCGCAGGTGGGTTGGAATACGATAAGTGGGTATGGGTCAACATTATTTAAAGGCTTAGCATCTGATTCCTATTGTTATTTTGTGCACGGATATTACGCTTCTCTTGGACCTGATACCGTTGCTACAACCCATTATATTTTACCATATAGCGCAGCGCTACAAAAAAATAATTTTTACGGGGTACAATTTCATCCAGAAAAAAGTGCTAGGGTGGGAGAAAAAATTTTACAAAACTTTTTAGATATTAAATAAGATGCAAATCATACCTGCGATTGATATTATTGATGGAAAATGTGTTCGTTTAACGCAGGGTGATTATGCGCAAAAAACCATTTACAACGAAAATCCATTGGAAGTGGCAAAGGCCTTTGAAGATGCTGGAATTAAAAGGCTTCACTTGGTGGATTTAGATGGCGCAAAAGCAGGTGCTGTAAAAAACTGGAAAGTACTAGAATCGATTGCACTGCATACAAAGTTAGTGATTGATTTTGGAGGCGGTATAAAAACGGACCAGGATGTTGCACTTGTTTTTGAGCGTGGGGCATCCCTTGCAACCATTGGCAGTATTGCGGTAGCTAATCCTGCACTTTTTTTAAGTTGGGTTGGCACCTATGGGGCTAATCGTTTTTTTTTGGGAGCAGATGTAAAAGACAACTTTATAGCTGTTAATGGTTGGATGCAAACTTCTTCAACTAGCATTGATACATTTATAGGCGATTATTTAGCAAAGGGTATTTCAAATATTTTTTGTACCGACGTTTCAAAAGATGGTAGGCTAGAAGGACCTTCTACTGAACTTTACCAGTTACTCATTTTGTTATTTCCGAGTTTAAAACTTGTTGCTAGTGGTGGGGTAAGTTCACTTCAAGATTTGGAAGAACTTGATCGTATTGGTTGTTCGGGTGCTATTGTGGGTAAAGCCATTTATGAAAACCGTATTTCACTAAACGCATTGCAGCAGTTTAATGCATAATTTAAAAGTATGTTAGCAAAAAGAATTATTGCCTGTTTGGATATTAAAAATGGAAGAACTGTAAAAGGTATCAATTTTGAAAATATCCGTGATGCTGGTGATCCTGTCGAGCTGGGCGCTTTTTACGCAGCTGCTGGTATTGATGAACTTGTTTTTTTAGACATTACTGCTACCAACGAAAAACGTAAAACGCTCGCGGATTTAGCAAAAAAAATTGCTGCCGTTATTAATATTCCATTTACAGTGGGTGGAGGTGTTGCTTGTATTGATGACGTACGGGTATTATTACAAAATGGTGCTGATAAAATTGCTATTAATTCTGCTGCGTTTAAAAATCCTACATTAATAGCTAGCTTGGCAAAGGAATTTGGGAGTCAGTGCATCGTGGTGGCAATAGATACCAAAAAAGAGGCGGATGGTGAATGGTATGTTTATTTAAATGGTGGAACAGTGCCTACTAAAACAACCTGTTTGGCCTGGGCTATGGAAGCCGCTAGCCTCGGGGCTGGCGAAATTCTTTTAACATCGATGAACCATGATGGTACCAAGGCAGGTTTTGCACTAGATATTACAGCTGCTGTTTCAAAAGCGGTTTCTATTCCGGTTATTGCATCGGGGGGTGGCGGAAACATGGAGCATTTTGAGGCTGTTTTTACAACAGGCTTAGCAGATGCGGCCTTGGCGGCCAGTATCTTTCATTTTAAGGAAATTGAAGTACACCATTTAAAATCATTTTTATTAGACAAAGGATTGCCAATTAGGCTTTAATTTTTACATTTACCAACTATTATGTTAGATAGCATAGATTTTTCAAAATATTCGGATGGACTGGTGCCAGCTATTGTTCAAGACATTGAAACCAGTAAGGTTTTGATGCTAGGCTTTATGAATGCAGCTGCTATTGAAGCAACCCTCTCCACAAAAAAAGTTACTTTTTTTAGTAGGTCTAAAAATAGGCTTTGGACAAAGGGGGAAGAAAGTGGCCATTTTTTGAATTTCAAAGAAATGTTACTTGATTGTGATGCCGATGCCCTGCTAATAAAAGTAATTCCAGTTGGGCCTACTTGTCATAACGGAACGGATACATGTTGGGGTGAAGAAAATAATGCCGCTCAGTTTTTAACGTATTTAGAAACTGTAATTGCCAGCCGTAAATCAGAAAGTCCTGATCATTCTTATGTAGCATCTTTGTTTGCAAAAGGAATCAATAAAATAGCGCAAAAAGTAGGCGAAGAAGCAGTAGAGCTTGTGATTGAGTCAAAAGATAACAATGAGCTTTTATTTTTAAATGAAGCCTCTGATTTACTTTTTCATTATTTAATATTATTACAGGCAAAAGGATATCGATTGCAGGATGTCATTGAAATATTAAAAAATAGACACAAAAAATAAATTCAAATAATTATTATGCGTAAACTAATTATATACACACTATCATTCCTGTTTGTTTTTCAGTCTGCCATTGCTGCAGATTTTACAGTTACAGGAAAAGTTAAAGGGTTAACCAACGGAACTGCGGCCACTTTAAAAAATGTTTTTAATGGACAAGCGCTTGCAACAGCAACAATTGCTGATGGTGTTTTTATTTTGAAGGGCAATGTAAATGAAGGCATGCTATTACAACTAACATTTTCTGCTGCACCTCAAATAAACATTGAAATGTTTATTGGTAATGAAGCTGTAATTATTGAAGGTGATATAGCTACGCCCGATCAAATTAAGTTAACTGGATCTATATTACACCAGACCTACGAAAAATTTAGAATTCAGTTTGCTCCTTTAAAAGACAAACTCAACGCCATTGTTCCGCTTATTCAAGCAGAAATGGCACAATCGCCAAAGCGTGATTCACTCATTAATTTATTTAATAGTTATAAGCAAGTGCTTTTAAATGAAACGGTAGGATTTGCTAATGCCAACCCTGCTTCTGTTGTAAGTTCATTTGCGCTTTTTGCGGTTGGGCCTTTATTTTCAGGACCTCAAGAATTAGAATCTACTTTCAATACATTACAGCCAGCTGCTAAAAAAGGCTATTTTTCTGAAATGATTGTAAAGTCTGTGGGTGATGCTAAAATTGGACAAATAGGTTCTATGGCAACAGATTTCACACAAAATGATCAAAATGGTAAGCCAGTAAAGTTGTCTTCATTTAAGGGTAAGTATGTACTCATAGATTTTTGGGCTAGCTGGTGCAGACCTTGCAGACAAGAAAATCCAAATGTAGTTGCAGCGTATAACAAGTATAAGTTAAAAAACTTTACAGTACTTGGTGTTTCATTAGACCAGGATAAGAACGGTTGGATTCAGGCGATTGCAGCCGATAAACTTACATGGACCCATGTTAGTGATTTGAAATATTGGAATAACGAAGTGGCACAGCTATATCGTATTCAAAGTATACCAGCTAATTTATTAATTGACCCTACTGGAAAAATTATTGGTAAAGATTTAAGGGGTGAAGATCTCTTACAAAAACTAGCATCTATTTTAAAATAGGCTTGCATATGTTTCTGGGTCAAATCCAATGGCTATAATTTTACCCTTCTTTGTAACAATGGGTCTTTTGATTAAGCTCGTATTTTCTTGAAGTACGGCAATAGCTGTAGCTGCTTTTGCGCACTTTGCTTGATCCGCTGGGCCTAATTTCTTGTACGTTGCAGATTTTGTATTTACAATCAGTGTAAAATCCTGTTGAGACATCCAGTCTTGAAGTAGCGTTGCCGTTACCCCTTCTTTTTTGTAGTTATGAAACACATATTCAATTTTGTGTTTAGTAAACCAGTCTAAACTCTTTTTTACGGTGTCGCAATTGGGTATGCCGTAGATTGTTAACATGGTGGCCGATTATTTATATAAAATTAACCAATTAGCCTTTATTATTTCACATCTTGCACATAAAGATTTATTTTGTAATCGATACTATGAAGTCTTTTTTATGCATAATCAGCGCCTTGTTTTTTTGTGTACAAGGTTATAGCCAAAAACCAGTTACTGAGGCCAGTCGTTTGATGGGCCTTATTATTGGCAATGTACTAGACGCTGGTACGAATAAGCCTTTGTCGTATGCTAGTATTCAATTAAAAAAAATGTCAGACACGGCTGTGGCGTTTCAGGTAGTATCTGATAAAAACGGCGCTTTTGAATGTTTGAATTTACCATTTGGGTATTATAAACTAAAAGCTACGATGGTGGGTTATGCTAACCTTACATTAGATAGTATTTATTTAAGGGAGGAGCGTTACGATTTTAATTTAGGGGATATTAAATTAAACGTTTCTGGGGCGGCTATTTCAGAAGTTATTGTGTATGCCGAAAAGCCGCTCATAGAAAATAAGGATGATAAAATCATCTTTAATGTAGGGGAAAGTGCGTTGAGTGGAGGAGCCACTACTGCCGAATTATTAAAAAATATGCCCCTCATTAACAATGACCCTAATGGAAAAATTTTATTAAAAGGGAAAGAGCCTCGCATACTTATTGACGATAAACCTACCGATTTAAATGCGCAACAACTTCAAGATTTGTTAGAGAGCCTGCCAGGAAATAGTATTGATAGAATCGAGGTCATGACAACGCCTCCTCCTCAGTATGCAACTGAAACAGGAGGCGTTATCAATATTGTCACTAAAAAAGGAAAAATTGGATGGGTTGGAAGGGTAAATGTGAGTGCAGGAACAAGGGGCGAATCTTCAACATCCGCAAATGGCAGTTACCGAAATCAAAAACTAGTTTTAAACTTAAATGGTGGGGTGGGTGTGAGTACTATAACAGGTAATGGTTATTCAAAAAGAGAAAATATATACAGAGATTCTACCAATTATTTTAATACACAAAATAAATTTACCAATTATTCTTCCAGGCCTAATTTTAGGGCACAAGCCGATTACGAAATAGATAAGCAGCATATTTTATCACTCACGTATCAGCTCAATCCAAATTCATTTGACAATAATTCTAATAACACGTATACCAATATTAATAACCAACAACAAATTTACCGTTTAAGCAATCGTAACAACAATAGTGTTGGAGGGGGTATAAATCATGTGGTTTCTGGCAGTTATAATATCAAACAAAAAACAGGACCGGGTTACCTTCGATTTATTGCAAATGCTAATTTGTCAACGACCCATAATAATAGAACATTTTTTCAGCAGTTCCTATTTCCGGATAAAACACCCACGGGTGTAGATTCTACCCAACGACAATTATTTAACACAGACAATAATTCAGCTTCACTTAGAATTGATTTTTTGCGTCCTTTAAAAACCAAGCAACATAATTTTAATGGCGGGATTTCTATTTTAAATACCTGGTACCATGGCCTTGTGAACACCCAATTTTTTCGTAAATCGGATCAGTTGTTTGTGAACAATGATGTATTGAGCAATGATTTTACCAATGATCAACTTATTGCAACAGCAAGAGTAGGGTTGTCTTATAATTTTAAAAGTAAATACCGCTTATCATTTGGAGTGCAAACTGAGTATACCAATTTGCAATTTCTTTTTTTAAAGGGTAATGCCAGCAATGTAGACAATGGTTATTGGAATGTACTCCCAAATTTCACCCTTCGTAAAGAGTTTTCAAAAGAAATGAATACAACGCTCGTATATAGGGCTACTATTAGAAGACCTGGTATTGGCGAACTTAATCCAAATATCGATTATAGTGACCCGTATAATATTAGGTTTGGAAATCCGTATTTAGCTCCCACATTATCGCATAATTATGACTGGAATTTTAGTTATGTTAAGGGTAAGTATTATGTGAATACTTCACTTGGATACAATCAATTAAAGGATGTTTTTAATAGCATTCGAACATTGCAAGCGGGCGGTAAAACCGAAGTGACTTGGAAAAACATTGCAGATAGACGTGAATACGAAGCTAGCGCTTGGGGTGGTTATACCTTTACTAAAAAGTTTCGATTGAATGGTAGTGCAGGATATACTTTTAATCAATATGGGGCTTCGGAAAAATTATTATATAAATATCGAGACGGTGCCACTTTTTACACGAGCCTTAATTATAATTTTACACCTAGCAACCTACTTACTTTTGAAGGCACAGCACGCTATAATAATTTTGCGGATCCACAGGGAAGGAGTAGGAGCAATTTAACCGTTAATTTAGGGGTGCAGCGCAAATTTTTAGACCGTCGTTTAATTGTTTCCATTAATATTATTGATCCTACCACTCAGCAGCAGTTTCAAACCTTTGTTTACGGGGCTAATTTTAATTTAGAATCTTTTAGCTCAAGTAATACAAGAAATTATCGAATTGCTATTAGTTATCAATTAAATAAAGTGGTTACAAAGCCTGTTAAACCTTTGCAGAAAGCCAGCTCTCGCAAATAGGTATCATCCAGCTTGTCATCAATTCTTTTTTAGTGCCTACTGTATTGTTAAAATAGATAGTAGTTGGGCTAATATGATTGTTTGATACTGCGTATTTGATTTGCGCAAGTGGCAATAGTTCAACTTTATCCTTTACTAAAAACGCAAGCATTTGTCTATCAAATAAATTCACTTTGCAAAGGGCCTCAATTTGTTTGATGGTTCTAAATAAACTGTCTGTGCTGCAGCCACCTACCGTTGCCTCCGTTTCATCAGCCATGACAACAATAAATTGACCAAAAAACAAATTGGCATAGCCATTAACCTCCTTGCCATGGCTTTTCCAATTGGCACAATGGGCCTTTAAGATGCTTTCAATTTCAAAAGCTTCTGACATGCTAAAAAGTCTACTGCTTTGAAAAATCCAAACACGAGCATGGTCGTTAAAATCGGAAGGAATATGCGCTTCGATAGAAAAATTCATGATTGAGTAGTTTAATTATGCCATGCTTTCTGCAATGAGCTCTGCTATATCTAGAACGGCCATTTCATTTTCTTTTTCTTTATTTTTTATCCCGTCTGTCATCATGGTATTGCAAAATGGACAAGCCGATGCAATAATTTGAGCTCCCGTTGCTACGGCTTCTTCGGCCCTTTCTATATTAATTCTGGTGGTACCTGGCTCTTCTTCTTTAAACATTTGTGCACCGCCTGCGCCACAGCATAGTCCATTAGAGCGGCATCTTTTCATTTCAATAAGTTCTGCGTCTAATACTTCTAAAACCTTTCGAGGGGCTTCATAAATGTTATTAGCTCGGCCTAAATAACAACTATCGTGGTAAGATATTTTTTTGCCCTTAAATGCACCGCCTTCTTTTAATATAATTTTTCCTTCATTGATTAAAGATTGAAGTAAAGTTGTGTGATGGATCACTTCATAATTTCCCCCTAACTCAGGGTATTCGTTTTTAATGGTATTAAAACAGTGCGGACAGGTGGTAATTATTTTTTTAACACCATAAGCGTTCATGACCTGAATATTTTGATAGGCCATCATTTGAAATAAAAATTCATTACCTGCTCTTCTAGCAGGGTCCCCAGTGCATGCTTCCTCTTTTCCTAAAATTGCATAACTAATACCTACTTTATCTAAAATAAGAGAAAATGCTTTTGTTATTTTTTGGGCTCTTTGATCAAAGCTTCCAGCACAACCCACCCAAAATAAGTATTCTGGCATCGTTCCTAAGGCCATCATCTCGGCCATTGTATTTACTTTCATAGGTATACTATTAGTTTTCTTTTGCCCAATTTTCACGGCCTTCCGGAGAAAATTTCCAAGGGGCAAAATTGTTTTCAATATTTGAAAAAGTATTATTCCATTCGGTTGGAGCGCTACTTTCTTCCATAATTAAAGACCTTCTTAGTTCCATAATAATATCTAGTGGCGATAAGCTAACAGGACAGGCCTCAACACAGGCATTGCATGTAGTACAAGCCCTTAATTCTTCAACACTGATATAATGGTGTAAGAGTGTTTTTTGATCGTCTACAAAGTTTGTATTTTTTTGAATGTTTTGCGCTACTTCTTCAAGTCTATCTCTGGTAGCCATCATAATTTTACGCGGACTCAATAATTTACCTGTAGTAGTGGCTGGGCAAGCAGCTGAACATCTGCCACATTCAGTGCAACTATATGCTTCCATTAAGCTCTTCCAATTCAAATCAAAAATATCCTTGGCACCAAATGTAGTAGGTTGCGCGGCATCTGTTGGTGCTTTACTCGGATCCATGGCATACAACACTTCATTTTGAACTGAGGGCATGTTTTTCATTTTCCCTGCTGGCTCTAAGGCACTGTAATAGGCAGCTGGGAACGCAAGAATGATATGTAAATGTTTAGAGTAGGGTAGGTAATTTAAAAAGGCCAAAATGCCAATGATGTGAAGCCACCAAGCGCTTCTTTCAATAATCATCAATGTAGTTGGCGAAATCTGATTTAATAATGGTACTAAATTACTCGAAATGATAAATGACCCTGTTAACGGATAATGCGTAGGATCAATACCTTGAAGGGTTTGATCTGCACCGTTCATTAGAAAAAACAGGCTCATTAAAATAATTTCAACAACGAGTATCAGATTTGCATCTGTTTTTGGCCAACCTGTTAAATCGTTACTTGCCAATCTTTTAATGTATAAAATATTCCTTCGTGCTAAAAAAATAACACATACAACGGTAACGCCAAAAGCAAGTAGCTCAAATACATTGATAAATAAGCTATAATAGCTGCCAATAAAGGGTAAAAACACACGGTGTTTACCTGTAATGCCATCTATGATAATTTCTAGTACTTCTAGATTGATGATAATAAATCCGGCATAAATGATGAGATGTAAAAATGCAACCAAAGGATTTTTGAACATCTTTTTTTGCCCCAGCGCAAGCAGTAATACTTGTTTCCATCTGCGTCCAGGTTGATCATATTGAATCTCGGATTTACCCAGTAAAATGGTTTTTTTTAGGAGGTTGGCCTTTTTGTAAAAAAGGAAGCCTGCGGTACCCAAAAGGGCTAAAAAAATCAGTGGGGCTAACATTTCCATGGTGCACAATTAGACTGCTAAGATAAGTTGTTTTATTTAGTTGTGATTCAGTTCGTATTGTGCAAATATTCTTGTTACATTTGATACTAAATCTTGTGTCTATGGAAACTAACAATTCTATTCTTTCTGCCGCTGCGGCACAGCAAAAAATGCACCGAATGGCACTTGAATTGGCAGAAAATATAGCGCCTGCAACAAAGTCTTTAATACTAATTGGGATTCGAAACAATGGGGTAGTAATCGCCCATAAAATTGCAGCGTTATTGACCCCTTATGTTCAGTGCAGTATTACTATTTTGGAAGCATCATTAGACAAAGAAATGCCTTCAACAATTACGTATAGTGCACCCGCTAATTTTACAGGAGCGCATATCGTTTTGGTAGATGATGTATCTAATAGTGGTAAAACGCTTTTATATGCCATCAAACCATTATTAGATTTTTATCCAGTAAGTATTCAAACCTTGGTACTTGTTGAAAGAATGTACCGCCTCTATCCTGTGAAACCTGATTATGTAGGCTTGTCTATTTCTACTTCTTTACAAGATCATATTCGGGTGCTGGTTACGGGTAATGAAATCGACGGTGTTTGCGTAGAAACCAAGGCTTAATTTTCACTATTTTTGTAGTCTATTCAATACTATTTTATGGATCATTCTATTCAAGACAAAGTTTCGGTATGGCTTTCTGGTAATTACGATCAGGCAACAAAAGAAGCTATTGCTAATTTGCAACCAGATGAATTGGCCGATTCTTTTTATAGAAATCTCGAATTTGGCACTGGCGGTTTACGTGGCATTATGGGTGTGGGTACCAACCGCATGAATAAATATACGGTGGGTATGGCTACGCAGGGTTTTGCGAATTATCTCAAAAAAACATATGGTAATGAACCCATGTCGGTAGTAATTGGCCATGACTCACGAAATAATAGCAGGTTTTTTGCCGAAACTACGGCAGGCGTATTTGCTGCCAATGGTATACAAGTATATTTATTTGAGGCATTAAGGCCTACGCCCGAATTAAGCTATGCTATTAGGCAGCTTGGTTGTAAGGCAGGTGTGGTTTGCACGGCTTCACACAATCCCAAAGAATACAACGGGTATAAAGCTTATTGGAATGATGGTGGACAACTCGTGCCTCCGCACGATAAAAATGTTATAAAAGAAGTAGAAGCCATCACAAGTGTTGATGAAGTGAATTGGACGGGTGGTGAAGCCAATATAACGCTGATAGGACCTAGTATGGATGAGGCTTATATTAATATGGTTAAAGGATTAAGTGTGTATCCCGAAGTGATTCAAGCCCAGCATGATTTATCTATTGTGTATACACCGATACATGGTACAGGTATAACATTAGTACCAGAAGTATTGTCTCGTTTTGGATTTACCAATGTTCATATTGTAGAAGCACAGGCAACCCCTGATGGTAATTTCCCTACGGTAGGCTATCCCAATCCCGAAGAAAGTGAAACCATGGCGATGGGACTAGCAAAAGCAAAAGAGTTAGGTGCCGATATTTTATTAGGTACAGACCCGGACGCCGATAGGGTTGGTATTGGTGTAAAAAATCATAAAGGGGAGTGGGTACTTATGAACGGTAATCAAACGGCAGTATTAGCTTTTGCATACCTCATTGAAGCACGAAAGGCAAAGGGTATTGCAAAGCCAAACGACATGGTTATTTCAACCATTGTAACAACCGCTATGATCAATGAAGTAGCTAAACAAAATGGGGTAGCATGTTACAATGTACTTACTGGATTTAAATGGATTGCAGAACTCATCAAAGAAAAAGAGGCCAACGAAAACTACGTAATTGGTGGTGAAGAAAGTTTTGGTCTCATGATTGGAAATGAAATTAGAGATAAGGATGCAGTGAGTGCGGTTGCTTTACTTTGTGAGATGGCGGCGTATGAAAAAGCGAAAGGTAAAAGTTTGTTTGATAAAATGATAGAGCTATACATGCAGTATGGTTTTTATTACGAGCGGCTCATTAGTATTACCAAAAAGGGCATGAATGGGCAAAAAGAAATTGCTGCTATGATGGAAGGGTATCGTACCAGTCCGCCGCAGGCCATAGACGGGTCAACAGTAGTTGAGATGTTGGATTACGACATGCAAACTGGAAAAAACTTAGTGACTGGGGAAACCTGGAAATTGCAATTACCAAAAAGTAATGTGCTTCAATTTATAACCGCTGATGGAAGTAAAATTTCTGCAAGGCCATCAGGCACAGAGCCTAAAATAAAATTTTATTTTAGTGTGCATACTACACTCGCATCTAAAGAAGCGTATGACAATACTTTTGCAGGGTTAGATCAGAAAATTCAACGAATTATAAAAGACATGTCTTTGGCATAGGGTGAATCATGGAGCAAAAATTAGAAGACAAACACGTTCATAAAGGACTTCGGAAACAAATGGTGGATCTCCTTCGCCAAAAAGGAATCACCGACGAATTGGTATTAACCGCTATCAATACAGTGCCTAGGCATTATTTTTTAGATTCGGCATTTTTAACACATGCTTACGAAGACCGAGCTTTTCCCATAGGTGAGGGTCAAACCATTTCGCATCCTCATACGGTAGCTTACCAAACACAGCTGCTTCAAATTAACAAGTCAGACAAAGTATTAGAGATTGGAACGGGTAGTGTATATCAAGCAACTATTTTAGCAGAAATGGGGGCACGTGTTTACACGATAGAGCGTCAAAAAAAATTATTTGATTTGCATAAAGACTATGTTTTTAAAGCCAAGTACCCAACAATAAAATTTTTTTATGGGGATGGTTTTGAAGGTCTTCCAACCTATGCGCCCTTTGATAAAATTATCATTACAGCTGCTGCGCCCTTTATTCCTCCTAAATTAGTGGAACAATTAAAGCCTGGTGGCATAATGGTGTTGCCTGTAAATGAGGGGGAAGGGGACCAACAAAGAATGATCCGAATCAGTAAAGACATAAACGGTGAAATTACCGAGGAGTCTTTTGATATATTTTCTTTTGTTCCGATGTTAACGGGTAAGAACCGCTAACATCGGAATGTAATATTGTTTATTGCATCATATCCATACCGCCACCACTCTGATCTGCTTTTGTATTTTTACGTTTGAAGAGTGCAGCATCAAATTTACCAAAACGGTAATTGAAATTCACCCTTAATACTTGTGGGTCTCTTCTACGTTCACTTGTTTGCGTAAAGAAGTTACTCTCTGAATATGATTTAAATAATTGAGTTCTTAAAAAATCGTTCATGCTAAGGGTTAAAGAACCGCTCTTGCCATTTTTCCAAGTCCACTCTTTTCTGATGGCTAAATCTAGGCCATAACGCGGCATATTAAAACCTTGTGCTGATGTTTGAGCACCACCACCAAACATGCCACCCCAGCCGCCACCTCCGCCGCCACGGCCACCACCACCTCCAACGTTTGGAGAAAGAATGGTTTTAGCTTGATAGTCACCACTCAATTGAATGGAAAGTGTTTTGTTTAATTTAAAGCTACTGTTCATTTTCGCAAACCAACTAACCCTTGCATCGTTGCTAATGTTTTGACCTGGAATGGTTGCATTAATTTGAGAGCTAAATAAATTACCACTTAATGTTAGGTCCCACCATTTTGTTACAGGCATTTTATTGCTTAATTCTAAGCCATAAATAATACTATTGTCGGCGTTAATATATGAACTGTAATATACTGGCATGGTGTCCAGTGGATTCAATTCATTTTTGCCTGTGTACACATATCTTGTAATAAGGTCAGTACTGTATTTGAAAAAAGCAGTAACTAAAAAGTTAGCCCCTTTTTTGTATGCATTGTTATAAGAAAACTCAAATGAGTTGGTAAATTCTGGTCTAATGCCTGGGTCACCAACACTAATATTTTGAGGATCAGAAAAATCTGGATAAGGAATTAATTGCCAGAAGTTGGGTCTATTAATACGTCTTGCATAGTTAAACTGTAAATCTTCTTTTTCAGAAAGTTTGTACGTTAAAAAAGCAGTTGGGATCAAGCTTAATGGATACTGTACTTTAAAGCTAGCTGAGTCTTTTCCGGCAGCTGTCAAAAGAGTACCGGTATAATTTGAACTCTCTGCTCGAAGTCCTAGTTGATAGCTAATTTTTTTAACCCTGAATGTATAGGTTGCATATGCAGCATACACTTGATCATTGGATTTGAAACTATTACTGATCCTAGATATCATGTCATATTTTGCAGTCACTGGATTGTATCTAAATTGATTGGATACTGATTCATTTAAGCGAACAGTACCTCTTAAACCCATTTCAAGTTTACTATCATCGGTGATTGGATTTTCGTAATCCAATTGACCAGTAATGTTACTAGAATTACCTGAACCAATGGTTTGTTGTAGTAAAGGAAACCCTTTTAACGTATTATTGATGAAGTAGGTTTGTGTATTAACGTTTGATGTGTTATTACTGTTTCTTTCATTGTAATTTACATCCGCAGATAAGCTTTCGCCATTTTTAGCATAGTTGTGTTTAAAGCTCAACTGGCCTCCAAAACTATTTGATTTTGATGCGTTGCCACTTAGGATTTGGTTGTAAGAAGTATAAACACCTTTAATGGTAGAATCTGCTTTTTGGTTATTTTCAGAATCGAAATTTCCTGTGTTGTAATTACCAGCAAATGACAAAGTGTTTCTATTGTCAATAAAATAATCGAAACCGCCTCTTATAAAACTAAATCCACCATCATTAATCGATTTCGCAGTATTACTTATTGCACTTGGTGTAGCAAAGAAGTTGTCTCTAATGGTGGAACTATTACTGATGGATTTAAACTGGTTTAAATTCGCAGATAAAAATGTGTTTAATTTACCTTGTCTGATATTAATATCGGTGCCTAAATTTACTTTAGCACGAGAATCAATACCTGTTCTTAATCCGCCATTATAGCCTACTTTCTTGTTCTTTTTTAATACGATATTTATGATACCACCATTTCCACCGGATGCATCAAATTTAGCAGATGGGTTGGTAATTAATTCCACCCGATCAATGATATCAGAGGGAATTTGATCCAGTGTTAAAGTAGTGGGTCTGCCATCCACAAAAATTGTAGGAGCAGCATTTCTTAACGTTACGTTACCATCGATATCCACATTTACAGAAGGAATGTTTTTCATGATTTCTGTTGCAGACTGTCCAGTGCTCACTAAATTTTTGTCGACATTGAATATTTTACGGTCAATTCCCATTTCAAATTGGGGCTTACTTGATGATGTAACTGTTACGTTACCAAGATCTTTTGCGTCAGCAGTGATTTTGATATTGCCTAAATCTTTATCGGCCATGCTTAACATTTGCTGCATATTCGGCGCTGCACCTGGTTGAGGCATTTTGATACCAAAACTGATAGTTTGATCGAGCGTTTTAAAGCCTAAGCCAGAAACCTTTAATTTGTAGTTGCCAAATAAAGAGAGGTTTTCGAAACTAAAATCTCCATTTGCCTTAGTGATTTGGGTGTTTAACACCACTTCTTTCATCTTTTTAGTTACAGTATCAAATTTATTGCCTGTTAATTGAACCGTCATGGCATCTAGGGCCTTGTTTGTCTTACTGTCTACGATTTTACCGTAAAAATGTCCAATATTTGTTTGGGCACCACTTGGCATAGCACCTGTTCGGGCACCAGGATATTGCGCTTGAAGGCTGTTCAAGCAAAATCCAACGAATAATGTAATTATTACTATTATTTTACGCATCTTATTTATTTATAATTATTTATGCAAAGGTCCATCAATTAATTGAATTCAACATTACCAATGGACAAGCGGTAATATGACAATTTTTTGGGGGTAAAGTTTTCAAAATGGCTAAAAACAGCTGTTTTTTATCGGTAAACGGCAAAATAATGGAGATTAGCCGCCAATCGAGGTAATTAACACCTGAATGATCCCGATTAGAAACCCTAATATCGCTCCTATAATTTCAATGAATTTGAATTCTTTTGACATGATGGATTGAAGGATTTCCTCTAGTTTGTCGGAGCTAAAATTGCTTACTTTTTCAGTTACAATAGCTTCTAAATCAAGCTCATGTTTCAATTTATCCATATAACTTGTCATGAGTACTGGAAATAAGCTTTCTAACTCCTTCATAAACACTGATTTAAGCTGTTCAATGGTTTTATCGCCAATAAACATGCTTATAATTGGCATTTCTGCGGCCAATTTATTGCGTAAAAAGTTGTCAATATGCGTTTCTACGAGGGGCATTACCTGTTGTAGGTTGCTCCCATCGGTGATTTTTGACTCAATATCTTTAAAGGATAGTAGCTCTTCACTTACTAGTTTACCCAATTTTTCGGCAAATTGACGCTGCCTTTTTGGGAATATTCCTTGAAAAGTGATGCCCAATATTTTTACAGGAAGCCTTGGATGAAATAACATTTTGATGGCTATCGAATTGGTAAACCAGCCTATAAATGCTGATATCAAAGGAATTGCTAGAATAAGTAAAGACATAGTGTTGGTGATTTAAAAAAACCTATAAGCAAATACTTATAGGTTTTAAATAAGATGGGAGAACGATGGGTCTCGAACCCACGGCCTTCAGTGCCACAAACTGACGCTCTAACCTACTGAGCTACGCTCTCCGTCTTTAAGGAGTGCAAAAATAAGGTAATTGAGCATTTAACAAAATCTCATTTTGAACTTTCTTGATTGCCACTTATCAAAACCTTTGTTAATTTGGCTCAAATGCTGTTTTTTGATGCTTCTTTTCAGCTATTTTTGATTCCTACCAGATTTCCAACATGGAAAAATTTAAAGCATTTATGAAAACAAGAAAAGGACTACTTCTAGGGGGCATTGTTTTATTCGGCGCTATTTTTTTTGCATTTAAAGTAAGCAGCAGTTCACCCGAGCTTCAGCCAACACAACGTCAAAAATTATTGGCAACCGTTGGTGCATTGTTGGAAGCACAACATTATAGTCCTAAGGTTATTGATGATGCTTTTTCTAAAAAGGTTTTCACGGCTTATTTAAAGGCATTGGATCCTGAAAAAACTTTGTTTTTACAATCTGATGTCAATGGGTTTAAAAAATTTGAAACAAGTTTAGATGATGAAATAAAAGGAGCGCCTATTGCATTTGTTCCCGCTGTTAGTGCTGTTTATTCCAAGCGCTTACAAGAAACGATTCTTTTGTATAAAGAAATTTTAAAAACGCCATTTGATTTTAACGCAAATGATTCGGTGCTTTTAGAAAATGATAAACAAGAATTTGCAAGTTCTGCTGCAATCCGAAAAGAACGTTGGAGAAAGCAATTGACCTATGCTGCACTTGAACGTTATGCAGATTATTTAGATCAAAGAGAAAAAAATAAAGAAAAAAAAGATTACGTAGCTAAGCCAGATTCTACACTCGAAAGAATGGCGAGAGAGCAGGTTTTAAAAGCGACCAATAAGCGTTTTGATCGAATTCAAAAAACGTTTAATGAAGATCAGCGTTTTACGGCTTTTATTAACGCAATCACGGGTTTGATGGATCCACACACTGATTATTTTCCGCCTATCGAAAAACGTGCTTTTGACGAAGGTATGAGCGGCCGTTTTTATGGGATTGGCGCGCAGTTAGGAGAAGATGAAAATGGCATAAAAATTGCGTCAGTACAACCGGGAGGGGCTGCTTGGAAATCAAGAGAAATTGATGCCAATGATGTTATTTTAAAAGTAGCACAAGGAAGTGCTGAACCGGTTGATGTAGCTGGTTATGCCACAGAAGATGCCGTAAAAATTATTCGAGGAAATAAAGGCACAGAAGTTCGTTTAACGATTAAAAAAACCAATGGAACTGTTAAAGTTGTATCTCTCATTAGAGAGGAAATTGTACTGGATGAAACATTTGCAAGAAGTGCGATTGTTACAGAGGGAACTGATAAAATTGGATACATTTATTTACCTGAATTCTATGCCGATTATGAAAGAGAAGATGGTAACAGATGTTCAGAAGATATTGCAAAAGAAATTGTGAAGTTTAAAGCTGAAAATGTAAAAGGAATTGTTATTGACTTACGCAATAACGGTGGTGGATCATTGTACGAAGTGGTTCAAATGGTTGGACTCTTTATCAATCAAGGACCTGTGGTGCAGGTTAGGGATAGGGAGGGCAAGTCTAATATTTTAAGTGATCGTCAGTCGGGTAGTTTATACGATGGGCCATTAGCAGTAATGGTGAATGAATTTAGTGCTTCTGCAAGTGAAATTTTTGCCGCAGCCATTCAAGATTATAAAAGAGGCGTAATTATTGGAAGTTCCTCTACCTATGGTAAAGGTACAGTCCAAAGAAGTATTCCTTTTGGTAACCCCATCGACCCCACAAGTGGCCGTACCGATATGGGTGCTGTCAAGTTAACTTTTCAAATGTTTTACCGTGTCAATGGCGCATCAACTCAACTTCGTGGTGTAGAGTCTGATATTGTGTTACCTGATAGTTACGAGTACTTAAAAATTAGGGAAAAAGACAATGAGTCTGCGCTTCCTTTTCATAAAATAGCAACCGCTCCTTATTTTTTATGGAGCCAGAGTCCGGTGTATGAGTCAGCTATTACTTCTGAAAAAGAAAGGGTAGAAAAAGACGCTAATTTTACAACGCTCAAAAATAATTTGTCTTGGATTGCAAGTACCTCAGAAGGGTTTGCGCCATTAAGTTTATCTAAATACCAGGCTTTACAAACAAAAATTAAGAAAGTAGTAGAACAAAATAGCGCGCTACTAAAAGTTGCCAAGCCTTTATCGGTAAAGCCTGTGGATGTTGATAGCAGTAAGTTTTTCAATAACCCGGATAAAAATAAAGGGGAACGTTATAAAGCTTGGCTAAATGCAGTGGCCTCTGATATGCCAATTAGTGAGACGGTTAAAGTGATGAATAAAATGATACTAGCTAGATCTAGTTTTGTATTTAAATAAGCCACCTATTACATATATTACTGAGTTTGAATTTTAGTATGGAGAAACAGAAGAAATGGTATGCTTTATATACCAAACCAAGGTGGGAAAAAAAAATTGATGCGCAGCTTAAGAAAAAAGGAGTAGTGTGTTGGTGCCCTTTACAAAAAATAGAAAAGCAGTGGACCGATCGTAAAAAATTAATTGAAGAACCCTTGTTTCGGTCCTATGTATTTGTTCATATCGATGATAGTGAAACAACTAAAGTTAAAATGACCGATGGTGTTTTGAATTTCGTTTTTTATTTAGGTAAGCCCGCAGTTATTAGAGAAGAGGAAATTGATATGATTCAAAAATACCTCGGCGAAAAAGAAGCGACATTGCAATTAATTTCTGATGAAGGGTTTAGGGAAGACACCAAAATAAGAATTAACTACGGGGTGTTTATGGACCGGGAAGGTGTGGTCACTTTTAGCGATAAAAAGAAGGTATACGTTCGGTTACAAAGTTTAGGTCAGGTGATGGTGGTTGAATTTCCGCATTCACATGTAAGCCTCATATAGTATAGGTTTTATCGCATTTCCCAATCAATAATTTGATTGGCCCATTCTTTCCTGTATGGCGTTGTAATTCTGATATAATTATCTGTGTATCCTTCCATCATTCCATTTTTATTAAAGTCTTCAAAGAGTACTTTGCGGGCACTTCCTACATGTGCAGCAGTAAAATATTGAAGCTTCATAAATGATAAATTTCGAAGGGCTTTGTTGCGTTCATTTCTGGTAGCAACAGGAACTATTGGTTTTATTTCTAATGCTTTGGTATTGTCCCTTTCGGAATAGGTAAATACGTGCAAGTAGCTAATATCTAAATCGTGTAAAAAGTCAAATGTTTCTTTAAAGTGTGCATCTGTTTCACCTGGAAATCCCACAATCACATCCACACCAATGGCGCAGTGTGGTATCAGTTTTTTAATGAGTGCAACCCGCTCTTGATACAATTCTTTCTTATAACGCCTACGCATGAGTCCCAAAATTTCGGCACTACCACTTTGTAGGGGTATATGAAAATGCGGCATAAACTTTTTACTCTTTGCAACAAATTCAATGATTTCTGGGGTTAGTAAATTGGGTTCTATGGAAGAGATCCTGAACCTTTCTATGCCCTCAATATTATCTAATGCTTGTATCAGGTCAAAAAAACTTTCGGTATGTTTTTCTCCATTTGGCCCTTTCCCAAAATCACCTAAATTAACACCTGTTAAAACAATTTCTTTTGCGTCACTGGCTGCTACCATGTTAGCTTGCTCCACCACATTAGCTACTAAATCACTTCTGCTTTTACCTCTTGCCATGGGAATAGTGCAAAATGAGCAGTTATAATCACATCCATCCTGTACTTTTAAAAAACAGCGGGTTCTATCATTTTGAGAGAAAGAAGCGGTAAAACCTGTTACATCCCCAATGTCGCAACTGCAAATGGTGGTTGGGTTACCTTTTGAAAGACTGCTAATATGGGTTGCTAAGTTAAATTTTTCGGCAGCACCTAGTACCAAGTCTACCCCAGGAATTTGGGCAATTTGAGCGGGTTTCAACTGCGCATAACAGCCAGTAATTACGACAAAACTTTCGGGGGCTCTTTTTTGAATTCGGCGTACAATTTGTCTACATTCTTTGTCTGCATTGTCTGTAACAGAACAGGTATTGATAACGTACACGTCGGCCAGGTCATCAAACTCTTTTTTATCAAAGCCTTCCTGTTCTAGCATTCTAGATAGGGTAGAGGTTTCTGAAAAGTTAAGTTTGCAGCCAAGTGTATGAAAGGCAACGGTTCTATTTTGACTCATGAGCCCACAAAGATAAGCAGGAACATGGATTTTTTGGCCCTTAATAGTATCTTAAAATCCGAAATAATAGCCTTTGGGCTTTACATTTTACGATTAAAAAGTTATGTTTGTCTGTCTTTTAAAACGAAGAATTATGCTTTTTACAAGAATTAATAATTTGATTGGTTGGGTTGTGTTTTTGATTGCTGCCACCGTATATATTTTAACGGCCGAAGCTGGGGGTAGTTTATGGGATTGTGGTGAGTTTGTGAGTAGTTGTTTTAAGGTTCAAATTCCGCATCCACCGGGGGCTCCTTTATTTGTAATTATTGGTCGTGTCTTTATCGTACTGTTTGGCGATAATCCATTAACGGCCGCTAAGGCGGTAAATATTATGAGTGCACTTGCTAGTGCATTCACCATTTTGTTTTTGTTTTGGACCATTACCCATTTTGCGCGCAAAATAATGGGTCTCAAAACTTCTGAAACCTTAACAACAAGTCAAATCATAAGTGTGATGGGTGCTGGTGTTGTTGGGGCACTCGCGTATACATTTAGTGATTCATTTTGGTATAGTGCAGTTGAAGGTGAAGTATATGCGTTGTCTTCTTTTTTTACGGCAATTGTTTTTTGGGCTATTTTAAAATGGGAAAATCATGCTAGTGAAGCGGATGCCGATAAGTGGATTGTATTTATATTTTTTATGATGGGCCTTTCTATTGGCGTTCACCTTTTAAATCTATTAACCATTCCAGCCATTGTGATGGTTTATTATTTCAAAAAACAGGATAGTTTCAACTACGCGGTTATCCGTAAGTGGTTTGTGCGCATTATTGGTGTTGGAGGTGTTCTTGCTTTTATAGGCGGACTCGTTGTAGCCAACGCCGAAGTAAATCCAGAGCGTGGTGTTGAAATGGATAGCACACTAGGTGGACTCATGTTACTAGGAACTATTGCTGCTATTGGGTTACTTTATTACCTCGAATCATTAAACAAAGGCACTAAAAAAACATACGCAGGTATTTATATATTTTTTGTAATTGCCTGTGCCATTACAGGTATTGTACAAGTAGGTGTTATTCAGTACACGGTAAAAGCAGCTGGTACCTTTGACCGCATTTTTGTTAATAATTTTGGTTTGCCATTTTTTACAGGGTTTACAACCTTCTTTGTTCTAGTTGCTGCTCTAATTTGGTATGGTTTAAAAGTGGCTGCATCCAAAGGATGGTCAATACTTAGACTTGGTATTTGGTGTTTAACATTTATGTTAATTGGTTACAGTAGTTATGTAACCACTATGATTCGAAGCAGCGCCAATCCATCTGTTGATATGTACAACGTGGATAATCCAATTAGCCTTGTAGGTTATTTAGGACGTGAACAGTATGGTGATTTTCCACTCTTATACGGTCAGAAATTTAATGCTAGACCCATCGATGTGAAAAATACGGGTATGCGTTATCAAAAGTCTACAGATAAATATATTGAGCTAGGTGAAGACCGAAAATATGTTTTTGCCGCAGAAGATAAAATGGTATTTCCACGTGTTTGGGATTTAAGTAATGATCAGAATCACGCCGACTACTATGCCTATTTTTTAGGCATCAATCGTTTACAAGATGGCACTTATGAGCGTTCACCCAATCAGGTTGATAATGTTAAATACTTTTTCCAGTATCAATTAAACTGGATGTATTTCAGGTATTTCATGTGGAACTTTGCGGGTAAGCAAAACGACAACCAAGGTTTATTTGCAGGCAATGTAAGAGATGGTAACTGGATTACAGGTATTGCACCTATTGATCAATTATTATACGGCGACCAGTCTGCAATGCCAGATAGCTTAAAAAATAATAAGGCGCACAATAAGCTTTTTGCGCTTCCATTTATTTTAGGTTTACTAGGTATGTATTTTCATTACAAGAAAAAGAAATCAGATTTTGGTGTTAACTTTTTAATGTTCTTCTTTACAGGTTTCGCCATTGTTCTTTATTTGAATCAGGCAGGATATCAACCACGTGAGCGTGATTACGCATATGTAGGAAGCTTTTATGCCTTTGCAGTTTGGATTGGACTTGGTGTACTCATGGTAAAAGAATTATTAAGCAAATCAATCAATCAAACCACAGCAGCTGGTGTAGCAACGGTTGTTTGTTTATTAGCAGTTCCTGCTCTTATGGCTAGCGAAGAATGGGATGATCATGATAGAAGCAACAAAGTAATTGCTAGGGATTTAGCCAAAGATTATTTAGAGAGTTGTGCACCCAATGCTATTTTATTTACGTTTGGAGACAATGATACCTATCCACTCTGGTATGCTCAGGAGGTAGAAGGTATTAGAAAAGATATTCGTGTTATTAATTATAGTTTACTTGGTATTGATTGGTATATCAATCAGGTTCGATATAAAGTAAATGAGAGTCCTGCTATTGATGTGATTTGGTCTGCAGATCAAATTGAGGGTAGTAAGCGTGATTATATCGAGTACAAGCCAAATGCATCGATGCCGGATGACAAGTTTTACAATTTGTACGACGTTATGAAAAATTATGTGGGTAAAGACAACCCAGATAATGATTATAGTTTCCCTGTTAAAAATGTAACAGTTCCAGTAGATGTGGCAGCTGCTATTAAAAATGGTACGGTAAATGCCACAGATAGTGTGTTATCTTCAATGGATTTTTCGTTACCACGCAATGCATTAATGAAAAATGAATCAGCTGTATTAAATATTATTGCTGCTAATAATTGGAAGCGTCCAATTTATTTTACCAATGCTGGTGCTGAACTTGGATTTGATCAGTATTTGCGTAGAGATGGATTAAGCTACCGTTTAACGCCTGTTAAGAATAGTAAGGTTAATACGGATTGGATGCTAGATAAACTAACCAATAAGTTTGCATTTGGTAATGCTAATAAGCCAGGTGTTTATTTTGACGAAGAAAATAGAAGACACTTAGGTGGAATAAGGTCTGCATACGCAGAACTTGCTATTGATTTAGCTGCAAAAAATAGAAAAGAAGAAGCAAGAGCTGTGCTCAATAAAGTTGACAAAATGATGCATGAAAGCAATTTTGGTTATGGCTTAACAAGCAGGGGTAATTTGCACAACAGAAATTCTCTATTATTTTTAGAAGCTTGTTATTTGGCCGGAGACCAGGCCCTCATTCAAAAAGTTAGTGCGGCTGTTAAAAAAGACTTGCAACAACAAGTTAATTATTACAATACTTTATCTGGTATGAAAGCGGATAACATGGCACAAGAAAAACAAACAGCTGAAACGTATTTGCAAGCACTAGGTCAAATGCAAACGATGTATAATCCATCCGTTGAAATTCCTGGTAAATTAATGGCCAAAGACACTAGTAGATAAGTATACGTTAAATCATTTCCTTTAATCTGGCAACCACAACATCAACTTCATTTTTGGTGTTGTGTTTGCTAAAGGAAAAACGTACAGTAGTTATATCTGGGTTGTTATTGATGGCCCTAATTACATGTGAGCCTGCATTAGCCCCGCTGCTACAAGCACTACCACCACTCGCGCAAATGTGATGAATGTCTAAATTAAAAAGAAGCATTTCACTTTTGTTAGAAGCTGGGAAATTGGCACTTAAAACGGTATATAAAGCCGCTCCAAGTGGATCTCCATTAAATGTTACACCTTCTATATTTTTTTGGAGTTGCTCCATCATGTATAACTTAAGTCCACCTATATAGGCACTATCTTTTTCAAAATGATCTGTGGCAATTTCAAGTGCTTTTGCAAAGCCAACAATCCCGTATAAGTTTTCGGTACCTGCACGCATATTGCGCTCCTGAGCACCACCATGTAGGAATGGCTTTATTTTAATGGATTCGTGGATATATAAAATACCTACCCCTTTTGGGCCATGAAATTTATGACCGGCACCTGTAATAAAATGTACCGGGGTGTTTTTTAAATCAAAGGGAAAGTGGCCCACCGTTTGTACCGTATCACTATGAAAAATGGCATTGTATTGATTGCAAAGATTGCCAATTTGATGTAAGTCAATCATGTTGCCAATTTCATTGTTGGCGTGCATGAGTGTTACCAAACATTTTTGGGTACTATTTTTTAGCAGGGATTCTAGATCTGAAATATCTATATGTCCATTAGGCAAAAGTTTTACATAGCTTAAAGAGGCAGCGCCAATTTTATTCAAATGCTCAACCGTATGACTGGTAGCATGGTGCTCAATAGGAGAAGAGATAATATGTGTACAGCCTAAATCATACACAGCAGCATGGATAGCGGTATTGCTACTTTCGGTTCCACCGCTGGTAAAGAATATTTCAGATGGACGTGTATTTAATAAAGCCGCTACTTTTTTTCGCGCATTTTCGATGGCCAACCGTGTTTCACGACCATAACTATAAATAGAAGATGGATTACCAAAATGGGTTGTCATATAAGGCATCATGGCCTCAAGTACTGTCGGGTCTAATGGGGTAGTGGCCGCATTGTCTAGGTAAATCCTTTCCATGTCTTCAAAGATAAGAATTTGTTATTTATTGTATGGAAATAGCCACTTCCTGGATGTCTTTCATTAGTTTTTGAGCAATATTATCAGCTACATTTTGAGAATTACTTTCGGCATAAATTCTGATAATAGGCTCTGTATTGCTTGATCTTAGGTGCACCCAATCATGCTCAAAATCAATCTTTAAACCATCTTCCGTGTTGATGGAATGGTTCTTATATTTTTCTTTGAGGCTTGTAAATATTTTTTCTAGATCAATTCCAGGGGTAAGTTCTATTTTATTTTTACTCATAAAATAGTCGGGATAGCTGTTTCTAAGCTGTTGTACTGTTTTTTTCTCTAAGGCCAAATGAGATAAAAATAAGGCAATACCAATTAATGCATCTCTTCCATAATGTAGTTCTGGTACAATAATGCCACCATTTCCTTCACCTCCAATAACTGCATTTGTGGCTTTCATTTTTGTAACCACGTTTACTTCTCCTACTGCGCTTGGTGTGTAAGTGCCACCATGCTTTTCCGTAACATCTCTCAGTGCTCTGGAAGAAGACATATTACTTACTGTATTTCCTTTTTTATTTTTTAATACATAGTCTGCAACAGCCACCAGCGTATATTCTTCTCCAAATAAACTGCCGTCTTCACAAATAAAGCAAAGTCTATCCACATCAGGGTCTACGGCAATACCCATACTTGCATTTTGTTTTAATACTTCACTACATAAAGCCCTTAAATTTTCTGGTAAGGGTTCTGGATTGTGGGCAAATTTGCCATTAACTTCTTCGTTAATAACAGTTATTTGATGTACACCAAGTGCTGTTAATAATTGAGGAACAGCAAATGCACCTGAGCTATTGATAGCGTCCACAACAATTGAAAAATTACTAGCAGTGATAGCCTCAACGTTTACAAGCGGATGGGCTAAAATAGCCTTTATATGTTCGTCTAGCGCCGTTTCGTTTTTAGTAACAGTACCTAATTGATCTACACTGGCAAAATTGTAATTGTCTGCCTTTACAATCTCTAATAGGGTAGCGCCATCGGCACCACTAATAAATTCACCTTTATGGTTGAGTAATTTTAGGGCGTTCCATTCTTTGGGGTTGTGACTTGCCGTTAAAATGATGCCACCTGCGGCTTTCTCAAATACAACCGCCATTTCTACGGTAGGTGTTGTACTTAAACCAAGATCAATCACATCGATACCTAAGCTGATTAGTGTGTTTACAACCAGTGATTGTACCATTTCTCCACTAATCCTTCCATCTCTTCCAATCACTACTTTTTTATTGCCATCCGAGTTTGCTAAAAGCCATGAACCATAAGCTGCTGCAAAACGAACAATGTCTAGTGGACTTAACGATTCTCCTGGGACACCTCCAATAGTGCCTCTAATGCCTGAAATGCTCTTAATTAATGCCATATCACTTATTCATTAAAGCTGCAAACATAAATCAAATTTGTTGCTTTGCTTACCCTAATTTCGCATGAGTTTTAAACATTTATATGCGCAAAAAGGGTTGGTTTTCAGATTGGTTTAATTCTAGCTATTATCACACATTGTATCAACACCGTGATGACTCAGAGGCTTTTCAGTTTATTGATAATTTACTCGCTTATTTGAAGCCATTGCCCCATGCTACAATGCTTGATATCGCTTGTGGAAAAGGGAGGCATAGCAAGGCTTTATTTGACGCCGGATTTGATGTTACTGGCATTGATTTGTCACCTGCATCTATCGATGCTGCATCAAATATGAAAACCAATGGCTTGCAATTTTTTTGTCATGATATGCGGGAAACTTTTAAAGCCAATTATTTTGATTATGCCTTTAATTTTTTTACAAGTTTTGGTTATTTTGATACCCATGAAGAGCACCAATTAGCCATAAACGCAATGGCGGCTAATTTAAAAGAAAATGGTACCCTGGTCATCGATTATTTAAATGTTGGATTAATCGAAGAAACGAATGGTAATGATACGATGATCCAAATAGACCATTTGATATTTCACACCAAAAAATGGCAGGATGATCTTTATTTATTTAAAGAAATCAAGGTTGTTGATGCATCGTCTCATGAAGTTTTAGGCGTTTTTGAAGAACGAGTTAGAAAATATGATTTGCAAGATTTTACCATATTTATGCAAAAAGCTGGTTTTCAAATAAAGACAATTTTTGGTGACTATCAGCTTAACACATATGTCCCTGAGCACTCTGATCGACTTATTTTGGTAGCTCAAAAACATTCAGTTTCTTAGTATCTTTAATTATTAAGCAGTTGTTTATGCCCTCTTTTTTTGAATCCTTACAATCAATTGATCAAAGTTTGTTTGTATACATCAATCGTGTTGCTACGCATCCAATACTTGATACACTGATGCCTTTTTTTAGAGAGTCTACTTTTTGGATTCCTTTCTATATATTTTTAATTGTTTTTGTATTTGTCAATTTTGGCAAAAAAGGTTGGGTGTGGATGTTGTTTGCATTTATCACGGTTTTACTAACAGATCAGGTGAGCAGTAGTATCATAAAAAACTGGGTACAACGTCCAAGGCCCTGTGCTGATCCATTGTTTTCGGATCAAGTCAGAATGCTCCTTGATCATTGTTCGGGAGGGTATAGTTTTACATCATCACATGCCACCAATCATTTTGGTGTAGCTACTTTTTTATTTGTAACCCTTGGTCGTTTTTTTGGCAATTGGAAATACCTGATTTTTATTTGGGCGGCACTTATTTGTTATGCTCAGGTTTATGTAGGAGTACATTATCCTTTGGATGTACTATTTGGTGCATTACTTGGATTTGCAATAGGACATTTTGTTTGTTGGACCTATCAAAAATCTGATCCTTTACACATTAGCTCATGAGTCAAAAGTTTTTTATTTTTTCGTTGGTAACCGCTTGTGTGGTATGCGTGATAGGGATGCTCGGCATCCCATTAATTGATATAGATGCAGCGCAATACGCCTCTATGAGTAGGGAAATGGCTAGTACCGGTAATTATTTGCAACTCTATGATTTAGGAAAAGATTATTTAGATAAACCTCCTTTGTTATTTTGGTTATCCTCAATAAGTATCCAGCTATTTGGTGTGCATGACTGGGCTTACCGTTTACCTTCCATTTTGTGTTTGGGTCTGGCGCTATGGTCGGTGTTCAGGTTTACCCTTTTATATTACAATAAGCTAACAGCGCAGTTTTCTGTTTTGGTGCTTGCGTCGTCACAAGCTTTTATTTTAATGGCACACGATATTAGATGTGACACTATGCTCATGGGATTTGTGATGTTTAGTATTTGGCAGTTAGCTGCCTGGTACCAAAGTAATGCCTGGAAACATTTTGTGATGGCTTTTTTGGGTATTGGACTTGGTATGTTAACCAAAGGGCCTATTGCCATTGTTGTTCCGGGTGTAAGTTTTTTGATACACTTTTTATTGCAGCGCAATTGGAAGCAGTTTTTTAGGTGGGAATATATTATAGGCGTATTAATTGTAGGTATACTACTTATTCCAATGAGCATTGGGCTTTATACGCAGTTTGATCTGCATCCAGGAAAAATTATTCATGGCGTGCCCATACAGTCTGGACTTCGTTTTTATTACTGGACCCAAAGTTTTGGCAGGTATACTGGCGAAAACGTATTCAAGGAAATGAATCATTTTACATTTTTATTGGAAAATATGCTTTGGAGTTTTTTGCCTTGGATATTTATATTTTTAATGTCGCTTTTGATATCCATTAAAGACATTATAAAAGCCAAGTTTAAACTTCTTAGCCATCAGGAATTTATTGCTGCGGGTGGATTTATTGCCACCTATTGTATGCTTGCTAGAAGTCAAGCACAACTTCCGCATTATATATTTGTAGTACTTCCACTCGCGGCTGTTGTTACAGCAAAAGGTTTGAACGAAATTTATTTTTCGGAAGGATTTTTGAAACTTAAAAAAGTGCTCCTCTATTTTCATCTATTCATATTTTCATTGTTATGGGCAGCTGTAATTATGATTGTACTGTTTGTTTTTACTGACATGCCTGTTTATGTTAAAATAGTTACCATCATGGGCAGTGTCTATTTTTTATATCTATTGTTTCTTTATAATGGACAACTACCAAAGTTTATTTCACTAGCCCTGTATACCATCTTGGGCGTTAATTTTATTTTAAATACTTCTTTTTACCCAAGGCTTTTAAAGTATGAGCTTGGTGTTTCTGCGGCTGCATTTATCAACGAGCACAAGCTGTCTAAAAATAATATTTACCTATACCAAATTGATGAGAGTAGGGCCCTTCATTTTTATGGCAATCACTCTTTTGAACGCCTATTCGATAGTAGCCTGTTAACGCCAGGGCAAATACTGATTACAAAAGCCTCGAGCCACCAGCAGCTTCTGCAACAATTTCCAAGATCTATCATTCTGCACAAAAACGCTTATTTTGGAGTAAGTATGCTTACGCTACCATTTTTAAATCCGGCAACAAGAGATAAGGAAGTAACCCCATATATTATCGTAACTTTGGCAAAGTAGACTTACATCAAACGATACTTCATCAATGACAGAGATTTTTATAATTCTAGGACTGATACTTATTAATGGGTTCTTTTCTATGGCCGAAATTGCGCTAGTTTCTGCGCGAAAGGCAAGGTTAGAGGCTCAGGCAGATAAAGGAGATCTAGATGCTAAGCGTGCACTTAAATTAGCCAATCATCCCGACACATTTTTATCTACCATACAAATTGGTATTACCCTTGTGGGTGTTTTAACGGGTATTTATTCGGGCGGCACTTTTAAAGAACCGCTACAAAATTGGCTCACTCAATTTGCAATCATTGCGCCTTATGCACAAACAATTGCAACACTCATCATTGTAATACTCTTAACCTATGTTTCTTTGGTGCTTGGTGAACTTGTGCCCAAGCGAATTGGATTAAGCAATCCAGAAGGCATTGCAAAATCGGTTTCGGTGGTGATGCAATCAGTTACATATATCATGTATCCATTTACATGGTTGCTGAGCGCATCGTCTCATTTGATCATGCGCATTTTGCGTATGAAGCCCAATGACAATCAAGTAACAGAAGAAGAAATTAAGGCCATCATTAGTGAAGGTACCGAGCAAGGAACGATTGAGGAAGCGGAGCAAGAAATCATAGAAAGGGTATTTCATTTAAGTGACAGAAATATCACATCACTGATGACACATCGAAGTGATATTTTATGGTTAGAATCCACTAAAACAGTTGCGCAAGTTAGGGCACAGATGCCTGAAAACTTACATTCGATATATCCCGTTTGTGAAGGAAGTATAGATCAAATTAAAGGAGTTGTATCACTTAAAGATTTATTTGTTGCAGATGGCGCACAACTGGTTAGTGAAATTTCGAAAGATGCAAAATATGTGCCTGAAAATAACTCTGCGTATCAGGTTCTAGAAAGTTTCAAGCAATCAAAAATACACCACTGCTTCATTGTCAATGAATATGGATCGATAGAGGGGTTGATTACACTAAACGATATACTAGAAGCTATTGTAGGCGATATACCACAAGAGGAAGATCATGATTTTGAAATTTTAAAAAGAGCTGATGGTTCTTTTTTAATTGATGCGCAACTTCCTTTTTATGATTTTCTTAGTTATTTCGATAAAACAGAATTCATGCTGCAAGGTGATCAAGAATTTGATACACTTGCAGGTTTTATCATTCATTCATTGGAAAAAATTCCAAAAACTGGCGAAACACTTTCTTGGAAGACTTTTACGTTTGAAATTGTGGATATGGATCAACACCGCATTGATAAAATTCTAGTTACGCTTAGCGAAGAGGATTGATTAGAAAGTAAAATTCGCGGTTCTATTAGGGTAGTCTAATTTGTAGGTTTTTTCTGTCCCTTTGCTTTTTACATGTATGATATTTACTTGGGTGTTTTCTAGATCATAGAGTATATCGCAGTCTATTCCCACTGTATTGGCACTATTAATATTTTGTGCTTCAAAATAACACCAGGTACTTTCTTTTTGCTGTTCAAAGCCAATAATTTTATAAGCAATGGGTTTGCCATTTACTATAACTGTTAGGTGTTTAGAAATGTATTTTTGAATTTCTTCATTTACAACATCTCTGTTGGCAGGTTGTAAAATATCTATTTTAGTAGACGTGTATTTTTGAAGGGTTTTTTCTAAATCTTCATTAAAAATGCGCACACTCATTTCAATGCTCCTTTCTTTTGGATTATGGGTAATATCGATGACAGATACAAAAAATGGGTGCAATATTGCGAGAAGGCTTGTGAGCGTCCAATGAATTAGTATATTTACCATAGTGACCTAATCTAGATAACAAATGTCTAACTAAAAATTGACTTTTATGCATGAGTTTTGGATGTATGCACAAATAGGATTCAATCATATCGCCAATTTATCTGGCATAGATCATATTTTGTTTGTAGCTGCTTTATGTATTCGGTATCAATTTTCTGATTGGAAAAAATGGTTGATCTTGATTACAGCGTTTACAATAGGGCATTCGATTACTCTTATTTTAAGCGTGTTTAATTACCTTGATTTCTCTACTAATTGGATTGAGTTTTTAATTCCAGTGACAATACTTATTACATCAATTAGTAATATGTTTGTTAAAAAGTTTAGCTTTAAAACCAAATTACCAGTCATCTACTTTTTTGCCCTATTTTTTGGGCTTATTCACGGGTTAGGATTTAGTTTTTACCTAAAAAGCTTGTTGGGCATCCAGCAAAATATAGCTCCAGCCTTACTGGCCTTTAATTTGGGGCTTGAAATAGGCCAAATTCTTATAGTGATGGCTATTTTAGTAATTTCATTTATATTCGTAACGCTTTTAAAGGCTCCCCGAAGAGATTTTATTTTAATTGTCAGCGGTGGCATTCTTGCACTTTCTCTTCAAATGGCCATTGAGCGGTATTTTCATCTTTAATCCATTATGCTATGAAGCAATTTTTTGCATTTTTAATGTTTG